>Ga0209395_1008727_pt1 | contig 10245 bp, 9 predicted proteins | sample GOMGulsemesocosm_3_FD_184635 | JGI IMG/M metagenome (GOLD analysis project Ga0209395, IMG submission 184635) | Methane-oxidizing microbial communities from mesocosms in the Gulf of Mexico - GOM9D Gulf of Mexico (SPAdes) (version 2) | ecosystem: Environmental > Aquatic > Marine > Cold seeps... | reverse complement strand
GCGATGGGCCGCACTGTCTACCGCTTTACCGCCAAGCCAGCCGACTACACCACCGATTATTGGCCCGAGGGTTAGTTGGGCAATCATAAATGTAGCCCATTGCCCTGATTCGTCGAGGGCTGATTGCCCTTCTATTAATACCGCAATACACAAGAATATGGGCGGTAGTGCAATCCCGTCGTTAAGCCCACTTTCAATACTAACGGATTCTCTTATTCGTTCTGGAATGTGAGGGCTCTTAATAATGGCCTGTCCTAGGGCGGCATCGGTAGGGGATAGAATCAGCGCAGTCATGGCGATAAGCCAGATATTGACCCCCGGAAACAGCCAGTAGGCAGCGGCGCCACCCAACAACATGGTTAATGGCAAACCAACACCGAGCAGACGTGCGGGAATACCTGACAATAGCTGGCCTAGCCGGGTAAAGTGTATCATCGAGGCGTCGACAAAAAGGATGATGATCAAAGTAATTTCGGCTAACACCTTGGTAGATTCGGCTTCAAAATCTACATTAAACAGGTTGAGGCCTATAGGGCTCACCAATACCCCTATAGCCATAAAAAACATGGGCGCGGTAACAGGAGATCGTTCAGAGAGGCGGGAGACGAGTCCGAATAGAAAAACCAGTACGGCGGCGAAGAAGAGTGCGGGATGGTCATGCATGGTAATGCTTTCCTGCCAATGGTGTTGATTAGTGGCCAAAATCTCAGCGGAACTTCGCTATATTGTTGCTGGAGCTTCTTATTATTGCAGCTATTAGTTACAGCTATCATACTACTAGCACTTTAATGTGTTACATGCTTAAATCTTCGACAAACTGATTCAGGAGACTCTTCACAATGTTGGACTATTTAGCTCTCGGGATACTGATTTTTGTCTTTATCACCTTATTCTACGGGATTATTGTGATTCACGATATTCCCTATGAAATTTCTGTACACCGCAACCACCCCCACCAAGATGCTATTCATGTCGCTGGCTGGGTTAGTCTGTTTACTCTACACGTGTTGTGGCCGTTCTTATGGATTTGGGCAACGCTATACCGGGAAGACCGCGGTTGGGGTTTTGCCGGTGGTGAAGGTGGCGATAGTGAACTGCAAAAACAAGTAGAGGCGTTGAATGCTCGAATTGAGCAGTTGGAAACAAGTAATAAACCGATAGCAGCAGTTAACACAGCGCAAATCGGGGAGGATCAATAATGGATTTGTTACTAATACTGACTTATGCCGGTTTGTGTATCGCTATTTTTAAAGTGTTTAAAATCCCACTGAACAAATGGTCGGTGCCAACTGCCGTCTTGGGTGGTGTGGTTCTTATTGGTGGCTTGGTTTTCACCATGAACTATAATCATCCTTTCTCTGAAATCAGTCGCGACTATTTTGTGACTACACCCATAGTACCCAGTGTTACCGGCAAGGTGATAGAGGTGCCGGTGACAGGCAATCAAAAACTGTCTGCAGGTGATATTCTTTTTAAAGTGGATCCTGTGCCCTTTCAAAATAAGTTGAAAGGCTTGATGGCGCAAATGGTCTCTGCCCAAGGCGATTTAGAGCGCACCAAGGAGCTTCGCAAAAGAGGCGCGGGCTCTCAGCGCAATGTTGATTTGGCCACCGCTCAGGTGGTTGCACTGGACGCGCAGATTGCCACCGCGCAATACAATGTTGAGCAAACCATTGTACGTGCCCCCACCGATGGATATGTCACCCAGGCCACCTTGCGCCCAGGGATGATGGCTGCCAGTTTGCCGCTGCGCCCGGTAATGATTTTTGTACACGACGAGGGCAATTACTTAGTGGGTTGGTATCGACAGAATTCAGCTCTGCGTTTAGAAGTGGGTAACGAGGCTGAGGTGGCCTATGATGGTATACCCGGTAAGGTATTTTCTGGCGAGGTAGTAGCAATGATGCCAGGAATTGCTGAAGGTCAGTTGCAGCCTAGTCCCACCCTGATCGACCCTCGGCAATCGGCTTACCCCGGCAGAATCGCGGTGGTTATTAATGTTACCGATCCCGATTTCGAAGCCTATCGCGACAGATTACCAGGGGGGGCATTTGCCCAGACGGCTATTTACAGCCAGCATTTCCACCATGTGGCGATTATGCGCAAGATACTGTTGCGCATGGCTTCGTGGATGAACTTTTTGTTTCCTTTTCACTAAGATTGCCCGTGAGCCGGCAAACTCCTGGAGTTTGCCGGCTCACATCAATACTGAATATCGATCTCCAATTAGCGATGGCTGAACGATATACTAGGCGATCAAATAATGTTCTAGTAGGTATGATTAAAAAACATCTGCACTGCACCACCGTCTTCGGACACCGAGCCATCTGCTCGAATAATCAATCCAAACACGTTGATGCGAACACCCAAACCCGCGCTCACTTTCATATCCTTATGTAAGTCGTTGAAACTCCAATTGTCTGCCACCCGTCCGGCCTCGACAAAGGCCACCCACTGCCACCAGGGGATGTACAGTTTATTGACCAATGGCATGCTGGCAAAGGGATTGCTGATGGGGGAGTGACGGTATTCGACGGCATAATTGACCGCTGAGCGATCACTGAAGCGATTGGTAGCAAAGCCCCGCTGGCGGTCTAAGCCACCGAGCGTAGAGCCCTCAAATAGCGGCGCTCGGTGAAACTGCTCTACCCCTTCGCCATTCCTGCTAGAAGAGTTCCAGGTAGGTACGTCGGAGGTCCAAAAATTCAACGCCAACACACGCTGTCGCGAGTTGCTTGTCGGTGCCAGTGAAATGTATTTACTCCACTCAAACTGCACTGCCGTCCAGGTTGAAGACGTATCGCTTTGTCCCCAATCTCTTGTTACCGATACTGTTTGTCTGCTGCCGGAACTGGGGTTCTGGTACCAGTCGGTATTGTCGTATTCAAGGTTTAGCTTAACACCGGAAGTTTCAGACTGAAAATGAGCGTTGGTAGCGATATCCTCGAAGTCTTGATTGCGGTAGAACGGTTCAATCACAACTGTCGAGCGGCCCCCCTTAAAGGGGTTCCAATTATTGCCACCAGAGCCGGAGCCAGGCTCTAATAAGCCTCGCCGCACCTTGTAGGTATGAATAGGTGAGTGTTTGCCATCGCCAATCGGCAGCACATATTTTAGCTTCAATCTGAAATGTTTATCGGTGCCCTCTGCTTCGATAAAGTCATCCTTGTCAGAATCATTGGAGCCCGCCCGTTCATCTAGATAATTTGGGTTTCCGTTCTGAAAAGACTCCGTCTCACCCCAGTCGGAATACATAAACATCGCGTCGACAAAAAGCCTTTCGCCTATGGGTAGCTGGTAGTCGGACAGATAGGAAAAAAGATTAGTGGTGCCGTTGGAACCGACAAAGGCATTGAGCAAGGCCGTTACTTGAGGTTGAAACAGGCCGTTTGCAGCGACGACGCCCGCCGCTGCAACTCCGGTATTTTTGTTGTAAAAGGCATAGGGAATTGTGATTAGCTGCTTTGATGTGCTATCGGATTTTCCTGCTTCAACATTAACATTGAGATTTGACGCCAGGGTTGGCGCAGCCAATGTTGAGGCGACTATCAGCGCTAGCAATGGATTTGAAGAACGCTTCTCTCTACCAATTTTCATAATGTGCAATCTCGCTACAGCTGGGACAATGAACTAACTATGTGTTGACGTCGAGTAGGATAATGTCATTGTTTTTTTGGTAAATGTAACAGCATTCGGCTCACCGCTCGCGCAATGACTGCATCGTACTGGGCTCTGTCTGCAAACTGGTTTTCTATCGCCTTTTTTGCTGTAGCCCGCCAGATAACTTTACCGGAGCTGTCGGCAAAACTGACTTCCAAGCTGGCAGTTTCTGTGGAGTCTTCAGCAGCGGAGAAATCGATATTCTCTAAATCGTCAAAGCGTACACTGGTCATCCAGCGTTTATTCTCGCCAATGACTCTCTCCATGGTGTTGTCTTCATTGGTAAAAACTTGGGCGAAGTAGTAATAGCTCACTACAAAATCCGCCTGTTTGTTATCGACCATGCGGTAGCCCTTTGCCGACAACTGTGTATTCAACACCTGACGCAAAGAAGAATCCAGCAGGAACATTTTGTCATCGGCGGGAGAATCTTTTGCAAAAGGCTTGGCGGCCCAGCTATAGGTAGATTGCGTGCTCGGGTCGAAGGTATTAAATTCGGATACATCTAAATTAATGCCCTTACAGGCAACAAGAAAAACAGTGGTACACAAAACAAGTAACTTACATTTTTTCATAGGGTGGAACATCCAAAGCTTAGTGGTTAAATGGGTGAAGTTAATGGTGACCTGTTACCGATATTGAGGCAAGGATTTTAGCAAACTGCTGACGATACTGCGCATGCGTTTCTTTTGTTGATTTAGGCTAGGGTCCTCGGCAATAAATGCCTGCATCGCCGAACGCCAAGCCAAATTACGACTGCCGGGCAGCGCTAGCCCCAGCATCAATGTGCCTTTTTCCAGCTCGTCGACATTCCCCAACGAAGGATAGATTCTAGAAAGTTCGACCAGTGCATCTCCTTGTTTTGACTCGCCCAATATAACTGCCGCCACCACTTCATACTTTGGTTTTTCCCCAGCGCTTACAAAGTGGTATCCTTTTTGAGTCAACTGGTTTTGAATTTCAGCCATCAAGCTATTTGGATTTATATTGCGCACTGTGTCGGGCAGGTTCTTACCCTGGGCCCAAATGATATCGCGGCGCCAGGCAATACTATCACCTGGCTGAATAGCAAAGCCGGGGCTGGCTACTGTTATAGCCGCCATACGGCGCAAATCGTTTTGTTGCTGGGATTGAGAGCTTCCGCAGGCCACCAGCAGCAGTAGCAAAGCTGCAGTCAATAGTGATCGCAATGAGGCGCTGGCGTTTGTTATCTGTCGAAAGCTCACTTATCTTCTCCATCTAAAGTCAGGTCAATTTGAGGCTGCCATTTCACCCAGTCATCATCGCGACTACTGTGCAGCGAAAATACCATTCCCTCGTCGACCTGGGCTCCCATTACATCGACTTCGGGAGTAGCAAAGGAGATGCCCCCGCCCAAAATCGACTCCACTGAATCTGATTTAATTTGTGCGCCACCAAATAATTTAAAGCCGATGTCCAAACCACTGGCATTCCAGAATTTACTATTGGCGCGTACCAGCGGTGCGTATTGCTGATCGATATTCACGTAAATACGCACATGATCAGCAGTGTTGGCTAAGCTATGCCCTGTTACTTTACCCACCACAACACCCCGGTACGAAACAGCAACGCCTTCCTTAACAGAACTGCGCTGCCTTGCCGTCAATACGATGTTTAGCCCGCGTTTTTCTTGCTGTACCACAGGCGGAGCATTTAAGGCGGTAAAGCTGAATGTGGGTTTGCCGCCGCCCAATTTGAAAGTAATATATTCCCCCGTTAGTAGAGTGCCGAGGTTTGCGCTACGGGTTAAACCTAACTCTGGTTTCACTAGCCAAAATTGGGTATTGGACATGGCCGCACCTCTAGCGCTTTCTTTTAGCGTGGCTGTGACTATCACACCGTCGAGGGTTTTATTAAGGGCCACTGAATTAACGGTGCCCACTTCTATGCCTTCGTAGCGTATGGCGGTGCCTTCTTTTAGACCGTCGCCTTCTTCAAAGGTGAAGGTGATGGGGATGCCTACTGTGTGGGCGCTTTCATGATCGTTAAAAAGTCGAAATTGCTGCTCTTTTTTAGCCTCTGGGGCGTCCATTTCCGGTGTGTAAAAGGCAATGCCACCGAGGATTAAGGACGATAGCGATGCGGACCGTATTTTCAGGCCATTGAGTCCACCGCGAATATCCAAGCCGCTCGCGTTCCAAAACCGACTGCTGCTATTCACCAAATAGGCATACTCGGGTTCGATATGGGCATCCAGTTCGATGGATGCGCCGTCGTTAGTCAGGCGATAGTCCAGAATCGAGCCAACGGCGATACTGCGGTATAAAATACTCATGCCTCGGCTGATCGATTTAAGTGCGTCAACGGTTAGCGTGAGGTGTAAACCGGGCGCGTCTGTGCTCAAAATGGGAGCTTTTTTGAGAGCGACAAAGTTACGTGTTGCGTCGGCGCTGTTGCCGTCAATATCCAATTCGATACGGGTGCCGGACAATAGGCTGCCTACACCGCTTAAATTGGACAGTGATATTTGCGGCTTTCTGATCCAGAAACGCGTATGACTATTAACGAAGGCCGCTGCCCGCGGGGGTAGTGCAATAGTTGCAGTAAACACGCTTAAGCTCTGGTCGATATCCACGTCTTGCACCTGCCCTATCACTATTCCGCGATAGACGACCTTTGTGACATCCGCCTCAATACCGGCAGCAATGGGGAACTGAACATTAACCAATATGCCCGCCTTGGCTTCAAGGTAGTCATCAAACAGGGTGAATTCGTCGCTGTTCTGTGCCGCTTCGCTGCTGTTAATGTCCTCGAGTGGTGTTAAGCCAATACCGCCTCTTAACAAGGAGGTAATCGATTCAGTACGAATATCAAAGCCGGTTAAGCCGCCCTTAATACTAATGCCACTGGCATTCCAGAAGCGGCTATTGGCTTGCACCAAATGGGCATACTCGGGCTTGATAAATACACGAATGGTGACGTCCTTGCCATCGGCTTGCAGTTGGTAAGACTGCACATCACCAATTTCAAACTTCTTATAAACCACCGGCGAGCCTATCGATAGTGAGCCAAGATCCTGTGCATTTAACACCAAATGAAGGCCGGGGTCGTTCAGCGACTTAGCCGGCGGCGACGCCAGTGCAGTAAAATCTGTTGTGGCTTGGCCGTCTCCTACACGTAAGGTGATGTAATTGCCCGATAACACCGTGCCTAAACCGGATATACCGGACAATGATACTTCAGGTTTTACCAGCCAAAACTGGGTATTTGACAGCATGCTCGGGGCGGCCCGTTTATCCATATCGATGGTGGCAATAATACCGACCAGATCTGGCTGAATACGAACATCGCTGACCTTGCCGATGACAACACCCTCGTACTGAACTTCAGTTTTGCCGACAGCAATACCATCGCCACTGTCAAAGGCGATGGAAATTTGGATAGGTGCTTCGTTCACAGCTTTGTAGATTAACCACCCGCCGATCAATGCCGCAATAATCGGCAAAATCCATATGGCAGATAGTCGCCCGCTAGGGTGTACCTGAACTTTGGCTAGGTTGTCACTGCTCACTTTGAACTACTCATTGGCGTGTTCCTGTAAATCCCAAATTAGGCGGGGGTCAAAGGTATGTGCCGCTAGCATGGTTAGCACAACGACTGTGGAAAAATACGTGGCGGCTGGGCCTCCAGTAATCGTGGCAATACCGCCTAAGTCGACCAGTGTCACTAACATCGCAATGACAAACAAATCCAACATCGACCAGCGACCGACGAACTTCACCATGCGATACATTTGCGTGCACTGTTTAGCATCCATTTTCCATTTGAAATGCTGCAGACATAATAACCAAAAAAGCGAGGCCAACTTGAGTAGCGGAACCGCAACACTGGCGATAAAAACTACCGCTGCAATTGGGATCATGCCGTGCGTTGCCAACAGAATAACACCTGAAATAATGGTGTCGGGGTTGCCTTTACCCATATAGACAACGGTCATTATTGGATAGACATTGGCCAATACCAGGAATATAGCGGAGCTAATACACAGTGCCCAGGTTTTTGCCAGGCTGTCGCTGTGACGAAAATGTAAGCTATCACCGCAGCGCTGACAGTGCTGCGGCGCAGTACTATTGTTATGCTGCAGTTTGTGGCAGCTGTGGCACAGCATTAGGTCGCGTTGTTTTGCAGTAGCGAGTGAAGTCCTATCAGCCATGTTTTACCTCGGGCTTATCAGCAGAGCCGGTGCCGAGTCGCGCCCAGGCCTGTTCTTTATCAAACACAGCGGAACAGGCTGTTGCCACTACTAGTAGTGCGACGAAGGTGGCCAATCCCAGGCCGGGTATGAGTGTGCCCATGTCTTTCATTTTGATAAATGAAATGAGTATACCCAGCATATAAACGTCAAACATACCCCACTCATCCAAGTTCTGGTAGATTTTCAGAGCCTTGGCAACACCGGCGTGGGACCAGTTATAGAGATAGCCGGCACTGATAAAACTCAACATCAGTAACTTGATAATAGGCGCGAGAATACTGCAAAAAAATACCAGTGCGCTCATCCACCAATAACCACCTAAGGTCATCTGGTAGATTCCGTTAATCATGGTATTAGTATTGCTCTGTCCCAATAGTTCAAGAGTCAAAATGGGTAGGGTATTGGCGGGAATAACGAGTAATAAGCCGGTAAGGCTCAGTGCCAGGGTACGTTCCATACTATTGACACGCGTGGTATATAATACAGCGCCACAGCGTGGGCAGCAGGCCTTGTGCCGGCCGTCCACATTGGCGGCTTGCAGTAGTAAGTCACACTCATGACAAGCAGTGACGGTAACGGGTTGTGGGGAATTCGAGCCTGTGCTCATCTCGTACTCTTTAGCCTAAAAAGAAATGTTTTTATTATAGTAACACTCTGCAATCTTTGAGCAATTTTTATCGCTTAGCCCGGCTCATCCAGCCACAGTGTAAACAGCGAGTAAGACAAAGCCAAAATCACCGAGCCCAAAAAAAGACCGATGATACCCATACTGAGAAAGCCGCCAATTGCGCCCATAAATACCACCGCCATGGGAACGTCTACACCGCGCCCCAATAACATGGGCTTTAGAATATTATCAATTAGACCGACAGCAACACTCCAGACTAGGTAACAAAGCGCCGGTACCAATTCGGCAGTATTAAACACGTAAATCGCTACGCCAATCATGACCGGAGCCGGGCCAATTTGTATCACCGCCAATAGCAGTACGAGTATCGACCAAAGCCCCGCTGCAGGTACGCCCATAACCAAGAAGCCCATGCCGGCGAGTAGCGCCTGTAGCAACGCCACTCCCAGAATACCCAAAGTGACACTGCGAATGAGTTTGCCGGCCAGCTCGACATAGTGTTCACCCTGGTTGCCCAGTATTTTCATACAAAAGCGCATTGAAATCTTTTTTCCAGCGTCGGCGAACAATAAAAGGAATCCCGCTATAACTATTGCGCCAACAAACTGAAATAGCCCGGCACCAACTGATTTGGCGCTGCTGAGCAACCACAGCCCCGTTGATTTCAACTGCGGTTGAATTTGCGACAATACGGCGGCAATGTTTTCTGACGCTAGAGTCCAGATTGACGATATACGCGTTCCCACCATCGGCCAAGTTGCGACCTGTTCAGGCGGTGGTGGAATATGCAATACGCCACTGTTTAATTGTTTGGCGAGCTCTGTTGCGGCTGAAATTGCTGAGGAAGAAAGCACCAGTGTAGGTGTGAGAATTGTCGCGATAAGCAAGACGACACATAGAGTGGCCGCCGTTTTTTCCGCTCCTGGCAGATATTTACTGCCTATTACATATACAGGGTAGACAGCTACAGCGATTATGACACCCCAGATAATCATGACTAAAAAGGGCCTGACGATATCGAAGCACCAATAGACTAATAACAACAGTATGCCGATTCGAATGGCAGACTCAATGGCAGTGCCAATCGCCATGTTCTTATCGTTTAGCTTTTGCTTTGAATCCATCAGTCAGCTCGTATTCGAATCGCTTAGAGTGTTTGCAGATACTGGCTTTAGCTGTTTGTATTAAAAGGTATTGGTTCGACTAAGCCCCTGCATTTGGCAGTGGTTTTTTCGCTGACAAAATGATTTTCTTTCCTTCGCGGATAACCGTAATAGTGACTTTTTCACCCGGTTTAACCGCGTTTAGGTAGTCTGTAGAGCGCTTTATTCCCTTGCGGTTGACATATATTCTCTCGCCCCCTGCTTCGACAATGATGTCACCGCCGATGACCAGTTTATTACGGCCAATACTGACCGGTATGTCGCCGCCTTTAACCCTTAGCTCATCGCCGAAGGAACCCTCTGCTACTCGCTGCACCAACAGGCCTTCCAGATACGGCACGTTGAGCGCCTTGATCAGCTTATCTTTGAGTGGCACATATTCAATACCCAGCCACAGCGGCGATTCGTCGATCAGAATACGCTTGGCCATATTGATACTGGCGGCAAAGCCCAGGCCTTCATTGCCTCCACTTTGCGAGCTGATATGGCTGACAATGCCAATAAGATTGCCCTTGCTGCTGAACATAGGGCCGCCAGAGTTACCTTTGTTGACGGCGGCGTCGGTCTGCAGAAATTCT
>Ga0209395_1008724_pt1 | contig 10246 bp, 14 predicted proteins | sample GOMGulsemesocosm_3_FD_184635 | JGI IMG/M metagenome (GOLD analysis project Ga0209395, IMG submission 184635) | Methane-oxidizing microbial communities from mesocosms in the Gulf of Mexico - GOM9D Gulf of Mexico (SPAdes) (version 2) | ecosystem: Environmental > Aquatic > Marine > Cold seeps... | reverse complement strand
AAATAGACAGTTAACAAGCAATTTAACAGGACTAAAAACAGCGGGCTGTTCGCTCCGCTCCATTTTAGACCACTATTTTTAGCCCGTTAATTGGGCGTTAGATGCTCATCATAGAAAGGAGTCTTGATTGAACTTTACTAAAAAAAATCTGGAGGACGCTGTAAATGAAAATATTCTTTCATTTGAGCAGTCTAAAAAATTAATTGAATTTTTGAGTAAGCAACCGAATACAGCACCTAAGTTTGATTTTACACATGTTCTTTATTACATAGGAGGAATGATTGCCATCGGAGCAATGACTCTTTTTATGAACTTAGGATGGGAGTCATTCGGAGGATTAGGTATTGTTTTTATCTCTTTATTTTATGGTTCGATTGGATTAAAACTTACTAATATTTTTAAGTCTAAAGGATTAGCTATCCCCGCAGGAATCTGTGGAACCTTTGTTATAGCATTAACACCATTAGCGGTTTATGGATTACAACATGCTTTAGGCGTTTGGCCAGATGACAGTGTTTACCGGGAATACCATCGATATATCAAATGGCATTGGCTTTATATGGAATTAAGTACACTAGCGGTAGGAGTCATAATTGCTTGGAAATATAAATATCCATTCTTAATTATGCCAATTGCAGTAACTCTTTGGTATTTAACTATGGATGTTACAGTCATGATTAATGGGGGCGATTATAGTTGGGAGCTAAGAAAAATAGTTTCTATGTACTCTGGATTACTCATGATAGCTTTAGCTTTTTGGGTTGATATTAGATCTCACAATAAAGCTGATTATTCATTTTGGATATACCTCTTTGGCGTTATTGCTTTTTGGGGAGGAATGTCTCTCCAACACTCTGATAGCGAATTATCTAAGTTTATCTATTTTACGATCAACCTATTTATGATTTTTACCGGAGTTCTAATTGTCAGAAGAGTATTTGTTATATTTGGTGCGATAGGTTGTTCCGGTTATATAGGTCATTTAGCCTCCGATATATTTAAAGATAGCTGGTTATTCCCTATAACTTTAACACTGCTTGGATTGTTCGTTATCTATTTAGGGGTTCTTTGGCAAAAAAATGAATTAATAATAACATCAAAAGCAAGAAGCTTTTTGCCAAAAGCACTTCATGAATTATTAGAATCTAAGCATGCATAATCGCATCTAAGCTGTTCAAGCGGGACAAATTGTAGTTGGCTAGTTTCGCTCCGCTACACATTTTAGCCAACTACAATTTACCCCTTAACAGGGCGTTAAGTTTACAAGGAGTATCGATGACAGTTCGGAATGCGACCCCAGAAGATCTATATAGCGTAAAAAAAATTTGTATTGATTCTTTTATGCACTCAGTTGCACCAACGCTTGAAAAGGAAGGTGTTAATACATTTAAAAGCATCGTATCCTTAAGTGCTTTAAGTAGCCGAATGGAACAAGACAACGAAATGATTGTTTATGAAAATAATCATGAGGTTGTAGGATTTCTTGAGCTTAAAGGTGGTCGTCACATTGCTATGCTTTTTGTATCTCCAAAATTTCAGAACAAAGGGGTGGGTAAATCTCTGATTTTAGCAATGTATGCATATATTAAAAGCGATGTGGTAACTGTGAGCGCATCACTAACATCAGTCTCAGTGTATCTAAGTTATGGGTTTGAGAATTCTGGTGTTGTTGCTGAATCAGCAGGGTTAAAGTATCAGCCGATGGAGATGAAACTTAAGCCATTCAAGCAGGACAAATTACAGTTGGCTGTTGCTCCTGCCTCGCTATTTTAGCCAACAATTATTTGCCTCTTAATGGGGCTGGTATATCAATTAAGTATTGTATTAAGGATGATGTATGAGTTTAAATGTTTTTTGCCGTTATTGCGGCCAACAAATTTCGGATATTGATTTAATTTGCACTCACTGTGATTTGAAACAAAATTTCACTGTAGTTTCCAGTAGTCCCGCTCGGAAAAATTCTGAAGGTGTTATTGCATTTATCGTATGCTTCCTTTTCGGTATTTTTGGGCTACACAGATTCATATATGGAAAAATAGGCACAGGAATTTTAATGCTCGTTACTTTAGGTGGTTTTGGTATTTGGTGGCTAATAGATTTAATTCGAATAGGTATAGGTCATTTTACCGATTCAAAAGGTAATCAATTAAGTCTTATTCATAATCATTAATAACTAGTTAAAGTTTGGAGTATATATATACCTATAAGCTGTTCAAGCGGAACAATGACAGTTGGCTAGGTTCCGCTTCGCTTCACATTTTAGCCAACAATTAAAAGCCTCTTAATGGGCGTTAAGTAAACAAGGAGAGTTTGGTGATAGGATTTGTATTAACATCAATAGTTTTATATTTCATAATATATCGACTAGTAGAAGATAAAGCTTCTGCAAATTTTAAAGCGGTAATGTTTTTAGTTGCTTTGCCTTGTGTTGCTCTAATTTCAGTACGATTTATATTAAATATAATTGAAACGGATGCTACAGCAAGCTTGATTATTTTATTGTCAGCATTATTTATTACAATTATCTATATTTTCTTTTCTTCCAAGAGAAAATTCAAGCTTTCAAATATTTACGCAGGTATTGTTTCAATTGTTTATTTTGCTAGCATTTGGGCTTCTGAGATCTTGCATGGCGTTATCATGGGAGCAGTGTTTACCTAACAATAAAATCAACAAGGACACGTAACAGTTGGCTACGTTTCGCTTCGCTACACAATTTTAGCCAACCATTACTTAGCCTGTTATTCGGGAGTTATAACGCTACATCGAATGCGGTGTATTAACTGCCCGTAATATTCATTTCCAATGAAGGAAGTATTTGTATGAATGCAAACTCTATAATAATTATATTTTGTATTCTAATGAGTAATGTTAGCTTTGCAGGCCAATCAAACATTGAAAAACTAGGCTATAAGCAGAAAGATAAATTATTAATCATTCATGCAGATGACATAGGGCTGAATCATTCAACTAACTTGGCTGTTATAGATGCTTTTAAAAATGGTTATATTAATTCAGGTAGCATTATGGTGCCTGCCCCTAAGTTTGAGGGGGTTGCCGCGTTTTCTAAAAATAACCAGCAATTTGATTTAGGTTTGCATATTACTTTTACTTCTGAGTGGCCTAACCTCCGCTGGGGTGGAGTCTTACCAAAAACAGTTATATCAAGCTTGCTTGATAAGGATGGCTTTTTTTACCCTACCAGTGCCGATTTTGCAAAGAAAGCAAAGATTGACGAGGTTGAATTTGAGTTTATGGCCCAGATTGAACGTGCCATTCAGTCAGGCATAAAACCAAGTCACCTTGATACTCATATGGCTGCTCTTTTTGAAAATATAGAGTTGTTTACTCTGTATTTAGAATTGGGTCGTGAATATAAAATGCCTACTGTTATCCCTTTGAACTTTATATCCAATGTACCTAGTTATATGAATTTATTACAGGAGCAAGACTTTGGCTTAGATAGTTACTTGTTTGTTAGCTTTGGCACAGAACCTTCTATATGGGCTAGCTCTTATAATAAATTAATTGATAGTCTTAAATCATCTGAGGTGAATCAATTAACTTTTCATATTGCTTCTGATGACGATGATATGGCTGTAATTACGGATAGAGATGCTGATTTTGGTTCTAAGTGGCGATAGCGAGATATGGATTATGTCAGTTCGTTGGCATTAAAAGAAAAACTGAAAAAAAACAAGAGATTAAACTCGTCACTTGGACACAGATCCAGAATCTAATGTATCAGTAATGTTTAAAACAAATTCTAAGTTTATAAAGTTATTTATATGTCTTTTTACTGTGGTCTTAGTCACGTTATAACAAGCAAATCAACAGGACTAAAAAGTGCGGGCTGTTCGCTTCGCTCCATTTTAGCCCACAATGTTTAGCCGATTATTTGGGCACCATTCATTAAGTATTTGTCAGTGTATTTAAGCTATTTGAAGTTGTATTAAGTATAAGGAAATATCATGTCTAAGGAAGAGTTGTCGGAATCAAAGCTTGCTTGGGTCTAACTCAATCACATTTATCAAAAAGGAAGTTTTATGTTAAAAAATATATTTATTTTACTTGTTGCGTTCAATATAACTAGTTGTGTTGTAGTACCTGAAAAGGTTCATTCAGAGAAGTATAAATGTGCGTTATCAACAGACATGAAAGTATTGAAACTAGTTAATTTAACTGATGGGGATACTAGTTTTTACGAATGGAGTGATGAAATATTTGCCATTATATCGGTACCAACGTCAGTAATAATTTCAGGTTCTTATGTCCTAGTGAATAATATTTACCACATTGGTGAAAAGAAAATTAAGTGTGGTTAAAGCATACTATAAGCTATTCAAGCAGGGCAAATAACAGATAATTGGACTCCCTCACTCCCTAAAGAGTGAGGTAATATAAAAGTTACCACACCAATATATTATAAAGAGTCCTGATATGTATCGTACCAAAGTAGGCGTTGATTTAGCAAAAGAAGTTATTCAAGTTTGTATTTATAGAAACAAAAAGGTGCAGTCAAATATTGAAATGACACCGAACGAATTTCTTTGTTGGCTAATGAATGCAAAACCGGTAACGATAATATTTGAAGCGTGTGGTACATCGAATTACTGGAAACAAAAAGCAACTGAAGCAGGTCATGATGCACGATTGATTTCTGCTAAATTGGTTGCAGTCGTAAGACAAAATCAAAAGACGGATAAAAATGATGCTCTGGCTATTGTCCAAGCGGCATTGCTACCAGATGTAACGTTTATTGGTGGAAAAACGGTTGAACAGCAACAACTACAATCCATTAAACGGTTAAAGGAATTAGCCGTGAAACATCAAGGTGCCAGTCAAAAGCAATTAGTGTCTTTATTATTAGAATTGAACATTCGAATTTCTAATCGCAGAGGCGGAATTATCTGCGCGATAGAAGGCGTATTAGAAGATGCTACCAATGGTCTGTCAGCAGAATGTCGTGCCGCTATTTATACGGCGAAAGAGCACTTGAAGAGTTTGATTGATGCCGTTCACCGTTATGATGATTGTTTAGAGAAATCAGTTGTTGCTCATGCTGATTGCAAGAAACTACTGAAGCTTGAAGGTGTTGGCACCATGAATGCGATTAACCTGTACCTTGCATTGGGTTGCGCAGAGTTAGGTGTTTTCAGTAAAGGAAAAGATGCTTCAGCGTGTATTGGTTTAACGCCTATTCAGCATTCTTCCGGTGGAGTTGTTAAATTAGGCTCAATAGGAAAACACTGTAAAAATAGCATGTTGAGAAGTCAGTTGATTTGCGGGGCAATGGCAGCGGTGCATCAAGCGGTCATACGAGAAGCCAAAACTAAAAAAGATGTTTGGCTTAAGGGGCTTGTTGAGCGACGAGGCAAAAAGTGTGCTGCGGTAGCACTTGCTAACAAAACAGTAAGAACTGCTTTCGCGATGTTAACCCAGGGCACAGAATATAAAGCTGAGTTATTGGTAGCTTAAAAAGAATTGACTAGAAAGTAAGTTTAAAAGCGTTCAAACAACAAAAATGCAAAACGAAGATAAAAATCAGCTAGTTTAGTCAGTAGCCAACAGAGAGCTTAGCGCTCGCTTAACAGATTTGACAACTAGTTCGCGTAAATATCAAAGAGCCAGAGATCGCTTCTCAATGTAGAGCTCGTACATAAGTACGCATTTATTTCTTTGTGTTATTATTTTTGTTGTTGACAAGGGGGAGTCCACATAAGTTGGCTAGTTCCGCTTCGCTACACATTTTAGTCAACTATAATTTTCCCCATAACAGGGCGTTATACATACAAGAAGGGTTCATACATGAATTTACAACTTAAGTTAATATTCTCAGCAGTGATTGTTATTGTGGCAACTGGGTGTAGTACTTATACCTCAGAAGATTATGGAGATCCTGATGTCAGGAATAAAAAATCTTTATGCATAAATATGGAGCCATCTCAAGAGATGAAATGTAAGGAAAGGGAAGAAAGTTTATTAATCGGATTAGGTGCTGACAAAAATTGTAATCATCCATATGAGTATGAAAGAAATAGATGTAAAAATGAACAAGTCAAGAACAAAAAAGCGCTTGAGGAATCGCTTAATAAACACAAGCGTAAATAGTACCCTTAGAACAAGGCGTTCAAACGGATAAAAAACAGTTTTGGCCCATTAATAGGGATTTATGTTGCTAATTTAGGATAGAGTTAATTTTGATGAAAATAATATGCACTTTAATATTTTTGGTAATTTCCTTTTCGACTACCTGCGAAGAGTTGCCAGCACCTAAAGAATTCATTGTAACTAACGCCAACCTACAACAATTTAAACTTTATGTTTTCGAGCCTCGAAAAACCAATCAGACGGGCAGTGCCATTATTACAGTACATGGTGGAGGATGGAAGTGGGGAAGCGCATCGTGGACATATGCTTCTGCGCGTGCTTATGCAAATTCTGGTATGTTAGCTGTAGCAGTTGATTACAGACTTTCCGGTGGTAATATTACACCGGTGCAAGCATTCAATGATGTATGTAACGCTCTAAAATGGGTTAGAGATAGATCTGAACAATATTCAATAGACTCTAATAAAGTGGCTGCTTATGGAGTCTCTGCTGGCGGGCATTTAAGTTCTTTGGCAGCAACTAAAGGATGTAATAATAATTTAGGTTCGAAGAAAAATGGTGGGCCAGATCTTTTATTGTTATGGTCACCTGCACTAGATATAGAAAACGATGGTTGGTTCAAAAAATTATGGCAAGGCAAAAGCTCTGCTATTGATAATTCACCAATCACAACGATGAATAAAAATATGCCACCAGTTTCAATTGTGCAAGGAGAGCTCGATACCCTTACTCCTACGCCTGCGGCAACAAATTTTTGCAAAATGATTAATGATGGCAATGGTATTTGTGAATTGAATATTTATTCTGGTGTTGGTCATTTGCTTACACGAAACTTAGAACATCAGGAAAATAATTTTGATCCTGATCCTATCTTTGTAAAAGATGGAGATAAAAAGTTAATGAATTTTTTAATAAAAAATGGATTCACCAAAGCCCAACATAACAAGAAAATTAATCAGCACTAAATACAGTGGGCTGTTCGCGTAGCTCCATTTTAGGCTATTATTATTTAGTCCGTTAATTGGGCGTTATCCGCTAATGGAATTGAAGTATGTATATCGTTAAAAGTACAGAAGATCACTTAGATCAGTTAGTTGATGTTTTTGAAGAATATCGAGAGTTTTGTGGCTTTGAGCGCAGTAAAAATGAGACTAAAGTATTCTTAAACAAATTAATTCGTTATGAAGAATCTATCATATTCATTGCCATAGATTCTGAAACAGAAAATGTTATGGGATTCGTTAATTTATTCCCTTCTTATTCTAGTCTAGCGTTACAGAAATTATGGATATTAAACGATCTTGGTGTGTCTAGTCATTTTAGAGGAAGGGGAGTCTCGAAAGCGTTAATCCATAAGGTTCAAGAGTTTGCAAAGGAAACTAATGCAATTCGTATTGAGTTAAAAACTGGGATATCAAACACTACGGCTCAAAGCCTTTATAGAAAGATGAAATTCACAATAGACACAGATAATGTTTATTACAGAGTTCCGTGCTAATTAGCGTAAACATATTGCTCAAACGATCGCAAAACAGTTGGTTGCGCTTCGTTCCTTGTACATTTTAGCCAACTATTTTACGCCGATTAGTAAGGCGTTAGGTGATTTATGTTTACTGAAAGTCCAGAGGAATTTATTGATAATTCATCCATAGGTATTCACGCAGTGTCGCCTGAAGGTATTATTATTTATGCTAATATGTGTGAACTTGAGGTTTTAGGTTATTCAAAAAGTCAATATGTCGGTCATCATGTTTCAGAGTTTCAAGTGGATGAAAGTTGCTTATCTGAGATGATGTTGCGTTTAGGGCGTTTAGAAAAATTAAAAAATTATCCAGCAAGGGTTCAAGGGAAAAAAGAAATTAAATATATCATCTATAACTCAAGTGTTTATGAGGAAGATGGTGAATTTAAACATACGCGTTGTTATGGGACGGAGGTAGAAAAAGTTTTTTATGATGTTTTTATTAAACATTTTAATTATTCTTAATGAAACTGACTTAAAGATTCGTAAGACGGACGTTATAATTTAATCAATAAATTCAAGTCGGATAATCAAAAGCTGGTTGTTGTCCGTGCTCACACATTTACCCTGCCATTCTTTGTTGCTTAACGTGGCGTTAGGCAACTGGATCAGTATCAATGAAATTAGGAGTGATTTTTTGAAATTTATTGAAAATGGATTTGTTCGTGTTGCGATTTTTACCGTTATTATTTTGTTAATACCTTTAATCGCAATGCAGTTTACTATTGAAGTAAACTGGAACGAGTTTGATTTTATGCTTATGGGTGTACTCTGCTTTTTTATGGGCAGTTTATTCGTCGTGGTTTCAAGAAACGCTCCTCAAAGGAAAATCATTATAGGTTTTGTTTTGATAGTCGTGTTTGTCTATTTATGGGCAGAAGTTGCTGTTGGTATTTTTACTGATCTTGGAAGTTAATTTAGGTCGTTAGTGTATAAGTAGTAAATTAACAAGCTTCTAAAACGGACGATTAACAGTTGGATGGCGCTCGTTTTTCGCGATTTTAGCCAGCTATTTATCGCCACTTGGCAGGGCGTTAGCATGTATTCAATCTAGTGAATGTTTTTTATAATTAAGAGGCTCTTGTGGTTAAATTAATATCTAGTTTTATAATCGTTATCTCGTTCTCTATAAATGCGCAACAATTAGGTGACACTAGTTTTAAGCCAAAAAATACGACCAAGACATTCTTGAAAACCGAATCACCGCTAGTACTATTGGATGAAGCGCATAATAACTTCCACACTATGGATGGGAGATATCGACCCTTTGTTAACATTTTGGAAAGTGACGGATATATAGTTAAAAAAAATAAAGAGTTATTCACCAAAGACAGGTTAGCACACGCTGATATTTTAATTATATCTAATGCTTTGGCTGTACAAAATGTGAAAAATTGGAATTTACCTAATTTTTCTGCATTTAGCAGAGATGAAATTGAAGCTGTTTATCTATGGGTAAAAAGCGGAGGTTCACTCTTTCTTATTGCAGATCATATGCCGTTTCCTAAAGCAGCAGAGGATATGGCTGCTATATTCGGCTTTCAATTTAATAATGGTTATGTAAAAGATGTAAATAATAAAGCGCAGTTATTTGAAAAAGATAGAGGGACTTTAATCGCTCACCCTATATTGAAAGGTTCGGGTGTAAAAGAAGAAATTAAATCTGTAAAGGCATTTACAGGACAGGCTTTTTTGTCTCCTCCAAACGCTAAACCTTTACTAGTTTTTGGTGACTCTGCAATGACACGTATGCCTAAAAACTCATGGAAATTTCCTGTAGGCACTCCTGAAATATCAGTCAATGGTTGGCATCAAGGTGCTACATTGGAATTTGAAGAAGGCAGAGTTGTCATCTTTGGTGAAGCGGCAATGTTTACTGCACAAATTAGCGGTAGAACAAAAAGAAAGATGGGAGTAATTGCTAAAGGTGCTGAACAAAATGAACAGTTTTTACTTAATATTATGCTTTGGTTATCAAAGAAAATTTAACCTTTAATATATAAGTATGGTGATGTACATGCTAATAATCTACTTAAACGGACACAAACAGCTGGCTGTGCTCGTTCCTCGCTATTTTAACCGCTTAGTAAAGCATTATATTTTGGGGAGCATAGGTGAAACTATCTAAAGTTACAGACAATAAGGAAATTAGGAAATATATAGGTTTATTGTACGCCGAACTTTTTGACAAACAGACAATACCTTCAGAAAATGTATTCGATAATATATTCTCACAACTGAAAGATCCTAATAATAATCATGATGCTTATTGTTTAAAGGAAAATAATGAAACCATTGCTTTTTTTACTTTGGGCGAGTCATTTTCGATATTTGCGCATGGGAAATATGGGATCATAAATGAACTATGGGTTAATGAAAAATTGAGATCTAAAGGTGTGGGTAAAACTGTTATTCAACAAATAATCAAAATTGGTACTGAAAGAGGTTGGAAAAGAATCGATGTATCTGCTCCAGCGGATGAAAAGTGGGATCGAACATTTAATTTCTACAAAAAGAACGGTTTTACTTTAACCGGAAGAAAATTGAAGCATTGTTTGTTATAAAAATATAAATTACTCACACGGACGCTAAACAGTTGGCTAGTACCTGTTC
>Ga0209395_1008720_pt1 | contig 10251 bp, 10 predicted proteins | sample GOMGulsemesocosm_3_FD_184635 | JGI IMG/M metagenome (GOLD analysis project Ga0209395, IMG submission 184635) | Methane-oxidizing microbial communities from mesocosms in the Gulf of Mexico - GOM9D Gulf of Mexico (SPAdes) (version 2) | ecosystem: Environmental > Aquatic > Marine > Cold seeps... | reverse complement strand
TCACTGTTTGACATCACACCAGACGTAAAGGCGTTGACGTAATTACTAAACCCTGGATCAACTATCAATTGTCCGGATGAGTTAAGGTTGTCACTACAGCCAATTACCGTTAGTAAAAGTGTAAGCAGTATCACAAGTCGTTTCATAATGTAAGGTATTAATACCGGGTTAATTAGGGTACTGCCTAAAAGTAGCTAATTAATTTTAATTTTCCCAAATGGACGGGTCTAACTTTGCCAAACTACCCCATGAACTTATTAAATGCCATACATTATTAATTATTCGTTGGGTAGGTGTTTGAAATTTAAATGCTTACTTAAAAAGGGGCATTTACCCCTATGATTTAAGGGCAAATGCCCCTATTTATAAAAACTGACAAAAGTCTGTTTGTTTTATGGTTGTTTTAACGTTTTTAAGGGTAGATTTGAGGATACCCTATGATTTCGCCTCCTTATTTATAACTAGATTTCATTGGTATTAATGGATTGAGACTATAAATCAATTGTGATACACTCAAATCCTAATAAGTAATTTAAAACAAAAAATTAATGCAAATAGAAACAGAAATTGAAAAATTAGTTGACATTGAATACATTGCACTACATCATATTGATCATGAAAACGAGATTATTAATGCTGTTAATATAGATAAACAGAGTAAAGCATTAAGCATATATATAGAAAAATTAATAAAAGACATTGAAGACAAAAAAAGTAGAAGAAGTTTTATTTTCGAAAGTGATACAACTGAAGTTAGAACTGCAATCTCTAAAATGTTATCAGGTGAATATGAAGAAGCAACTGAAATAAATGCAAAACGATTGTTGAAAACTGAACTAGAGGCCCAGGTAAAAATTTCAATGTTAAATACGAGAATACAAAAAGGTAGTCTGTTTCAAGTAATAGTTAAACTTAACGAAACGTCAAAAATGATTATTATTGGAAAAGCTGATCATAACGACTTTTTAGACGAGTCTGATTTTTCAATACATAAAGGTTTACCATGGGAAAAAAAAATATATAAATCATTTTTAGCTATTACAGATAATGTTGGAGATATAAAAAAAGTTTTAGTATCTGATACGGGTAGTGCTATAACCAAATATTGGTGGAGTTCATTTTTAGAATTAACAGAGGTAAGAACTGATAGTGTAAATACTAAAAAATTTCTTGAAATGATTGATAAAAAAATACTTGATAAAATTAAAATTGAATACCCAGCAGACCATACAATCTTAAGAAATTCGGTAATTGGCTATTTTCGTTCAGAATCGGATTTCGATTTAGAAGTTATGTATTCACGTATATTTGAATCTTATCCACCAATCAATGAAGCTTTAGATATAGAAAATATCCGTTCAAAAATTAAAGCTATTCCTGAGAATTACAATTTAGATAGCAAATTCAAGATAGATAAAAAAATGATTAAAAAACGTTCATTCCTCAAAGTAGAATTAAATGAGGGAATAGAATTGTTACTAAATGGTGGTCCTAGCTTAGAAAGTATTTCTACAATGGAGGACAATGAGGGTAATAAATATATAACTATAAAATCAGAAGAAGGTTATAATAGATTTAAAAATTAAATATGAACTTATTTGAAAGTCTATCAAGAATATTTTTGATAAAAAAAAATCTGAAAGTGGAAGACAAATTTTCTTCTTTTGAAATCAAATATGACATAGTTAATTTTGAAAAATTTGATTTAGAACAACTAAAAAAATTTATTACTTTAATACCTACAATAGAACATTGGTCGCTAAATATTAAATTAGGTAACTCTGATTCAATTATTCTTAACAATACCAATTTTAAAAAGTTTGAAGAGTTTGAAGAATCTATTATTTTAGAACGTAAAACATTTGAACAAGAAAACGTAAATATCAATTTTCTAATAAATAAAAAGACTAAAAAACATATCTATGTTTATAATTTTAAAAGTTTTAATTCATTCTGGGTCAATACTCCGATTACCAAACTATTAAATTTATTTAAGCAGTATCAAAACTCATTTTCAAAATTAAATTTCATCTTACTTGAACAAGAAATTGATGAATTTTATTCAGAAGGTATTTCATTTTTACACGGCAAAACTGATAATCAAGCCAATTATGAAAGGATCGACATATCAGATAACTGCCACTTTGGTAATATTGAAAAATATTCATTTGATCCTTATTTTTTTAAACTTATTAGTAGACCTGTTGATACTAATGAAATTATTATAATATTTGATAAATTAAGTTTGCTTTTCAGTATAATATCAATATTTGATATTACATCAATTACTGACGATTCCTTAACGTATAAGTTAAATGGTTATAAATCATATGAAGGAAACCTTGTATTTTCAAAAATAGATTTGAAACTAAACACTCTATATTTCAAAATATTCGATTGGATATATTCAGAAAAAAGTAATACTAGTGATAAAATCGGATTAGTCCGTAATATAATTTCATTATCAATTCAAGAGAACTCCATTGAAATATCTGATAGTGTGTATCTATCAATCCAATCTGGATATAAAGCATATTTACAGGAAAACATTTCAAAATATATTGAAATACGAAATAAAATTATTGATGAATTAAGTTGGATTTCAAACAAATCCGGAGAAATTGTGGCTGGACACCTAAGTAATTATCAAAAAAGTATTTTTACTTTCTTATCATTTTTTATTTCAGTATTTATTCTCCGATTCCTTAAAGGGCCAAATGATGAAGTTGCATTTAATAAAGAAGTAACACTTTTTAGTTTATCTTTTCTCTTATTGTCAATCTTATTCCTGTATTTCTCGCATTGGAACTTAGGAATTGAAAAGAAAAGATTAAAACGAAAGTATGGCAATATAAAAAATCGTTATACTGACTTATTAGATAAAAATGATATAAATCGAATATTAAGGGAAGATTCTGAATTTGAATATGAACTCAAATATATCAAAGAAAGGAAAAAAGTGTATTCAATTTTGTGGATTATCACTTTAATTGTACTAATCTCAACAATTTTATCTGTTTCAGATTATTTAAATTGGAAAATAGTATATGATTGGCTAACTACTTAAAAATATTAACCTAAAAAACACAGGGCAGACGAAAACAGAAAAGAGTAGACACTTAAATATAAAGACTTTTTAGCCTATGTTGAATCAGGACAAATTATAAACGAATGAGAAAATTATATAAAGGACAAACACCATCTTTTTTAAAAGAAATAGTTCAAGAGAAGAATTACAAATTTAGTAATAACAGTCAATCAAGAAAGGACTGGAGAAATATAGTATCAAAATTCAGAAAACAACTTCATGAAGTTCTTTCTGTGGAAACTAATAATATGTGCGCATACTGTGAAACATCTTTAGTTGGGGGAAGTAATATTGAACACATACTACCTAAAAGTCAATTTCCAGAATTAATGTTTGAATGGGAGAATTTAACAATGATTTGCCAACAATGTAACTCTAGAAAGACAGATAGAACACTACCTATAAATCCATTTACGGATAATCCACATGACCATTTTAGCTATGATCAAACGGGTCGTATTTTCCCTGAAACTGCAAGCGGTGCAGAAGTAATTGACATACTAAGTCTTAATCGTTTACCACTTATAGAATCTCGATTAAAAACGATAGAATTGATTACTATTTTAATTACTAAAAATCAAAAATCATCAATAAACAAAAAGAACATAGCAAACTACTGGGGCTGTATTGAATACTTATTTTATATAAATTTTGCTGTAGCCACTGAACCAAAATTAGTAAAAAGCATAAATGAATCTAATTTTAAAGTTGTCTCAAATAACAAGTTCTATAAAAATAAATTCACAAATTGGCTAGATTTTGATCTGGACCAACATAGTAATGAAAACATAAAAAAGTATAGACAAAAAAAGATATTAATTGAAAATATTCATATTAAAAATTTTAAAAGTGTAAAGGATATAACGATAAAGTTTGGTAATTTACTGAACGAAACAGTACCTTCAATTATTCTAATCGGGGAAAATGGAACGGGAAAAAGCTCCATACTTCAAGCCATTGTTTTGGGACTTTTGACTCAGAAATCTTTGGACAATAATAAAAGGTTAAAATTGAAAAACGAATACCTAAGAATTGATAACGGAAACAATTTTACTCAAGAAGGTTCTATTGAAATTAAGCTTACAGATATAGAAAACCCAACTAAATTAACATTTAACACACAAAATACGGAACTACTTACAAGCGGTAGGAAAATGCCTGTTTTAGCATATGGCTCAACTAGGTTACTTTCTAAAACAACACTAATAAACGAAATAACAAATGGATTAAATATTGAAAACTTATTCAATAGCAGACATGAATTAATTGATGCAGAAGCATGGTTACTTTCGCTATCCGACAAAGAATTTAAATACGTATCCGATTTAGTACTACGTGAAATTCTAATGTTAAAAGAAAATGAAACGATTTCAAGAAGCCATAACAAAATACTAATTAAACCTGCAAATATTCAACTAAATTCATGGTCAGATGGATATAAATCTGTTCTATCTTTAGTTTGTGATATCCTATACAATATGCAAAGTTTATGGAAACAAGAGGTTAGAGAGATAAATGATTATTCTGGCGTAGTTATTATAGATGAAATCGAACAACATTTACATCCAAGTTGGAAACAAGAAATAATTCCACGATTAAAAACTGTATTTCCACAAATTCAATTCATAATTTCAACTCATGACCCTTTGTGTATACAGAACACATTAAAGAATGAAGTTTTTATAGTTTCAAAAAATGAAACAAATGAAACAATGCTAGAGCAAGCAGATGTGCCATCTGGCATATATATTGACAAACTATTGACAGGGAAATGGTTTTCGTTACAAACTACGCTTGATAAAGAAACAATCATAGAACTAAAGGACTACCAAAAATCTGTACTATCTGGCTCTAATAAAAAGGAAATTCTTGATCGTCAAACAATTCTCAATAATAAACTTGGAGTATATGCAGACAATACTTTTTGGGGTATATATAGAGAATTAATACGAGAAACAGAGATGAAAGAAAAAGTGTTTTTTGATGATGAAGAGAAAATAGAAATAAAACTAAAGATAAAGGATATTCTAAACAAAAAAAAATAATGTTATTGTATACCAGACCATTAGAGCCAGAGGAATTTTCAACCGAAACTGCAGTTGTTAAAAAAATTAATGAAACCCATATAAGGCAAAATAAAGATCTTCATTTCCCTAATAAATGGGGTAAGTATAAGAATTATTTTATAATAGCTCAACATAAAAAATGTGGTTATTGTGAGGAATTAATCAGTGGTGACTACGGTGACATGGAACATTACCGTCCTAAAGGTGAAGTAACAGTTTTATCTAACAACCCTAATGAATGGGGTGAACATAGTAGTAATAATACAGTTTCGCAACGAGTATTCACATCAAGATATTCTCAAGGCTATTGGTGGTTAGCATATGAGTGGAATAACTATTTATTGAGTTGCAGAAGTTGTAACCAGAAATATAAAATATCATTATTTCCAATTCAAGAGAACAGACGTAATAATCCTCAAAAGCAAGATGAAGAAACACCTTCTTTACTGAACCCATTTGAAGTGGAGAACCCAGTTAATCACTTAGAATATGACAAGATTGGGGCCATAAAACCGCACTTAAAGAGTCTTCAAGGTTTAGAAACTATTAAAACATGTGGCTTAGATAGACCAAGCTTAGTTTCTGCCCGATTTGAAGTGTCAGAATTTATTTTTAGAAAATTAAGAAGTCTAAAGTCTACTAATGAAAATAATTATGATAATATTCTATTTGATATCTACAAAAAAGGAAGTGCTACATATGCATTTGCTGGAATGGTAAGGATTTTATTTGAACAAAACACAGAACATACATGGAACGACTTAGAAGAATACTTTAAATAGTAAAAGTAATTAAATAAAACAGATGATAAGGAATCTTTTCATACCATAACTAACAAAAATATTGGTTCAAACGATAAGTAATAAAACTATTAAAATGAATACCAAATTAACAAATAAATTAAAAGAAGATTTTTATATTACACTTTACTTTAACACCTCAAAAGGTTTTGAAAATGCGGGACTAAAAAGAGCATATTTAGATTTTAACAGAACCTTGAGAATAAAAGACAAAAACCAAGAAAATAGAAACTTAATTCAATCTGAAACTCAAGAATTCTTAAAAAATGAACTTTTAGTCCTGATTGGCAAAAATATTCAAAGTCAAATTAATTTTGACATTGAGCATAAATTACTTTGTAATAATTTGATAAAACAATGGTCAGAATTGTCTTTTGGTCAAGCTCAAAAATGGATTAATATGACGCTTAAGTACTGGTTTCTTTTAGGGGAAGATAGAATAAAATCAATTACTAAAAACTGTTCTTATTTTCATATTCCAATTGATAGTTATGTTCAAAAAGGAATGTTTGATGAAACCAGTCCGAAACCTTGGAGTAAAATAAATAACTATGATGACTATTTCAAATATCAACTTATTCATAGAGAAAAAAAATCTAAAAACTCACCCTTAATTGACGAGTTTATATTTTTCAATAGTTATGAAAAGTAATAACAACTTTCATAAGATAAATAAGAAAACCTCACAAATTAAAAAACATGGCAAAATTCCTAACCACCGTAGGAAATTCATTTTACATTGAACAAATTATACTGAATGCAGAAAAAAACCTAACTTTAGTAACACCTTACTTAAATCTTAGTAATAATCTTATTGATAGGTTAAATGATGCAGATAAAGCAAACATAAAAATCACACTTATTTATGGTAAAAGCGAACTAAATAAAAACGAGAAAAACAAGATTGAAGCTTTCAATAATATTGAAATCTATTTTTGTAAAAACTTACATGCAAAGTGTTATTTAAATGAACATTCCTTGATAATCACATCAATGAATCTTTATGAGTTTTCTGAGCGGAACAATCGTGAAATGGGCATTTTAATAGATAAAGAAACAGATGACGAAATTTTTAAAGACACATTAAAAGAAATAGAGTCCATCAAAAACTCTTCAGAATTAAAGACTCAAAAAGTTGAACCTGTTACAACAAAATTAATATCTCCACCGGATGAAAAAAATGGAATTTACGATTTTCACATTCCCAGTCTTTACAAAATTCTAAAGCTCAAATTCAAAGACTATACAGTATTATATGAGAAGCAAATTATTATTGAAGACTTCCCAATAAAAGGTGTTCATTTAGAAATAAATGGTCGAATTGATTTTCATTTCAAAAACGACAGATTCTATGACTGGTTGAGGAATAATTATCGAGATAAGATAAACAACTCTTGTTCAGATGAGCGCTTCTTTTGGAATTATTGTTTAAACATTTACACATCAAAATACTTTGAAGTTAGTGAAGACCAGGAAGGTTTAGAAAAAAAAGTAACTAAGTATTTGGAGATTATTGATAACGTAAAAGAGCAAATAACTATTGCTTCCAAAAATTATAATTAATTTCATGAAAGAGACATATCAAAAAGTTAGCTAACTGGAATCAACCGGTTCCTAGAATATAAATAAAAAACATTAGAATTAATAAAAAATGGATTATACCACTTCAATAGTTTCTGCTATCACTATGCCAATCATAATTTTTGTGTATTGGTATTTATCAAAGAAAAACAAAGAACTGCCATTGGAACATGACGGAATAAAGACTTTATCAGTTCATAAGTTTTTTTTCTATTTTGGAATAATAATCCCTTTATTTGGATTTGCTTTTTTAATCGTGCCTCTAACCCTAATTAATGATCCTGAGTTCTGGCTTACTCTAGCTATAACATATCCAATGGGATTAATATTTGTTGCTTGTGGATTATTCTATTTCTTTGAATATAGAAATGCTAGAATTGAGTATGACGAAACCAAAATTTCGTTCACTAATTTCAACAAAAAAAAGATACATGTAGTCATCAAGGAAATCAAAACTGTATCACATAATTCAATAACGAACAGAATTAAAATAACGACCTCAAATAACTCTAAAAGCTTTAATCAAAACTTCAAAGGCATTGAACACTTACTCAACATAATTACCAACGAAACTGGAATAAGTACTGAAAAGGTAAAACAAAAAATCAACGTATTTAATTTCAGTTAATAAAATAGTACCTCAGCTACTGCTCGAATCGGTTCGTGTGTGTGCAACTGCGAGATAACGATAAACAGAGTAACACTTGCATTTAAAAGTGTATATTTGGGATTACCTTATGAAACAAAGCAATAAGTTATATCACTATTAACAGGTTGAAACATGCTTAAAATAACATTTACATTAATAACTTTACTCTGTTTAACCGCTTGCGTTAACACGGCTAAAAATGTAGAGGAAAAACTTTTGGATGACGTATGGAAAGTACCAACACTCATAAACGACAGTATTAAAAAAAGAGAACCACTTGAAACTAGTTGGTTGCCCACGGCAAAATATGATTTAATGTACATAGGCGCTGAAAAAGATACAATTTTTGTAAAAAAATACTACTTAAGTTTTTATAATCTCTACCCTAAAGAAGCGTATAAAAATCCGGACTCAATTCCTAAACCAAAACTTGCTGGGTATTATGCAGGGTATTTAGATCCATCCCACAATACTGTTTCCTTAAAATATGCCAATTTAAAAATTTATGTTGACACCACTCAAAATCTTTCAGAACGTAACGCACGGCATTCTGTTTTTATAAAAAACATTTATAAAGATACTGTAGTGATAGCATTTGGTCAGATTATAGATGCAACAATGGAAGCTCTAAATAAAAATGGAGAATGGCAACCAATAGAAAGACCTTGGCGTTGGAGTTGCGGAACTGGTATTGGACAAATTATGTTACCACCAAATGAAATTGTTATTACATCAGCAGTAAAATATACTGGAGAATTTAAAACTCAAATGAGAATAAAAATTGGGAAATCATATTCTAATATATTTCAAGGAAGTATTCATCCTAGGCAATTTAAAAGTATGTTTACAAAAGCTGGAAATTACACCAAAGAGTATAAAAAGGAACAGGAAGAAAAACGTAATTCTAATAAAAAATAAACCCTATGTCTTTATTTCAAACCCTTTTTAAGAAAATAACCGAATCTCCAATTCTATATGTGCGTTTTAAAAAAAATGAATTCGAAATTAAACACATTCAGTCTGGAAAATCTATTTCAAGAAAAGCTACTACCCCATTTTCAAATGATCGCTTGTTAATCGCCGATTTTGAAACGGCTGAAGCATTTATGAAAAACATAATTGATGAATTATTAAAAGATGAAAATAAACTGATTTTAAAATCTAATAGAATAATAATACAACCTGTTGATTCAATACTAAACACTATTACACCAAATGATAAAAAATTATATATTGAATGTGGTATTACTTCAGGCGCAAAAGATGTTTGGTTAACTAATAAACCAGGATTACTTTCAGATGAGGCCATTTTAGAGCTGCTTAAAAAATAAAAAACACTCACGGTATGATTAAAATTACAAAATGGTTTTTAAACCAATCCCCTTTAAATATATTTGTTTTAAATTTATTTGGAATCCCCATTTACTTTTGGCTATTTTCAATTATTTTTCAACTTGATAAGAAAATAAATACTAAATCAAATAGACTTAAAATAACACTAATAGGTGCTCTTACTTTGTATCCAATAATTTACGCTCCATTCTATGTTCTTAATTTTTTTAAAGATTTTGGTGATCCCACAAAATTAGATTTTGATTCCATTTTTCCGTTCCATATAACTGCTATGTTATGTGGTTTAACACTCATGATATTTGCTGCAAATAGTTATGCTCGTTACGAAAAGAAAAATAGCCTTGAAACATTTAAATCTACTGAAGTGTACTTTATGATTTGGTTTTCCATTTTCACGATATGGAAACTACAACCCAATTTAAATAAGTATGTGAATGATAACTCGAGTACTCCAAATAATTAAATGAAAAATTATCACATACAAGATTCTCCTACATTTTTCAAATTGGAATACACTAGAACTAGTAAAGATTACTTTGATCTAATATTGGGATTAATAGCAAGCCTTTTTTGTTTGGCTACACTCATTTTTTTAATTCGACTTCAATTAATTGCAGATTTTTCGTGGTTTAATTTATTCACCACTGCATTAGTTGGTTTTGTAGCGGTTAAGTCTATTTCCTATTTTTTAGCTCGTGCTTCTAATACATCTCG
>Ga0209395_1008714_pt1 | contig 10256 bp, 9 predicted proteins | sample GOMGulsemesocosm_3_FD_184635 | JGI IMG/M metagenome (GOLD analysis project Ga0209395, IMG submission 184635) | Methane-oxidizing microbial communities from mesocosms in the Gulf of Mexico - GOM9D Gulf of Mexico (SPAdes) (version 2) | ecosystem: Environmental > Aquatic > Marine > Cold seeps... | reverse complement strand
CGCCGCTACTAAGATTATAATTTTCATAAACTTCCTTTTATTTTATTTTAAAAAACAGCTAACTAAATATGGAGATTGGTCCAGGGTTGTTCGTTAAGGCACAAGGCAAGACCTGACCCCGTAGCACTTTTTCTTTTTCGAGGGGAGCAGAGGGCCTATGGCGATTATGGGCTTTAATATAAACTGTTTCATTTTTTATGAAATAGGGATTATAGGGCCCTATGTATTTAGGGCTTGTTGAGCATGCTGTTAGAAACAGCATTAAAGCGAATGTAGTTATCAGGTGCATATTTATTGGCATTTTAATATTTTAAGGAGGTTAGTCGTTAAACTCTCTAATTAATTATTGTTTGATTAAGATGAACCAGTAAAGAAAAATATAATAATTATTTAATCTTAAAAGGCTTGGCGTCAAGGGCAGGTCTGTATTATCTACTTAGGCAAAAGGCAAGACTTGACCCCGCAGCCTGTGCGCACCTATCCTCCCGTGTTCTAAAATCAAGTGCACCACCTTTCTCTAGATTTCCTACACTTACTAGATTTAAGGGGTATAACATGGGCTCACTTTATTCACATTTAGATCGTCGCGAAAGAACCTTAATCAAGGACTGGCACCACTATGGTGTCAGTATTCGAGAGATCGGTCGTCGCCTCAATCGCTCTCATTCAACCATCAGTCGCGAGTTACGCCGTAACCTCTGGTGTGGCAAGCATTATTACATCCGCTCTGCCCAAGAATTCTATGAGCGTCGCCTTAAAAACCGTGCTCAGCGCTTTCGTCTTAAAACCGAGAAGATTCGCGAGTTCGTGCTTCAAAAACTCGCCATTGGTTGGACGCCTGAATTGATCTCTGGCCGTTTAAAATCCACGCGCCCTGGTGACTATGTCTGCCACGAATCCATCTACCAATACATCTACATCCAGGCCCCTGAGTTGATCGAAAACTTGGCTCGAAAACACAAGCACCGTCATACCAAATTCCCCTATCGAAAAGTCGGCGTACGCATTAAAAACCGGGTTTCCATCCGTGATCGCCCCGAGCATATCAACTCCCGTGAAGAAATCGGCCACTGGGAAAGCGATTCCGTGGTCGGAAGTGATCGACAACACGGCCTCAATGTTATCCTGGAGCGCTCCAGTCGGTTGGTGCACATCTGCCTACTGAAGGATAAAACCTCCGCAGAAACCACTGAAAAACTGATCAAACGGCTTTCAAATCATCCAGCGGAATTGGTCAAAAGTATTACCTATGACAATGGATCCGAGAATGTACTGCACCAGCGCGTCAACGACACGCTGGATACCGTTTCGTATTTTTGTGAGCCTTACCACAGCTGGGAAAAAGGCGCTGTTGAACAAGCCAACGGGCTCATTCGCCGTTACTTTCCAAAAGGTACTGACTTCTCGAAAGTCACACCCAGCCAAATTAATCGTGTGGAGAAATTATTAAACAATCGACCCAGAAAATGTTTAAATTATCGAACACCTTACGAAGTCTTCAGAAAAGCCTGTGGTGCACTTACTGATTGAATGTGGCCCGTCCTTCATTCTTCGTTGTCCGATAACTCCCTCTTAGGTATTACTTTATTTGATATCATGCTTATGTCCTTGGCGTTCGGCCTATTTTTACCAAATTCATGTTTTGCATATCCAATTTTCAAAAGAGACCTAATCGAATTCAAAGCACTATCTGATGCAAAATCAAACTGATATCTCACTTGAAGATAGCCAACCGTATCCATAAGATAGAAAGAGTCCCTAGGTATAGTAGATATATAATCTTCAATATACTTTTTCCAATTCCTAGGTCTTTCCGATATCAAAAAAAGCATTAGAAAATGCTTAGTCGTTCGATCTGTTTCAGATGTAACAGCATCATACAAAAGAGGCCCTATTTTTTCTGAATATAGATCATCCTTAAACATCTCAACTACATTTAAAGGATTGCAAAGAAATATCGTTTGAAGGCGCTCGTTTTTGTCCGTCCCAAAGTCTCCATTTAAAATAAAACCCTGGCCATCATATTCAGCCCGGCCTTTATCGGCCAACACAGGCCCAAGAGCGAATAATATTTTTGAGACTTGCTTCCACCCCCTAGTTATTTCATGAAGCAACCTTCTTTTTAGCTCTGGTTCGACATAATCACTATTTCTTAAAGCTCTGGAACAAGCTTTTATTTTCTGAATTAGAGCTGAAAAAGAATAATCTTCCAAAATCGCATTAATACTCTGATCGTAAGGTTTTAACTGATTGTAAGTACTATCAGCATGCCGATCTTTCAGTTCATCCGGTAGTTTTGATGTCTGAATTTCTTCATTAATTTCAGACTTCATTTCTTCAATGCTTTCTTGTGATAGTTCCCAACTTACATTTTCAAGTGGATTGACGCTATCAGGTAAGCCCGTTTTCTCCTCCGTAATTTCGCACGATTTTTCGATATCTTTAACAAGAATCTCTAAAGCCTCAGTCCTGTTCCTATCGATCCCCGTATAAAACTCGATTATCTCAGGAAATGAAACGTAAACCTCATCACTAAGTATTTTCTCACAGAAATCTTTGTCCACATACATTCGTTTCGCAGCAAAATAAAACACCCAATATGCGGCCCTAAAACCAAATCCAATCTCGGATTTAATAATTATATTATTTGAAAATAGGATATCAAAAACCAAATCTATCTCTAGATCCAAAAGTTTCTGTTTGCAAAATTCAGCCATTTTTTTAAGGAATATTTCTCGTGTAAAGTAGAAATAATTATCATTGATCAAGTCTTCGCAAAATCGACCCAAAACATATTCGCAATCTTTAACATCTGGCTTTGATTTATAGGTTGGTATTTCACCGAGATCAAAGAGAGCAAATAGAACCATTTCAATCATCTTTGTTCTGTTAATAGGGCTTTCTTCGAAATTATTCTCTGAAACCTTTAGAATCGTAAGGCAGTTTGACGGGGTTCTGTGAATATTTAGGGCATCCATATCCTTTAAAACCTTATTTAAAACAACATCATCCTCACCAATATGCTTCTCAGCATTATAGGTTGAAACAACCTTTCGAACTTGACTTCGAGGTAACGCCAACAAATGCAAAGAATCAAATTCCCTGTTTATTTTTACATCGTTATCTTCTTCTGAAAATTTGGCATCATCAATTGTTTGCATGACAATTACTGGCTTTTCAGGGAAAGCATCACAAACAGCTTTGAGTAATTTTTTTGAACCTGCCTCCGTTCTTTTCCATGAATCAAGAACAATACCAGTTACCTCAACGCCATCCAAACCTAAAGAAGTGGCATCTTTCGCTATTAACTTTTCAACTTTATTGGCCAAGGTATTTTTGGCATCAAGGTAAACCCAGTATTCACCTTTACCCCAAGCTTCTTTAATAAGATAGCTTGCTAATGAACTAAGACCAAACTGAGGTGGTGACTTTACGAAATAGGATTTTTTCGATTTAATTACATCTAATGGGTCCATACTATTTACGAGATTAACATTTGCATCTCTAGATAAATTATTGGTTTTACTAATAGTAGGATCAACCCAAAAAATTGGCTGATTTGAAAAAAATGAAAGGGCGTCATCAAGCCTTTTTTTAAGGAGCAGCGATACTGACTTATTCAAAACTATTTCTTGTAACGCTTGGGACTGCTCAACAATTTCAGGGTTCTTAGAGCGGCCACCTAATTTGGATATAAAATAGTCACATAGGTTTTGCTTAAGCTTTTTTTCAAAATGATCTACTCCTTCATATTGGGCTGTAAGCCCCCCGAGGTCCCTAGCTCTTTCTTTAAATTCTCTAATTTTCTTAACTTGTTCCAAATCTAATGAGCTAGAAGACGCTGGTTTGTCGTTAAAATACAACATAATTTCAACGTCTTCTTTATTTTTGAAGCGGGCATATGCTTGATCAAACTCTTCCTCAGTACCAGATCCAGCCCTCGGCGTTGGTGTCCCAAACTTATTCCACATGATCCCAACGAATATCTTATAATTATCTAGAACTTGGGTGTTAATAACGTCTTGACCATCAACGCCAAAACTGGGCCTTGCGTTATCCTCCCACTTCTTTGATTCAATTCTAAAATTTAGTTGCTCCCCTAATGTACTATTTATTTCGGAAAACACAGTATCAACAATAGCTCGCTCTTCTGATGTGTCGCTAGGCGAAGCTATGAAACATTTAAAAATTTCTACGTTCAATTTATATATCCTTATATTTTTTAGAGGGCGAGGAGGAAGAACCGTTTAACTATGCCCTCGTTGGCTTTAGTATATTTTCATATCATGTAACGCCCACATTTTAGGTTCAAGCCGCGAGGCGCGCTGGAACCCTAACCATTTGTTTATTATGCGAGTTCTATATCAAACTCTTTGTACGCTTTATCGCTGTACACCCCTAGGCCTTTATTTCTCGGCTTTTTATTTATATCAAACTGGCTTATTGCATCTTTGATAGGAGCTTTCCTGAACGGAATGTGAATTGCGCTTGCAGTTCCATCATTAATTCTTTTAGCCAAAGATTTCGGCCAATGCTTAGATAGCTTTTTGGGGTCTTTTATTGCTTTATCCGTTTCCACTATCGAAGATGCATAGGCGACAATGATTGGAATCTTACATTTATCGATTGCATGTTCAATTTCAAATGGCACCCAATCCGTGTCAAATTTAGTAGTTTTACCGATAATTAATACGAGGTTTTTGGAATTATTTAGGCGCGTAACCAATCTTTTTCGAAGAGTCTCATCCTTACTTTTATCACTAACAGCTGCTGTTTTCTCATGGCTATTTATAAATGAAAAGTCATCATCTTTTTTAGCTGTCCATGCCTTTAATAGATTAAAAAACTTTATATCCGACGCAGTTGGGTCAGTCTTTCCGTCTGCGTGAAAGGCAATATATGTTCCGTTTCTATAAGCCATTATGACCAATTCCTTTTAATTTCAATTAAATCAATGTCGCCTCTGATGTCCAAAGATAACACAATGATTACTTTACCTGATATTTTCCCTTGCTTTGAGTAATAGAAGAATGATGTCAGAATTTGGTGAACCAATTGCTTAGGGGGAATCCCAACACCTGACAACCCACTACCCAGTAACGGGACTTTTACAGTATATCCATTCGAATGATTACGAATAGAAGTCCACAGACCAGCAAGGGTATCCCATAACTCATGTAATGATGCAGACGCCTTTAGGGTTTCTACATTTGTTCTTGAAAGCGCAGTTAAAAAATATCGACAATCATTTACGTTAACAACAGCTGTTGTTCCAATTGGATATTTTCCCTTTCGGCCATTTTTCCTATCGAAAGTTACAGATTCCACATTTTTCAATGCATTTTCTGTTATTGAGTTAAATGTAGAAGATTGCCCCCCAAGGACATTACGAATGAACTTCCCATGCAGCGATTTTTCAGAAACATGGTCTCCCAATTTTCCATCGAAAAATTCATTCACAGGAATGACTACCGCTTCGGAATCATCAAATAGATCCCCAAATCTTATTTCTACGCTTGAATCAGAGTTTGGAACATCAATCAAAACTGATGTCCTCGGCCAAGAACGGTAAGCACCCACAGCAATGGAAACTAGAACCAAAATGGCATAACTTGCCATACCCTCAGGTTTTAATTTGTCAAAAAACGCCCCAAACGATTCAGCGATAGTCCACAATATACCGTAGGTCGCAAATCCAAAAATTGTAAAATCGCTAATTATTCTATTTCGCATTATTTCTTAAGGTTTCCTTCGCATAACAGCTTATTACAGGTCGCTATAACGTCTTTTCCGGTGATGCATTTTCAAATGCGTGAGGGTCAGGTCTCATTTTTTGCCATAGGGCTATATGTAAAACCTAGCCTTGCATGCGCCGGAAGACGTAAACCCGTATATTTCATCGCTTTAATAAACGCCATAACCCTACCACCTCTTATTCCATTAGGAAATATGCAAACCTACTATTATGTACAAACGTTGACCTGTAAGAGAAAGATTTTACGATTCCCTCCGTTGCGTCTGTTAATGCATGATTGCAGGCCCGAAGGCCAGGTCTTGTTTTGTGCTCTAGATAAAAACCTGATTACTCACCCACCAAACCCCGGCACCTTAAAATACCTAACCACATCAAACCGCTTCAACGTCGCCACCATCTTAAAGGCAACCAACTCCTCCGCCGGATAAAACATCTGGTCCAAACTCGCCTGCTTCTGAAACGATTGATACAGCTCATCCACTTCCCTATTCAACTGCTTAATACTGTTAGGGCTAAACAACCGGCTAGCCGAATAAAACGGCCCTGAATTAAAAGAAGCATCCCCCTTTTTTTTACCAAAAGCTTCGCCAATAAAGTTTTGGTTCACGGTAACCAAAGTAGAATGCAGCGGCCCATCTAACCGCCACTGAATAGGCAAGTTCACCAAAAAATAGTAAGAATCATCGGGCCGTAACCGAATCAGCTCCAGCTTCTCTAACTCCCGCAAATACAAATACACATCGTTACTGGTTAACTGGTTATGGCGGGCAATAGCCTCCAAATCAAATTCACTCACCAACAACATTAAAAATGCCATTAGGCCCGGGCGCTGGGCTAACGATTGCTCGGTGCTTTCCGGCAAGGTGGTGGGGGTAACGGGCTGCTTGGCCGCCATATCCACCAGCTCGGTAAAGCTGATACCTACCGCATCACATACCTCCATTAAGCGGCTGAGCTTGCAGTCTTGCTCGGCAAACAGGCGCTTAATGGTGGGCTCTGATGTATTCATCAAAACGGCCAGGTCTTTGTAGCGAATGCTCTGGGCCTTTAATACCTGCTTTAAACAACCAAACAGGCCGGTACGCTGGCGTTGCTCTTCCATAGTGATCCTCAATTCTTGGTTAAGTATCAATTTATGATACTTAACTTAAGCTAGATAGCATTAAAGATACATATCTTTATTCTTGTTGTCACTTGCTAAGCCAAGCAGCCTTTAACCATTAACAAGAGACGCCCATGAAAAACCTGAAAAACAGAATAAGCAAAACCGCCAGCGCCCTAACCGTAGCCACCACGTTGGCCCTAACCACTATTAGCGCCAGCGCAGCCGCCCTTACCCCGTTATGGCAGTTAAATAACTTTGACCAGCCAGAGTCGGTAGTCAGCGATGCCAGCGGCCAACACTTGTACGTCAGCAACATTAACGGCCAGCCCACCCAGCTAAACGGTAAGGGTTACATTAGTAAGCTCTCTATTAACGGCAAGGTATTAAATCAACACTGGCTAAAAGGTATGGATGCACCCAAGGGCATGGCCATTAAAGGTGACACCCTATACGTGGCCGACATGCAACAGGTGCATGTGGTTAGCCTGTCTAAGGGTGAAATTATTACGCGCTTTACCGCCCCTAAAGCCAAGATGCTAAACGACATCACCATTGGCGATGATGGCAGTGTGTATATAAGTGACTTACTGGGCGGGGGCATCTACCGAATTAAGCACCACACTATGGCCATGTGGTTTAACCCCACACAACTGCCCCACCCTAATGGCTTGTTGTGGCAAAACGGCAGTTTGTTGGTGGCGTCTTGGGGGCTTGGCATGAAGGGGGATTTCACTACGCAAACCCCTGGCAGTATTTATAAAATTAATATGGGTACTACCGTTAACAAGCCAAGTTTGGTGCCACTGGCAGCCGCCAAACAAATGGGGAATTTAGATGGCCTAACCCAAGCTGGTGGCCACCTTTACGTAAGCGATTGGATTAGCGGCGACCTGTTTAAAGTCACCGCCCAAAAGAGCGAAAAACTGCTTACCCTAAACCCAGGGCTTGCGGATATTAGTAGCCGTAACGGTTTATTGTTTGCCCCGCTCATGATGGATGGCGTGGTAAGGGCCTGGAGAATTTAACCCTTTATACTAAGCCCCTTTAACGGGTATCATGGCGCTGATTTCTTTAATGCTTGTGCTAATACCACACACCGGAGCAGCCCCATGAGCCCATTGCGTATTTTTTTACTGGTTGCCGCCCTGGCAAGTTGCGCAGGTGCTGCACTGGCAAGCGAGCCTGCCATTAGCCTTAAACAAGCGTTAGAAGCGGCGCAAAAAACTACCCCAGGCAAAGTGCTTTCTAACGAGTTAGTCACCAAAGATAAAACCCAGGCTTACAAGGTAAAAATTCTTACCGCCCAGGGCGTGATTAAAACTGTTTTTGTAGACGCCACCAAAGGTGAGCTGGTTAAATAATGCGCGTATTAGTGGTTGAAGACGATGTGGACATCGCGCAACAACTTAAACACGCATTAACCCATGCCGGTTACGCGGTAGACCTAGCCCCCGACGGCCAAGAAGGTTTATACATGGGGCTGGAATACCCCATAGATTTAGCCGTAATAGATTTAGGCCTGCCCAAGTTAGATGGTGTGTCGCTGGTTAAAAAACTGCGCCAAGCTAACAAGATGTTTCCCATATTAATACTCTCCGCCCGCGGTAACTGGCAAGACAAGGTTGAAGGCCTGGAAGCCGGAAGCGATGATTACCTGGTAAAACCCTTTCACCTTGAAGAATTACTGGCCCGTTTAAATGCCCTGCAAAGACGCGCCTCGGGCATGGCCCACGCCATTATGGAAAAGGGCCCCATTAAGGTAGACACCAATAAAAAACAAGTGAGCCTGCACGGTGTTGACGTTACCCTTACCGCCTTTGAATACCGAGTACTGGAATACATGATGATGAATTCTGGCAAGGTAATCTCCAAGATGGAACTAAGCGAACACATTTACGATGAAGACATAGATCACGACAGTAATGTGATTGAAGTATTTGTGGGCAGGCTTAGAAAAAAACTCGACCCTATCTCCCAATTTAAACCCATCGAGACCATTCGTGGTCAGGGTTACCGCTTTACCCTAAATTAGGCGGCACCTTAATGGCTAAACAAACCAATTATTCATTACGCCAACGCCTGTTGTGGGTATCGGGCACGGTATTGCTTATTTTTATTGCGTTAACCGCGCTAATTTTAGACCAGGCCTTTAAACAAAGTTTAAACACCGAACTTAACGACCGTCTGCAAACCCAGATTTATTTATTACTGGGGGCTGCCGAGTTTGAGCAACCCGGTTTGGCGTTACCCAAGCAGCTGGATGCACCACGGTTTAACCAAATAGATTCTGGTTTGTTTGCGGTGATTACTAATCAAAGTGGTGAAGAGGTATGGCGCTCACAATCGGCACTGGGGTATGACAACCGCTTACTGCCCAAAGATAAAGCCACTCAAGCACCCGGGCAAAAACACCAAGGTTTGTTAACGCTTGCCCAAGGCCCCTTCTTTTACTTAAGCCTGGGGGTGGCGTGGGAATTGGAAAACAAATCCCTTAAGGGTTATACCTTCACCATTGCCGAGGCCACCACCCGAATAGACAATACCTTAAGCCAATACCGTTTATACCTGTGGGCGGGGTTGGCTATTTTGGCGGTGATTTTATTGCTTATTTTTACCCTTACACTTTATTGGGGGCTGGCGCCCTTGGCCAAGATGGCCAGCGAGTTAAAGTCCATAGAGAACGGCAGCCAAGAGCAGTTGGCGGGGCATTACCCTTTAGAGCTAACCGGCGTCACCCATAACCTTAACTTGCTGCTGCAACACGAAAAGCGCCAGCACAGTCGTTACCGTAATACCCTGGCTAACCTTGCTCACAGTTTAAAAACCCCTTTGGCGGTGTTGCGGGGCATGGTGGATGGGGAGAAATTGCAGGTGGTGGGTTCTTCAACTGCTAGTCCTGCCTCTAACCAAAGCGCTTCGCTTAATTTAGATATGTTAGAACAACAGGTGGGGCGCATGGATGAAATTGTGCAGCACCAATTACAACGGGCGGTTCATGTGGGGCCGCAATCTTTGCATCAAAGCATTGAGGTATTGCCGGTGGTAATGCGTCTTAAGGGGGCTATTGGGAAGGTTTACCGGGATAAGGTTCACACCATCACCTTGAACATTGAAAACACCGTGACGTTTAAGGGGGATACCGGGGATTTAATGGAGATTATGGGTAACCTAATGGATAACGCCGGTAAGTACGGTGGTGGGGCTATTAGGGTGAGTGCCAGTAATGTTCAGGTGAATGAACTAACAAAATGCCGCTTAACGGTGGAGGATGATGGGCCGGGGATTGCGCAGCAAGCGGTATCTGACATTTTGCGTCGTGGGGTGCGGGCCGACCAGAAACATCAGGGGCAAGGTATTGGCTTGGCCATGGTGGTGGATATTGTGGACCAGTATGAG
>Ga0209395_1008713_pt1 | contig 10257 bp, 7 predicted proteins | sample GOMGulsemesocosm_3_FD_184635 | JGI IMG/M metagenome (GOLD analysis project Ga0209395, IMG submission 184635) | Methane-oxidizing microbial communities from mesocosms in the Gulf of Mexico - GOM9D Gulf of Mexico (SPAdes) (version 2) | ecosystem: Environmental > Aquatic > Marine > Cold seeps... | reverse complement strand
TATGTCTGCTCTGTACGCTTTGGTTGTTTAAAATACTCTGGTAATTAAAACGTAAGTCTCCTTTAATTGCTGTTTCATTTTGATAACCCGTACCTTGACCTGAAAAATCAATATCTAGTTGTCTTAATTTAAAATTAGGTGCTTTATAATTTTTTAAAAAGTTAGAACTGTCCGTTTGACTAATCAAAAAATTTGTCAATAGTAGAGCTATTGTAGACAATAATAGTTTTGTTATTTTCATAGGGTTTTGGTTTAAAAATTAAAAAAATACAATTATTATGCCATAAATGCTTAGACTAATTTAAAATGATTTAGATGTAAGAGGGGAAGTCGTAAATTCTGAAATTAAAACAATTCATCCTAAATTATAGAATGAATTGTTTTAATACCTTTTATCTATTGATTAACTGTTTGAAATCTCTTTTAATGCCCAATCAGAAGAATTAATTGCACCCTCAATAAATCCAGTGTAATCTGAATAGGCTTCACCTACGATATGAACATTTTTAATACTATTGTTCAATGAGAAAGCTTTAAATTTTTCTTGTACTTCCCATGATTTTACACCAGGACGCCAACAATGATTCCCGGCTCCGTAGGGCGCACATGACCAATCTCTGATTCCGTATGAAATTACAGCTTTTAGAATATCTTCTTTAATTTCTTCTAAACTCATAGAGTAGTATAAGGTAATAGCTTCTTCCGTAAGATTTAATCCTTCTTTAGAATTAAAATCGTTACCTTGAATTGATCTATAAATTTCTTTTGAAAAATATTTTGCAAATTGGATTTTAATTTCGTCATTATTGTTTACTTCAGCTCTGTCGTGGGTCTTTTTGTTTTCAATGTAATAATTCCAGAATTCGGTTGCTGGCTTATCAGTATAAAGTAGAACCATACCATGTCCATCACTGTTTTCACCTTTTTCTCTTTTAAAATAATGAACTTCTCTAGTAGGCATTCTATTTGCTCTAGATTGTGAGGCTTGTTGGCGTCCCCACCATGGTTTATCTAAAACAAAAAATATTTTTGTCATTGAAAAACCATTTACTGAATCTAAATGATCTGCAATTGTGACAGGTAAAGACCTTTCTAATTTTTTTAATGGGTATTGAGGTAATGCTAATATAAGATGATCAACAATTTTTTCTTGATTTTTTCCCTTTACTGAATAGGTAGTTAATATTTTCTCATCAATTCCTTTAAATGCAGTAATTCTTGCATCATTAATTAAAGTCACATTTGAACGAGACTTCAATGTGTTTAGCATTTGAACAGTAATTTCGTCTGTTCCCTTTTTGATTGTGGCTAATATCTGTCCTTCCGTTTTAAGGGCACGTAGCCACCAAATAGTCCATTCAATAGCGTTTAAGTTGTCCGGAATCATATGGTAAAAAGTACCTGTATCTCTAATTTTCATTAACGCCTGATGACTAAGTACATTCTCTTCTCCAAGTGCATTCCAAAATCCAATTTTCCAAAGAAGTTTGCCATTTAATGTTGCTTCTTTTCGCATGATTCTATAGTCATTTTCAGTTAAACTGTCTATCCAGTTTTGACAACCAAAATCAAGTGGGTCGTTTAAATTCTTTCCCATTATAAGTAAAACACCACGTTTTAAAAGTTCCAAAGAATTCAAATTTTGCTCTTGTAAAGGTAAGTCATATTGAGGGTATCTTGATGGATATGCTTTTGGGCCTGTAAACGGTAGCAATTCAATACCTAATTCGGAAATTAATTTCCCAAACTTTGGCTGTAGTTTCGTTTCAAAACGCATTGGGCCCCACTCAAGGATAAAACCATTCATAACTGAAGTTTCCATTCGACCACCCCATCTGTCAGGTGATGCCTCAATTAAAGTTATGTTATGACCTTCTTTACTTAGTTTTATAGCGCTATAAAGTCCTGAAAAACCACCCCCTGCAATTAAAATATTTTTACTCATAATACTGCCAATTTTTTGACTGGCAAAACTACTTATTTTAATTTTCAGACCATCACTTCGACTAAATAATGGGGTTTTATATTGTTTTTTCTGTGTTTTGTAGTGTAAAATTCTTTTTCAGGGTGATAATGAAGGTGGGACGGAAATTTTTTCTGTATTTGAATAGAAGTATGTTAGAATTGAAAAAATAGTACAATAGTAATTGAATGTAATTAGCCTAAAAATTCATACAAACCAAATTCAAGTTTAGTTGCTAGCATAAATGAAATAGGAGTGGGGAGCGAGTAACTAATTCTTTTACTTTATTCATTAATATTTTGTTACTTTTTAGATGTATTTGAATTAATAGGTTAAATGTCGGTTCATAGTCATGACTTTTAGTTTTTATAATTAATGAAATGGTTGTAGTTTTTTAATAACTGAGAGTTGTGCGTGAATTGATAAAAACTGAAATTATGAAAATTATTTGTTTAAATCTTTTATTAGTAAGTTCAATTACTGGTTTTACACAGTCAAATTATTCGCAAGAGGTTGCTAGGATTAAAGCGGATAGAATTGATTTAAAATTGAATTACAGCGTTGATTTTGATAGTGTTAGGAGTTGTCTTTTGTATCAATATAATTCTGTTTTATTTCCGTATTGGGTAGGTACACCTTGGGATTATAATGGATATACCAATGTGCCAAGACAATCTACTATCGCTTGCGGTTATTTTGTGTCTACATCTTTACAACATTTAGGATTTAGTTGGAATAGGTATAAATTGGCTAAAATGTATTCAAAAGATATTGTTTACAGCATTTGTGATTCGATATATGAATTTAAGACGAAAACAAAACTGCATACGTATGTAAGATATCGTCCTGATAATTTATATGTTTTGGGGTTGAGTGGGCATGTAGGTTTACTTCTAAAGTATAAGGGTGAGTTATGGTTTATTCATTCCGACTATCATAATACAGTTGGTCCAATTAAAGAGAAAATTGAATCAAGTCAAGCATTGAATGAAAGTGATGTATTTTGGTGTGGTACTTTCTTGAACAATAAGAATATTACTAAATGGCTTAACAGTACTAAATACGGAAACAGTTGGAAATAAAAAATGCCTGATAAACTCTAATTATCAGGCATTAAATATAACTATTATTTATTATTTGAAATCTTCTAATTCAATGTCAAATACTAAAATAGAATTTGCAGGTATCTCTCCCATAGCACTTGATCCATAGCCAATATGTGGGGGGATAATTAATTTACACTTTCCTCCTCTTCCTATGTGTGGAATACCAATTTTCCACCCTGTGATGAGTGCACTTAGTGGAAATGTTCTAGCTTCTCCATCCGTTTGGTCAAAAACGGTATGATCTAATAAATAACCTCTATAATGGATGGTAACATCATTACTAACTGTAGGTTTTTCAATTGAGCCTTCTTTTTCAATTTGAATATACATACCTTCTTTTGTCTTAATAGCATCTTTAATGTTATTATCGGTTATGTATTGTTCAATTGTCAAAGGTGGATTTTCTAGTACAGTTGGCGTGCTATTTTCAGTATTTCCACAAGCAAAAAGAAATATTGCTAGTAATGATAGTACTACAACTTTTGGTACACATGAATACTTCATTTTTTAAAATCTAAAGTTTTTTAATTTTTCCGAATCTAATATTGTTATACTTGAGCCTTTAATAGAAATATAACCGTCATGTTTAAATTCTGATAATGTTCTAATCACAGATTCAGTTGCTGTTCCAACAATTGATGCTAAATCATCTCTTGAGATAGCTATGCTAAAGTTTTTTTCACCAGTGGTGTTATATTTAGCTTCCAATTTTAATAAGGAGTCAGCAACTCTTTTCCTAACAGTGTCATATGCTAAATTCAATAATTCTTGCTGCTTTGTATCAATAGAACCAGCTAATATTTTAATGAATTTATGAGATACTTCTTTTGAAGAATATAAAAGATGTAAAAAATCTTCTTTCGGTATTAAACTAACCTCTGTTGCCTCTAGAGCTGTAGCCGATTCTTCATAAGCTTGTTCGTTTATTAAAGATTTATAACCAAGAAAATCTCCGGTCTTATACAAGTTTGTGACAAATTCTTTTCCATCCTTATTCATTTTAAAAGTTTTAACTTTCCCTGAAGTTAAAAAGTATAAAAAATTAGGAAAATCGCCTTCAAAATAAACGGTATCTTTTTTATTGAATTTTTTTGTTCTCTTTTCATGAGACATCTTTTCAAGCTCTTCTATCCCTTTAACGCTATTAATAAAAGTATGTAAACCATCAGGCATAATCTCTGTTTCATCTGAAAATTGTTTAATTCTATTTAATCTTCTTTCTATAGAATCTAAAAGTTCAGTATCATCAAATGGTTTTGTAATATAATCATCAGCTCCCATGTTCATACCTTTTCTAAAATCTTCTTTTTCTGTTTTTGCAGTTAGAAAGATAAATGGTATTGATGCTGTTTTAATGTTTTTACTCACCATATATAAAACACCATAACCGTCAAGTTCTGGCATCATAATATCGCAAAGAATTAAATCAGGTAATTCATTTTTAATAAGTTCTACTCCTTTTTTGCCATTTTCTGCTGCAAAAACAGTGTAGTCTGCTAGCTCGAGAATTTCTTTAATATTCTCACGCATTTCATTATTATCTTCAATTAATACAATTTTACTCATTATTTTAGGGGGATTTTTACGATAAATCTTGTGCCAATGTTTTCTTTACTGTCAAAAGTAATATTTCCTTTTAATAAATCTAAATAACTTTGAACAATATTTAAACCTAAGCCAGTTCCTTTAATGTTTACAGTGTTTTTGGCTCTAAAAAATCGATTGAAAAGATGTTTTTGTTCGTCCTGAGGAATTCCTATTCCAAAATCTAAAACTTCTAACACTAATTCATCTTCATAGATGGCCGAATTAATTATGATTTCTTGTCCTTCTTTAGAGTATTTAATAGCATTAGACACTAAATTGTATAGAATGTTTTTTATAATATCTTGATCGCTATTAATCTCCATATTTTCTATGTTGATAGAAGATATTATTATTTGATCTTGTCTACATAGAGCTTGTAGCTCTTCTGTAATGTTTGTTTTAAATGTGGAATAATTAAATGTGGTCAAATTAGGGGCAACTTTTCTACTTTCTAACTTATCAGTTGATAAAAAATCATTTAATATACTGGTTAAACCATTAACTGAGCTTTTAATTCGTTTAATGTGTTTTTCAGTACCCTCTAATTTGCCTTTATTAATATATGTGTTAATTAATGCAACAGAAGACATGATTGTACTTAATGGAGTTCTAAATTCATGAGAGGCCATAGATACAAAATTAGACTTCATTTCATTTATCTCTTTTTCTTTAAGTAGAGATGCTTTTAATTTTTGTGAAGCATTTTTTTGTGAAGTAATATTTGTTTCTACCACAAGAATAGAATCGATCTCATTTAAATTGTTAAATAGAGGTACTGCACTTATTGAAAAATAACTAGACTCGATCTGAATCTCAAATTCAATTTTTTTACCGTCAAAAACTTTTTGCAGTTTTGTATTCATACTGCGTCTTATCGTTTTTGGCAGTCTTGCAAGGTAAGATGTTCCAATAAGTTTTTCAGAAGTTACTCCGTATTTGAGTAGTTCTTTTCCTTCTGCAAAAATATAGTTTAAGTCTTTATCAAAAACATTAATAGTCCCATTCGGAAAGTTTTGAGCAACTGCCGTATAAAGGAGTTTACTCTTTTCTAACTCTTTTGTTCTAATGCTTACCTTTTCTTCAAGCCTTGTGTTTAGCTCTTTTATTTTAGTTTCAGCGTGAACTCGTTTTGAAACGTCAGTTATTAAAGCAACAAAGTATTTTTTATTGATTATATCAATGTGATTCAAGCTAATTTCAGAATAAAATGTAGAGCCATCTTTTTTTTGAGAAGCTAAAACCCTCCCGGCTCCCATTCTCTTTTTTTCGGGTTTTTCTGCATATTTATGGACGTGTTTTGAATGATTTTTGTGGTATTGAGGAGGTATCAAAATCTCAATTTTTTCTCCCAATAACTCTTGTTGTTCATATCCAAATAATTCCAATGCTCTTTTGTTGACGTAAACTATATCACGCTCTTTATTTGTAATGACTAATCCTTCCTCTATACTTTTAAAAAGTATTTCAATAAAGTTAGTATTGTTTTCAAATTCTAAAAATTCTAACATAAAAGCTAATAATGATTTTTGACAGTATAAAATTACAAAATACATCTTAACTTTGTGTGACTTTAGTATAAAAAAATGGAGAATTGTTATCATTGTGGCAGTAATTGTGAAGAAGAAATTTATTTTGATGATAAATTATTTTGTTGTGAAGGATGTAAGACTGTTTTCGATATTTTGAATGTGAATTCATTAGATTCTTATTATAATATTGAAGAAGATAATCCAGGAATAAAAGCAAATAAGAATTTTAAAGGAAAATATAACTTCTTAGATTTAACCGAATTTAAAGAGAAGTTAATTTCGTTTCAAGAGGGAAATACGATAAAGATAAAATTATTTTTACCTCAAATTCATTGTAGCTCATGCTTGTGGTTACTTGAACGCTTGAATAAATTAAAGGAAGGGGTAATTTCAAGTCAAGTGTTTTTTGCCAAAAAAGAAGCTGAAATTACGTTTAACGAGTCTATAATTACGCTTAAAGAATTGGCTGAGCTTTTAGCTTCAATTGGTTATCCGCCGTCAATTACTTTAGAAGATTATGACAAAACTAAAACATCCAAAACAAACAAAAGTCTATTGTTTAAAATTGGATTAACAGGGTTTTGTTTTGGAAACGTTATGCTGTTAAGTTTTCCTGAGTATTTTGGAATAGGCAAACAATTCAAAGACTTTGTGAGTACATTTAACTATTTAAATTTAGGGTTTTCAATACCCGTATTAATTTTTGGGGCAAGGGATTATATTATCTCAGCATATAAGTCTTTAAAAAACAAACGTATAAATATTGATGTTCCTATTTCAATGGGGATTTTCGCTTTGTATTTACGTTCCCTGTATGAGGTTGTGTTTAATGCAGGAGCTGGTTATTTTGATTCATTTATCGGTCTAATTTTCTTTTTGTTAATCGGGAAATGGTTTCAGAATCAAACGTATTCAGCTATAAATTTTGAAAGAGATTATAAATCATATTTTCCAATAGCAGTAAGTAAAATAGTAAATGGTATTGAAGAGGTTGTTGCATTGAAATCAATCCATTTAAATGATCGATTATTAATTAGAAATAATGAGCTTATCCCTTCAGATTCAATTTTAGTTAAGGGGGAAGGTAATATTGATTATAGTTTTGTAACTGGGGAGTCAATTGCAATTGAGAAAAAATCGGGCGATAAACTATTTGCAGGAGGAAAACAAAAAGGTAAGTCTATTGAGATAGAAGTGGTGAAGAAAATTGAAAATTCGTATTTGACTCAATTGTGGAATAATCCTATTTTTGATAAAAAACCTGAAAATGAAACGCTTTCTGACATGATTAGTAGACGTTTTACTATTGGGTTAATCGCTGTTGCTTTTATAGCAGGTATTGTTTGGTCGTTTATTGATAGCAGTCAAGCTACTTTTATTGTTGTTTCTATTTTAATTGTAGCTTGTCCGTGTGCAATTGCGTTATCTGTTCCTTTTACTTACGGAAATGGGATTAGAATATTTGGAAGAAAAGGAATGTACCTTAGGTCAATACATGTGATAGAACCTATGGTTGGTATTACAGATATTGTGTTCGATAAAACGGGTACATTAACATTTAATAATCAATCAAAGGTTGTTTGGGAAGGAAGTGTATTAACTGAAGATAATAAAAATGTAATTCAGGAGATGACAAATAATTCATCACATCCATTAAGTCGACAAATCTCCTCTTATTTAAAGCAAGGTAAAGCCATTAATTTTGATAGTTTTAATGAAATTTCTGGAAAGGGTATTGAAGTTGTTCATAAGGAAGAGAACTGGAGAATAGGACATAAAGACTGGGTGGGAGCAACTGAAAGTGATAATAAAACTCGAGTTTATATTTCTAAAAACAATTTAATTCTAGGCGCTTATGTATTTGAGAATATTTATAGAACAGGCTTGAATGAGATGTTTGATAAACTATCAAAACAATCAACTATTCATATTTTGTCTGGAGATAACGACTCTGAAAAAGAAAAGCTGATGAAGCTGTTGCCAAAAGGTTCAGAGATCACTTTTAATCAAAAACCAGAAAACAAACTTGCTTATATTAGTAGCTTACAAGGTCAAAATAAAAAGGTGATGATGTTGGGTGATGGTTTAAATGACGCAGGCGCATTGCAACAATCAGATTTGGGAATTTCGGTGGTAGATGATGTGTATTCTTTTACGCCATCTTCAGATGCGATTATTAATGGTGAAAAATTGGTTAATCTACCTGCTTATATTAATTTTTCAAATTATAATATGAATGTCGTCAAGTGGAGCTATGTATTTTCTCTGTTTTATAATATGATTGGATTATCTTTTGCTGTTACCGGTAATTTAGAACCATTAGTCGCAGCAATATTAATGCCGTTAAGTTCTATAAGTGTTGTCATATTAGTAACAATTTTAACGAGTTTGAAAGGTCGAAAACTAATCTAAGTTTAACTTTCCAATTCTAATAGAGTGACTTCTGGCCAAATTCCAATTCTACCAGGATATGCTAAAAATCCGAATCCACGATTAACGTATAAATGTTGATTGTCTTCTTTGTAAAGACCTGCCCAATTCTTGTAACGCAATGATATTGGACTCCATTTAAAACCATGCGTTTCTATTCCTATCTGTGCTCCATGTGTGTGCCCAGCTAGTGTTAAATCAATATCCTGATAGTCTTTCCTAACTTGCTCATCCCAGTGTGTAGGGTCATGAGATAAAAGTATCTTAAAAGGGGCGTCACAATTTGCTGCTGCTTTTGCCATGTCGCCAATTTGATGAAAACCTTTTCCCCAGTTTTCAATACCAATCACACCAATTTTTTCATTATCTTTTTCAAGGTAAATGTGTTCGTCTAATAACAAGTTCCATCCTAATTTTTCATGAATTGCTTTTACATTTTCAAAATTTTCAATTTTTTCTTCTTCACTATTCCAATTGTGATAGTCACCATAATCATGATTACCTAAAATTGAATAAACACCCATTGGTGCTGTTACTTTGGAGAATACATCATAATAATCATCCATTTCATCAGCTCTATCATTTACTATGTCTCCAGTGAAAAAAACTACATCTGGTTTTTGAGCTAATAGTAAGTCTACCCCTCTCGTTACAGCTTCCTTATCGTAAAAACTACCAACATGAATGTCTGACAATTGAGCAATTTTTAATCCATGAAATGCTTTTGGAAGGTTAGACGCTTTTATTTTTTTTCGGTGCAAGGTATAGTTATATGGACCAAATATCATTCCAAATGGTAAAGATAATGCGGGAACTGCAGCTACAGCTATTCCCATTTTTGTTAAAAAATCTGATCGTGAAATACCGTTGTCCTCTTTTGTTTTGGGTGGTGAAACTTTCAGTTTAATAAACAATAAAAAACGCCTTAAGTCGTCAATAATAATAAAAGGTATGAAAAGTAACTTTGATAATATGTTTATAAACATAGCTGCAATTAAAAAGTTACCCATGTTCATTTTTAGCCCTTCTCCCCATATCATTAAAATTATAATTGAACATGTAGAAAGGGTTAGTAGTATATAGTACATAGCCTTTACTATTTTTCTTCCTTTATTTTTTTTCTTGCTATAGTATTTATTTATAGCCTGGTATACATAAAGTTCTAAAGAAATTATAAAAATTGAAAACAGAATAAGAGACTGTATATTTCTAAACATTTTATTTTTTTGTACAAAGTTAGTAGCTTGAGCCTAGAAATCAATTTCAAAAGTTTAAATGGTGTTAAAATTTTACTAATTTTATCCCATGCGGCTAGAAAATTGGAAAAATTCATTAATAATAGGGTTAAGTAACTTACCAGGAGAAGAAGCTCATTTGGAAATGATTCCATTTAGATTAGTAAGTAGTACATTTAAGTCAAAGTTTAATGACGCTAAACATTCAGCTGTAATGTGCTTGTTTTTTGAGCGTGATAATGAATCTTATGGCTTGTTAATGGAAAGAACTGAGGATGGTGGTATCCATTCTGGCCAAATTAGTTTTCCAGGTGGAAAAAAGGATTTAGATGATATGAATTTAAAAGAAACAGCTTTACGCGAAACTTTTGAAGAAATAGGGGTTCCAAACGATTTTATTAATGTTT
>Ga0209395_1008710_pt1 | contig 10258 bp, 4 predicted proteins | sample GOMGulsemesocosm_3_FD_184635 | JGI IMG/M metagenome (GOLD analysis project Ga0209395, IMG submission 184635) | Methane-oxidizing microbial communities from mesocosms in the Gulf of Mexico - GOM9D Gulf of Mexico (SPAdes) (version 2) | ecosystem: Environmental > Aquatic > Marine > Cold seeps... | reverse complement strand
GGGAATGCCACATTTGATAAGGTTTATAAAGAAACCTATATGGCCTGGAATGCCTTACTTTCCAGAATTAAAGTTGAAGGCGGGTCTAATGAGGCTAAAACTATTTTTTATACAGCACTCTATCATTCTTTAATTCACCCAAATACATTGAACGATAACAACGGCGATTTTCCAGAAATAAAAACGGGTAAAATAGGAAACACCAAAGGAACGCGTTATACCGTATTTTCACTCTGGGATACCTATAGAAATTTGCATCAATTAATGTCACTTGTATATCCGAGGCAACAATCGGATATGATAAAAAGTATGTTGGACATGTATGATGAAAATGGATGGCTTCCAAAATGGGAGCTAAATTCTACCGAAACATTTACTATGGTCGGTGACCCTGCAAGTATTGTTATTACAGATACCTATTTAAAGGGGATTCAGGATTTCGACATTGAAAAAGCCTATGGTGCAATGCTGAAAAGTGCTGATCAAATTGAAAATAATCCGCTGCGTCCCGGGCTTAAGGACTATATCAATAAGGGGTATTTAACCACAGATAATGGGGGCTCAGTGTCTACAACTGAAGAGTATAATGCTGCCGATTTTTCCATAGCATTATTGGCAAAATCCTTAGGAAAAACTGAAGATTATAAACGCTTTTCGAAGCGATCAATATCCTATAGAAAACTCTTTGATAAAGATTTAGACTTATTACGCCCGCGAAAATCTGATGGGAGTTGGTATACGCCATTTAGTCCCGAAGCTGGAGCGAATTTCACTAAGAATGTCGGATTTATAGAGGGTAATGCCTGGCAATATGCTTTTATGGTGCCTCATGATATTAAGGGCTTGATGAAACTTATGGGAGGGAAAAAAGCCTTTGCTAAACAACTTCAAAAAGTGTTTGATACCGATCAGTTTGATATGGCCAATGAACCAGATATTGCTTATCCATATCTATTCAATTATGTAAAAGGTGAAGAATGGAGAACTCAAAAACACGTAGCAGAGCTCATCGCCGAGTATTTTAAAAATCAGCCCGATGGCTTACCAGGGAATGATGATACTGGAACCATGTCGGCTTGGTTAGTCTATTCAATGATGGGTATTTATCCCTTATCACCAGGGGAACCTAAATATGCAATTACAACCCCAATGTTTGATAAAATTGCGATTCAACTAGATTCTAAATATTATAAAAACAAAGCCTTAGTCATTGAAAAAGAAAGCAACGGGAAAGGTGAAATAAAGAAAATTTTACTAAATGGAAAGCCCCATAAAAGCTACTTTGTCTCACATGAAGACTTGGTTAATGGTGGGGTTTTGAAAATTATTCAGAAATAAAAATTACAGTTCTAAATGCGTACAACAAATACAATAAGATATATATTTCTAAGTTTCTGCTTTGTGATCTCTAGCTCCAATGTTAGGGGGCAGGAAGTCATAAAAAAACAGGTATTTAAAAATCAACCATTAAATTTTGGTGGTGATCCTGGAGCAGATACAGACGTAACTCGCTTACAAAACGGGCGTATCATTTATAAAAAAGTAAGTGTTCCTAAATTCCCTGAAGGTAGCGATGTGACTTTAAAATTAAGCTTGAGATCCAATGGAGATCGTTGGGATAAATCAGGTTCCTGTTTTGTGGTAACCGATCCCAGTCTAATGTCAATAATTGATGTTGCAAACGGGGAGAAAGAATTTCCTGAAAGCTCGACGATTAATGAGAAATTTAAAGGGGTATTGTCTACAGAAACCTATAAACCCGTTGTTGAATTAATGCGTTTTATGACGCCTTTTGGTGTTGGTCATTACAGTAATCAAGAAGGAAAGCATCGAAAACCAGTCTATATTCCAAAATGGGAAAAACAAGTTGTTTGGGAACATGATATTTCAGATTTAAAGGCGCTTGTAAGCGGTACTTTCTATGTGGGCGTTTGGATTGATTCCTGGACAAAAGAAGGTTATAATTTCGATTTGAGCCTTAGCTATTCTAATAGGCCGAGAAAGACTTTAAAAGTGATGTCTTTGGCGAATAATATTCCCTATGTTAACGGACAATCTCTACCAGATTTTTTTGCGACTATAGCTCTAGAACAGGAGTTTGAATTTAAGAAAAATGTGAAGAATGTGAAATTACATTATATCACTACAGGTCATGGTGGGCATAGCGGAGGAGATGAATTTATCAAAATTAAGAACAGTGTGTTTGTCAATAATAAACTGGTCATAGATCATATTCCTTGGCGAGACGACTGTGCCTCTTTTAGACGTTTTAATCCAACATCAGGCGTTTGGTTAAAAAAAGATTCAGCCTCCTATATAGATTTCGAAGCCAGAGCTTATAGAGTAAAAGAAATTGAGGAACGCATAGCCTCATCAGATTTATCACGGTCTAATTGGTGTCCAGGTTCCTTTGTAAAGCCTATGGTTGCTGATTTAGGAAACCTGAAAGCTGGTAAACACAGTATGAAAATTTCTATTCCGGCTACGGCAGCATTCGATGATAAATTGAATCACTGGCTGGTTTCAGCTTATATTACTTACGAAGAATAATATTAATTAAATGCATTCTATAAATGAAAAAGGTTGTTTTTATTAAGGTTTTAGTCCTTGTTTTAATTCATGTTATTAGTTCATGCGCCAAAGATGGTGCATTGCATATTGTCACGGATGGCAAGTCAAATTATGAAATTGTGTTTGCAGGAAATACTAACGAAAGCCCCTATAAATCGGCTGAAGTTTTACAAACATATATTCAAAAAATAAGCAGAGTAAAATTACCTATTGTTAAGGACGCTAATCAAGATCCAACTAAGAATAAAATCTATATAGGCTCTACTAATGGTGAGGATTTAGACTTGCATCACATTAATTTACATGCCGAAAATAAGAATTTATTTATTTCAGGAGGCACTGATGATGCCATAAGAAATGCTGTTTATGAATTTTTAGAACGCTATTTAAATTGCAAATGGTATGCCCCAAATGTAGAAGACATTCCAAGCCTTGAAACTATAGCACTTGATGGAGATTTGAACTATAGTTATACGCCAGAAATTACGACTAGAACGGTGCATTCTCGTTTGTTCTATAATAATGAAAATTTTGCCGCCAAGCATAAAGTAACAACTGAAGCCTTTCCATACTATGTACCAAATGCAAGAGTACATACCTTTCATAGATTTCTGCCTGAAGAAATGTATTATAAAGACCATCCGGAATATTTTGCTTTGAGAGGAGATAAAAGGTTGCCAACTCAATTATGTTTGACAAATGATGCGGTTTATGAAATAGTTAAAGCATCTGTTGCTGAGTTATTTGAGCAAAACCCTGAAACAACTGTGGTTTCAGTTAGTCAAAATGATAATCAACAATATTGTACCTGTGAACATTGTAAAAAAATAGATGATGATGAGGGTGGACACGCTGGTACAATGATCCAATTTGTAAATAGAATTGCAGCAGATTTTCCTGATAAAACGATTTCAACCCTAGCATATCAATACACAAGGACTCCTAGTAAAACGAAACCATTGAAGAATGTACTCATTACATTGTGTTCTATAGAATGTGATAGAAGTGCTCCCATAGAAAATAAGTGTCTGGATTTTGCCGAAGATATTAGAGGGTGGAGAGAAATAACGAACAATATCCGAATTTGGGATTATACCACGCAATTCACTAATTTTTTAGCGGTATTCCCTAATATTCATACCCTGCAACCTAATATCAAATTTTTTAGAGATAATCATGCAAAATGGGTGTTCGAGCAACATAGTAATAATCCAAGTGAATTGTTTGAGCTGCGATCTTATATCATGGCTAAACTCTTATGGAACCCTGATCTGGATGTAGAAGATTTAATTACCGAATTTACTGATGGCTATTATCAGGAAGCTGGTGTTTTTGTAGAAAAATATATTACCCTGGTGCATATGAAAATTAAGGAAGATTCTGATTTCTTTCTTTTTTTATATGGTGATCCATCACAAGCTTTCGATTCGTATTTAAATCCAGAACTCTTACAAACATATAATGATTATTTTGATGCAGCAGAAAAGGCAGTAGCTCAAAATCCTGAAATATTACAGCGTGTAAAAGTGGCGAGATTAAGTATAGACTATGCAATTTTAGAAGCGTGTAAAAAGAATTTATCTAAAACATTTAGTATGGTGTTAATAGACGAATCTGGACAGAATACCATAAATAAGTCTGTCATTGATAGACTAGAAAAGTTTTATAATACGAGCAATAATGCAAACATTACATTAATGAATGAAATGGGTTTTACTGTGAGTGAGTATTATGAAAACTATAAAAAAGCAATTGAAGTTGCCGAAAAACCAAATAAAGCCAAAGGAAAAAAAGTAAACCTGCTTACTAAACCCAAAAAGTATGCTAACGAAGATCCTCAAACCTTAACCGATGGAGCTCTTGGTGGAAGTAACTTTTATGCCAATTGGCTAGGTTTTGAAGGCAATCATATGGAAGCTGTTATAGATTTGGGTGAAATACAAGAGATTAGTTCCATTTCTACTGCATTTTTACAAGTTTCAAATCATATTGTGTTTTTTCCTGAAAATGTGAGTTACTACTATTCTAATGATGATAAAAATTTCATTAAGGCAGGAACTGTAGAAAATGATCAACCACTCACCAAAACAAGTAAAGTAAACGATATTAAATATTTCGATCTTAAGTTTTCAAAAACAAAAGCGAGATATATTAAGATTGTTGGAAAAAACATGAACGAAGCACCGTATTGGCATCACGCAGCAGGTCTGCCAACATGGATTTTTGCTGATGAGGTGTTAATTAATTAGGGTGTTATTTTGAAACTCAAAGGAGGACAGTGATTTGTTGTTCTTTTATATTTTGAAATTTGAATTTTAGGACATTGTTAAAACATATAGAATTATTAAGAGGGAAAAGATTATTTAATCTTTTCCCTCTTTTTTTTACAATTACTTAACCTAAAAGTATTGTTACGGTATTACGAAGTACTTATAAAATAATATTAACCAACACCTTTTTAGAATTGCTATTAGTCGAAATTATTCTAAATCTGGTACTCTTTTCTTTTTATTTAGGTCTATATAAAACTAAACATAAGAATTATGACAAAAAAAGTACTAAAGTTACTGCTTGTTTTTTGTGTGTTTTGCGTCTACGGGATGCAAGCGCAAACAACGGTAACTGGAACTATTACAGATGCAGCTAATATGGGTATACCTGGTGTTAATGTAATAATTAAGGGCACTGCGCAAGGGGTGTCGTCGGATATTGATGGTAAATACAGTATAGAGGTGTCTGATGCCGCTGCTGTATTACAATTTTCTTACTTAGGCTTTTTCACAAAAGAAGTTGCTGTGAATGGACAGTCTGTTATTAACGTAACACTAGAAGAAAATATAAGTGAATTAGATGCTGTAGTAGTAACTGCATTAGGAATTAAAAGAGAGCGTAAATCTTTAGGGTATGCAGTGCAAGAAATAAAAGGGTCAGCAATGGTTGAAGCCAGAGAACCTAATGTTGTTAATGCTTTATCTGGTAAAATTACTGGATTACAAGTGGTTAAAGGAAGTAATGGTCCTGCTGGTTCATCTAAAATTATTTTAAGAGGATTTAATTCATTAACTGGTGATAATCAACCATTAATTGTTGTTGATGGTGTGCCAATGGATAATTTTACCGGTGCAGATAATAATGGCTTTTGGAACCCTTCTGCAGATTTTGGAAATGGATTAGGAGATTTAAATCCAGAAGATATAGAAAGCTTATCTGTATTAAAAGGAGCTTCTGCAGCTGCTTTATATGGTTCTCGAGCTGGTAATGGTGTTATTTTAATTACTACTAAAACTGGAAAATCAAGAAAAGGATTAGGTATTTCTTATTCAGTTACAACTGGTTTTCAAAGTATATTCATGAAGCCTGAATTACAAAATAGTTTTGGTCAAGGATCTCAAGGGGTTTATGACGTTTTAGGAGGTTCTAGTTGGGGACCAAAAATAGAAGGTCAATCTGTTGAGGATTATAAAGGCGATAACGTTGCTATGAAATCATACGACAATATTGATAATTTCTACCAAGATGGTTTCAGTCAAACGCATAGTATTTCATTTCAACAACAAGTGAGCGAAGCAACGTCTTTATATACATCTGCTAATTACTTAAAAGACGATAGTAATATACCAGGTGCGACTTTGAAACGATTAAATTTATTAGCTAGAGGAGTATCTACTTTTGGAGAAGACAAAAGCTGGACGCTTGATACAAAGGTGCAATACAACCAAACTACTGCACAAAACAGACCAAGAAATGGAGTAAATTCTTTTAACTCTTATGGTACCTTAGCAACATTTCCAACGTCACTTGATATTAGAGAATTTTCTGCTGGATCAGATGAATTTGGGAATCAATTATGGTATGATGATAACACATCTCAAATTAACCCATATTGGTCTCAAAAGAATAACTTAAATGAAGATTCAAGAGATCGTTTTATCTTTTCAGGTTCTTTAAAGCGTGAGCTTAATGACTGGTTAACAGCTGAGGTTAAGGCTGGTGCAGATATGTATACTACTAATACTGAGTCTAAAACGTATTCAGGAAGTCCAAGTACAACTACAGGACGTTATGGTTTAGGTAAAAATACTTTTATTGAACAAAATTATAGTGCGTTACTTATAGCTTCTAAAGACAATGTTTTTGGAAAATTAGGTGGAACTGTGACTCTTGGTGGTAACTTAATGTCTAACGAAAGAACAGGAATAAGCAGTAATTCTGGAAATCTTGTAGTACCTAATTTATTTAGTTTAAATAATGGTGTAAACGCTGCTAGTGTTTCTCAAAGTTTCAGCAATAAAAAAATAAACTCTTTATACGGAATGCTTCAATTAAATTATGATGGATATCTATTTTTAGATATTACAGGACGTAATGATTGGACATCTACTTTAAATAAAGAGAATAGATCATTTTTCTATCCTTCTGTAAGTTCTTCTATCGTAGTTTCTGATATGATTAAGAAAAACGGAGGTGAATTACCAGGTTGGTTTACATTTGGAAAGGTAAGAGCATCATATGCTGAAGTAGGTAATGATTTAAATCCTTTTCAATTATATAATTCATATTCTATAGGAAATGATCCTTTTGGTAATACAACATCTACAACAAATAATGTTTTGTTTAATCCAAATGTTGTAAACGAGTTAATTAAATCTGTTGAATTTGGTATGGAAGCTCGTTTCTTAAACAATAGAGTGGGTCTTGATTTTACTTGGTATAAATCTAATGCAACAAACCAGTTAATAAACCTTCCAATGGATCCTTTTAGTGGTTATAATTCTAAAAAGATCAATGCAGGTGATATCCAGAATAAAGGATTCGAACTGACTTTAAAAACAAGTATTCTTAGAAATGATGAAGGCTTATCTTGGGATATGGATCTAAACTATTCTAAAAATGAGAATACTATAGAGGCATTGGATGGAGATGTAACTCAATATACTTTAGGAGGGTTCGACAACTTGGCCATTAGAGCTGATGTAGGTGGAGATTATGGTGTAATTCTAGGAACAAAATACTTAAGAGTTGAAGATGAAGCTGATCCTAATTTTGGAAGAATCATTGTTGATAGTGATGGATTACCATTAGCGACTTCTGGAGATAAGCATGTATTAGGTTCTCAACAACCAGATGCTTTATTGGGAATAACTAATGTATTAAAATACAAGAATTTTTCTTTAGGATTTTTAGTTAGTGCTAGTATTGGCGGAGAAATTTTCTCTGGAACGAATCGTACTTTACAAAGCTCAGGTATGGCTGCAGCAACTGTTGTTAATGGAGCAAGAGAGAATGTAGTGTTTAACGGTGTTGTTGATGATGGTACTGGTGTATATTCAGAAAATACAGTTGGAGCATCTCCTCAAAACTACTGGGGAGCTATTACAGGTCGTTCAGGTAATTTAGGTATTACTGAAGCGAATGTATATGATGCTACTAATGTAAGATTAAGAAATGTTAGTTTGAACTATAAGCTTCCAGCTAAATGGTTGGAAAACTCATCGTTTCAAGATGTGAAAGTTGGTATTTCAGCTAATAATGTATGGATGATTTCTAGTCATCTAAAAGGAATCGATCCTGAGTCAGTGTTTGCTACTGGTTCAAATGCTACTGGTTTTGAGAATCTGTCATCACCAACTACAAGAACAGTGTTTTTTAATGTAGCTGTTAACTTTTAATAAAAATAATTATGAAAAAAATATTTAAACCGTTAGCACTATTAAGTGCAATGTTATTGATTTTTTCTTGCGATGACTTTGAAGAAATTAATGAAAATCCCTTGGCTGCAAGTGCAGATCAAGTTGAAGTAGAGTTTTTTATTAATAGCTCTATTGGTGGAGCGCAACAAAATCCACATATCTCTGAACGAATCTTTGTGTTATATTGGATGGATGCCGGTAGAACTACAAGAATAGGAACCTTATCTGAAGGATATGTAAGTGATGGATGGACAAGTGATTATTATAATGGCTATATCTCAAAATGGTTAAAGGACATTAATTCTGGAGTTGTTGTAGCTGAAAATAAAATTGCTTCTGGGAATGTAAAAGAATATACCAATAACCTTTTGCAAATTGCTAGAATTTGGAGAGCTTACGTTATGAGTGAGATGTCTGATAATTTTGGACCTATTCCTGTTGATGGATTTCAAGGAGAAAACCCTGAGTATAGTGGTGTAAAAGATGTATACTATTATATGTTGGAAGAATTGGATGAAGCAGTTAGTTTAATAGATGACTCTATTACAATTAAACCAAATTCAGATCTTGATCCTGCTTATGGATATGATTACACAAAATGGAAAAAGTATGGTAATTCGTTGCGTATGCGTTTAGCAATGCGTTTATCTGAAGTTGATCCATCAAAAGCTCAAGCAGAATTTGAAGATGCGGTGAGCGGAGGATTATATATTGATTCTGCTTCTGATGATTTTAAAATTCAGGAAGATGGTGGTTGGAATGATTATGCCAATGTAATGTCAAGACAATGGAATAGTCATTATGTTTCTGCAGCCTATAGAAATTTAACCGTAGGATTAGGAAGTGTAGGATCTGCCGATTTATTATCTGAAGATAATCATGGAACAATTAAAGCTGCTGATTATATGGGTTTAAAATTTGATAATCATTTTACATCTCTAACTAATGATCCAGCTGCTGGATATTGGTTTGATGGATTGCCAAATACAGTTGACCCAAGAGCATATAAAACGTTTCCAATTCCTGGTGATTTAGATAATCCTGAGTACAATGTTTATCCTACTTGGAGTGGAAGTCATGCTGAATCTGAAAGAAGTTTGATTATTGGAGAACAAGATAATGAAGACAATGGAGAAACTGATGATGTTGTTCTTGATGCTGCTTTTACCTGGAATGCAATGGCAGGTGGTGATTGGGGAGAAAAAGGAGCAAAGAACCAAATGAGGTTCGTAGGTTCTTACCCACGTTTAGCACATAAATTTAGAGGAGGAGAAAATGATGGTCGTATCTTTTATGCGTCATGGGAATCTTATTTCTTGATTGCAGAAGCAGCCGTAAGAGGTTGGAATGTACCAATGAGTGGTCAAGCTGCTTATGAAACTGGTATTGGTGAAAGCTTTACTTATTTTGGAGTGTCTGAACATTTAGGAACATACCTTGCATCTCAAGATTATAATAATGCTGGTACTTCCGTAAGTTGGGGTCATACTGCTGAACCACCAGCAAGCATATCTAAAAATTATGTTGATGGATATACAGATGAAGCTGGAACTGTTAATTTTACATATCCAGAAAATACAATCTATAAGGGAGGTACTGTGAAAAATGATCTTTTAAATAAGATTATAACGCAAAAATTTGTTGCACAATCACCTTGGTTACCTTTAGAAATTTGGAATGATCATAGACGATTAGGATTACCGTTTTTTGAAAACCCAGCGGTTGAAAACCCTATCCCAGATTTACCAGGTTTAAATCCTGGAAATGTAATGACCAATAGTGTTGAATTCTTTGGACAACGTCTAAAGTATCCTTCATCTTTTGAAAACAATGTACCTGGAGGTCATTCTCAGGCACTTGAATTATTAGGAGGACCTGATGAAGTGCATACACCATTATGGTGGGCTCAACAAAATTAGATTTAATTTATTGTAATTAGTCATATTAATTTAGAGGGAGAATCGTAAAACGTTCTCCCTTTTTTTATCTTTATATCT
>Ga0209395_1008706_pt1 | contig 10260 bp, 8 predicted proteins | sample GOMGulsemesocosm_3_FD_184635 | JGI IMG/M metagenome (GOLD analysis project Ga0209395, IMG submission 184635) | Methane-oxidizing microbial communities from mesocosms in the Gulf of Mexico - GOM9D Gulf of Mexico (SPAdes) (version 2) | ecosystem: Environmental > Aquatic > Marine > Cold seeps... | reverse complement strand
CCAACATGATGCCTGAATCACCAGCCAAAGCGCGGGCAATGGAGATTCGCTGCTGTTGACCACCTGACAATTGGCTAGGATACAATTTTGCCTTATCTGCCAAACCTACTTTTTCTAAGCAGATTTGTGCACGAGCGCTGCGACTATCAACACTGTCACCACGGTACTTCAGTGGTAAAGCTATATTTTCCAATACAGTAAAATCATCAATGAGATTAAACGATTGAAAAACAAAACCAATGCGAGAGCCGCGAATTTTTGCACGTTGACTGCTATTCATGTGGGCCACTTGTATGCCATCAACAAGATACTCGCCACTGTCTGGTGTATCTAAAATACCCATAATATTTAACAAGGTAGACTTACCACAACCTGAAGGCCCTGAAATTGAGACAAATTCACCTTCTGCTATCGAAAAATCAACACCTTTTAATACCTGAACCTTTTGCTCTCCAGTGTTAAAGGATTTGCTTAAGTTAGAAATTTTTAATACTTGGTTTTTCATGTTAACTGCCTAATTTAATTTGTTGAGTTTCTGCGGCTAAGTCCAACTTAGAGCTGATAATTTTATCGCCTGCTTTGAGTCCAGATAATATTTGAATAAGTTGACCGGAGGCTTTACCAAAGGTAACTTCTACCCGCTTTGCAACGTCATTTTCAGTTAACTTAAATAGCCATGCTGTGGTGTTCTCATTAATGCCTGTGGGTGTTTTGATGTAATGCACACCTTTTTGTACTTGGGCAAAAATAGTGGCGTCAACCAACTGCATTGGCTTAACCCCATTATAAACCCCTTCTTCAAGTTGAATATCAACTTGCACAGCACCTTCGCTGATGACGGGATCTACACGCACCACATAGCCAATGATTTGGCCGTTAACTGTATTAATTTCAGCTTTCATACCCGCTGTAACCATATGAGCTTGCATTTGCGGTACTTTAATTTCAGCAAGTAAAGGCGACAAGCTGCCGATGAGCGCTAATTCTGTGCCTGCTGAAACACTTTGTCCTAAATTAAGTGAGCTGCGTTGGATAACTCCTTCCATACCTGCTTTTACTGATAGTTGCTCTACCATTTGTTTGGCGACATCAAACTCTTCTCGAGCCTGAGTAATTAAGTCATCTTGAATAAGTAGCGATTCAGTGTGCACCGCTATAATTTTTTCAAGCTTGTGCTTTTCAAGCTTAACTTGTTTACTTAGCTGCTTGGCTCTTAGCTCATTACGTTTAGCATTTATGCCCGGAATGATGCCTGATTTAGCTAATGTACGTTCCGCATCAACTTGCAACATAGCGATTTCTTCTTCTGCCTCTAACTCAGATAAGGCTGACTCGTTATTCAACATCTCTCTTTGTTGCAGCAGTAACGTCTGTCTTTTTTGCGTTTTACTGTTTTGTAGTTTTGCTAACGCTTGACGAAGTTCCGCTTCAAGTGCCGGGTTTTTCAAGGTCATAATGACAGTATCAGCTCTAACAATTGCGCCTGCTTTAAGTTTAATATCATCAACCAAGGCATTACTTGTCGCCGTTAATAAACGTTTATTTAACGATTGCAAAGAACCATAACCATCCACTTTTATGGAGAAATCACCCGCTTCGACTTGTGCAATGGTGACCGAACTTTTCGCGATATTAGGCATCGAATCTGAGTACCCTAAATACCAACCTGTTGATAACATCAATAGACATAATGCGATTAAACTTTGATAAATAATTTTCATGTTATTTTTCATATTCACTACTTTTTTTGGTGGTACCTTTATCGGTAACTCTCATAAAGCTGAGACATCCATCAGCCATAAAAACATCACAATAAATGATTTACTAAGAACAGGCAGCAAAGGTAAAGCTTATAACAACGAATAACAACAAATTCACTTAAACTAATACAATACTTCGGCGTAACCAATGCGTAACCTTGTTTTATTTCATGTAGTTACACTTATACAGTTAGGTGGTTAACATGTACCTTACATGATAAACTTGAACTAGAAAAATTAAGCCGTGTGGCATAAAAGTAGGTACTTAAGTGATAAAAATTGGTAGTTATAATCTTGATCAAGAGGAAATGACATTAAGCCTTGATGGGACAAGTGTAAAACTTGAACCAAAAGTTTTAGCCGTTTTAACGTACTTTTATCAAAATGAAAATCGCTATATATCTATGGCTGAATTACATGAAAAGGTTTGGCAAGATCGTTGTGTTTCTGATGCGGCAGTTCGTCGAGTTATTGGTAAGTTACGCTCATTATTTAATGACGATCACAAAGCGCCTAACTACATTCAATCTTTGCCAAAACGTGGTTATAAATTGATTTGCCAAATTTCTGTACCCAGTGATATTGCAAATACAGCTAAAGTAGTTAAACAGCAAAATAGCCAAGTAATTCTCCCTCCTACTAAAATGACAACTACATCTGCGCCTACGGTTAATCATAAAAAAAGTAACGACGATGAAAATCTGCTAATGGGCTTAGTGGCTAGGTCATTACGCTGGGGTAATAAAACACTTTTGCTACTCTTACTGTCTATTATTGCCTTTTTCTTTATTGGTCCGCTTGTGTACCGCATTACCGCTCTCATTTCTTAGCTAAGCCACACCGTCAGGACGGTTAGTCCTTTATCTGCCACAAAATATTTATTTCTTGCCTTAGTGCCTTTATCACAGGTTCATTCACTCGATTTTTTGCGACAACAAAATGTAGTGGTATAGAAAAATCTAGCATTGTTAACCGTTGTACTTGGTTGTTTTTTTCAGCCAAACACGCTTCCTCACTCGTAACAAAGCTCAAACCCAAGCCGCATTTAACCAAAGCTAACCGGGTACCGTCATCACTAGATTTTAATACCGATGGAATATCACTGCCCAGCTTTTCTCGGAGCATGTCATCAAATGGACAATACTCTCCCATCATTATCCATGGCTGCTGCGCAAGTTGAACTGCCGTTAAGGTATTAGTGCATTCAAAGGTTAATGGGGCCACTGTGGTTATCGATTGTTGCATCACAGTAATACCAATAAAGTCATCCGGTATATCACCAAAAATATAGCCGCCATCCAGTTGTTGAGAGCGCACTTCATCAATCGTTTTACCTGTCGATTGTTGATGAATATCAAGGCTAATACCTGGGCAATTTTCGTGCAGGTTATTGCTAAGTTCAATTAATCGAGCTTGCTCAATAGAAACATTATTGGCAAAGCGAAAGGTACCAATAATCTCATGCTGATTATCTGCAGCAAGGTTAACTAAATCAATTGCACTATCTAAAGTCAGCTGTGCTTTTTTAAGTAGCACCTGTCCTTTCTCCGTTAAGGCCATGCCTTTACTGGAGCGGATAAATAGTGGTGTGGCCAGCTCTTCTTCCAATGTTTTTATATGAGCACTTATCGCTGGGGGGGTGGTGTATAAGCGTTTAGCTGCTTTTGTTAAGTTGCCTGTTTGTGCGACGGCGACAAAAGAGCGTAGGTGATAAAATTCCACTAAACATTTCCTTATAACTTAATCAACTTGGTATTACTAATGACTAACTCAGTGTTAGTCATATTTATACCCATCAATATACCTGTCACTTACCCTTGTTGACTATTCATATTTGTCGAACACTGACTTCAGTAATGGTGAATTCACTCCATTTATTCCCAAGGTTAAAGTAGCTCTATCAATCACAAGTCATTCTTTAAACGACCACACTGGAGTCACCCATGAAAAATAGTAGTAACGCCTTTCCTAAAGAAGTAGCAAAAACTGCACAACAAACAAATGCTTTTTTCGTTAATAAACTAAACTGTGAAACCGATTGCTCTGATGTTTATGCTGATATTAAAGACGGTACAAGTCACTACGTTTTATTAGACGTACGCGCTGAAGAAGCCTTTAATAAAAGCCATGCTATCACTGCCGTTAATCTACCTCACAGTGAAATCAATGCAGAGTCATTTGCACACTACGATGCAGATACAAAGTTTGTCGTTTATTGCTGGGGACCTGGCTGTAATGGCGCAGCAAAAGCAGCTTTTAAAATATCTGCAATAGGTTTTAGTGTAAAAGAAATGCTCGGCGGCATACATTACTGGGAAGATTTTGAAAGATACCCAGTAAATCGCCGTGTTAGGGAGGCACAAAAATAGTCTTACGGGATATCTTAGCTGTCATAAAATCTAAAAGGCCAAAGTCTGTGACTTTGGCCTTTTAAGTGAGCTTTAGTAAAAGCAGGAGATGAGGTCTGTTTTAATGAAATACCAATGACGAGCTGTAATAAACACTGTCTTTTAAGAGTACTGGTGTACTCCAAGTAATAAGGTCATCACTTTTACGCAGGTAAGATTTTTCATTAGTGTAATCATTATAAACCGCAATCCATTTACCATCAGGTGTTTGAGTAACAGTTAACGCTTGGTGGCTCTCTGTATCACTATCAGCATTTGGATTCATTGTGGCTTCTGCGCTCCAAGTCTTACCTAAGTCTTTGCTAAAACTGTAATAAACATCATTATCAGTACCGTTCACTGTATTTTTACCTTCCCAAGAAATAACCGTAATATTATCTTCAGTCACCTCTATATGATTAGGGTAATCGTGTTCACTAGAAGTATTTGTTAAGCCGTAGCTATTAATCAACTTAGGCTCGCCCCAAGTTTTGCCAAAGTCAGTAGAGGTAGCCGCATAGATATCAAGACTGGCATTGCTGCCATGTCCTGCCCAAATTGTCACAGCAAAACCACTGCTATTCATCGAAATTTTGGGGAAATAGTCTGTTTGGCTATCTGTGCTAGCCCACGTATTAATATAAGCAGGGTCTGTCCAAGTGACTCCCTTATCTTCAGAATAGCTATAAACAATATCTTCATCTATATCACTACCACCAGTTAAATCACGACTGGTAGCCCAGACCACAGTCCAAATGTCTTCGTGCATACCGATATCTGGCATTCTATCTCGTTCATTAACGCCATCAGAAAAAGCAAAATCGCCTACGACTTTCGGTGAGCTAAAGCTAACACCATTATCGGTTGAAACAGCATAAACAACATCGGCATCATTACCCAACCCCGTCAACTCAGGGCTTGGGGAATCTTCGCCAGTAGTCCAAATAGCAAGCCATTGACCTTTACTATCTGTCGCTATGTTAACACTGTCATCATATCTTGAGTCGGCAGTGTCATGAGCATTAATCAAGTCGAGATTCGAAAAGGTAGCACCGTTATCATTGGAATAAGCATAAACGACATCATACTCACCACCAAAGGCTTCATAATATTCACTTTGCATTACTACAACGATATTACCCTTGTTATCAGTAACTGCATTCGGATAATAAAGCTCTTTATAGGTATCACTTACTTCATCTATTTTGATCGGATCCAGCTTTTCACGCCATGACCATGTATCGCCACTATCCGCAGATGAACCGATAAATAAATCATAAACATCAGCGGTGAACGCTAATAGCTCAGTTTTATTAGCGATAGTAAAAGTATCACTGGTGATAGACTCACTATGCTCTCGGTCATCAAAAAAGGTCAGCACAAAATACACTGCTTTACCGTTATCCGCAGGAGTGAAAGTGATTTCATTGCCGGTAACATCATTTAATAAAACTCCCGCTTTATACCACTGATAGCTGTAGTTGATACCAGCGATACCATCGGCGTCAGTAATAGTTGGTGTTACGGTAACTGTTTGCTGCTCTTCAAAAGCCGCTGAAAAGTCAAATACAGCGGTAGCTACGCGATTAGCCATCATGGCAACACTATAACTTCCACTACTCACAATTTCATCATGTCCACGATCATCAGAAAAAACTAAATCAAAACGAAGTTTTTTGCCTATGTGTGCTGTCATTAGGGTGATGCTGTTCGTGGTATTGTCTTCAATAACGACATCATCAAGATACCAAATATATCCATATTCGACATTACTAATACCATCAGTATCAGTAACCATTGGCGTTATAATGACAGTTTGCGCTTCGATAAAGTTTCCGGTAATAGCAAAATCAGCCGTGGCTACGCGATTAGCCATCATAGCCACAGTATAGCTTTCACTACTAATCACCTCTTCATTACCACGGTCATCAATAAACGCTAAATCAAAACGAAGTGCTTTGCCTATTTGATCAGTAGTTAGGGTGATACTGTTAGTGATGATGTCTTCAATGACAACATCATCAAGATACCAAATATATTCATATTCTGTATTCGTTAAGCCGTCAGTATCACTCACTGTCGGTGTTACCGTCACGGTTTGAGCTTCAACAAATGCCCCGATAATTTCAAAATCAGCCGTTGCCGCTGTGTTTTCCATCATGGCTATAGTATAACTTTCACTAGTAATCGACTCTGTATGGCCACGGTCATCACTAAAAGTAATAGCAAGATGAATGCTTTTCCCGATTTGTGCACTGGTTAGGGTAATGGTATTCGTCGTATTATTTGCAATGGCGATATCATCGATATACCAAGAAAATTGATAACTGGCATTGTCAGTGCCGTCAGCATCAATAACTGTCGGTATTACCGTGACAGTTTGAGTTTCAACAAAGCTACCAGAAAAATTAAAATCAGCTGTCGCTAAGCTGTTTTCAATGATTTCAGTTTCTGGAATAACATCAGCGTCTTCGGATTCTGGTTTACTATCTGAACCACATGCCGATATCAACAAAATGCTTAATAGCATAAAATTTACTTTTAAAAGTGAGTACATATTAATCTCAAACTTGTAAAAAAAAGTGATTCTATATTTTTTATAAGTGCCGTGCAATGCCTTATACACCAAGGCTTACACCTCAAATCAGTAGAATTAAAATTACACTTTGTAATATTCCTTATTAATTCATTTATTTAAGATGGCTTATTAAATAATCAGACAAAAATTCAGTGGGAAACTTTTTTTAAGTTAACCCGTTCCATATGAGTGCATATTAAAATAACGACTGTAGGTTAAATAAATGAAGTATTGGTTACAACAGATAGCTATTTTTGCCGTGATTTTTCTTATCATGAACTTTGCAGTAGATGTGTGGCGAACTAAAGACATGGTTCGGCAGGCGCTTCCAGGCGTTCAGGGCATGACAATCAATAACGAGTCAGTTGACTTAAAAATGTTAAGCTTTGAACAACCTGTATTAGTGTACTTTTGGGGAACTTGGTGCCCTGTTTGCTCTGTGGTCAGTCCTTCTGTTAATACTATCTCTCAGTATTACCCTACTTATAGTGTTGCCATGCAATCGGGGGATAATAAGACATTACAAACCTATATGAGTGAAGAAGCATATCAATTTACTGTCATCAACGATGATGAAAATAACATCGCAAGATCACTGGGTGTACAAGTTACCCCTTTAGTCATGGTTATCCACCAAGGAGAACTGGTTAGCTTCACCACAGGTTATGTCAGTTTATTTGGTTTGTGGTGGCGAATCGCTTGGGCAAGCTGGTAATCAATATAATACTAACCTGAACTCTCATCAAAGCTATTATACCCTGCGGATATTGGGTATATTGGCTTTTCAGCAATAACTATTAAAGAGGTAACATGAGTAAAGATTTGATTATTAGAGCAGCCAATAACACTGATCGAGAGTTCATTTTTGGGCTATCACCCTGTTTAGCTGAAGTGGCTGCTTTACCATGGCATAGCGATGCCATTATACAAAAGATGCACGATGAATATTTTGCTGAAGTGTTTGCTAAATCCTCACCGCGGCAAGCTACCTTTATCGCTGAACAAGACAAAGAACCCCTCGGTTTTATTCATACTTGCTCACATAAAGATGGTGTCTCAGGTGAAGCATGCGCTACTGTACCTTTACTTGGTGTTTCACCAAAGGCACAAGGTTTAGGTGCTGGCAAAGCATTAATAACAGCGGCTGAACAATGGGCTAAAAAGCAAGGTTACCGCTTATTACACCTTGAGGTTTTTGCCAATAACGATAAGGCACAGGGCTTTTACCAAAAATTAGGTTTTGAAGCTGAAATCCTGCATATGATTAAAGAGCTTTAATTAGCCTAAGCTGTTAATAACTTTAGAATGAATCTTATGCACAAAGCATCATCCAAATAGCTTCACTATAGACTCAACGTGAGCGCGTGCATATAAACGTTAAGTCTTTCCCATAAACTCAAGCAACAAAGCAGAGAGTAGTTTTTGAGAACCCAAGTAAAATTAATCTATTGAATGTAACTTTATGATCGAGTGTCTTTTTCTATGAGGAAAAGACTTTATTTTATTCCACCCACTAACGTGTCTCAATGCAAAAGTGCTTGGAGAGAATAAATTCAGGTAATAAATTCTATCAAGCAATCTGGTGGTATTGGTAGTTAGATCCCACGAAATGATCACTAAAGATGGCTTAGCTGACCAAGTAAACTCAAATGCCATTAACATGTCACCATTTGGGAGAAAACCTAGTATTTTATTGCCCCTCATATAATCCAGCTGATTAAGTGGATTGTTTTCGCTAAATTCAAAAGAGGCATCCATGAGCTTAGCTTGTTCACTTTTAGACATGCTTTTCTGCTCAGCCACTATATTATTATTTTGATCAATTACTTGATAATACCCCCCATCCATCCCTGGCCTTTTATAGTTTAATGTATCGCTAATCTGTTCATTTGCTATTAGAGCGCCGTAAGTACCTGGAATAGCTGGAGATACAAGCATGTAATCCAGGTTACTATTACGGTTTGTGGGGGGGAGTTCTTTAAAGGCTGCTTTCAAATTTTTATTGCGGCATGCTGGCTGTTCTAGCCATTGGTATTCTTGCTGTGAAAGATCAAGCGACTGGTATAAACACTGTGGTTTCTTACTGTTATTATTTCGCTCGAATTCAGTATATTCACGTAACAATTGGTGTTGGTTATTTATTGCTATATACGTGAATCTGTTGATGTCACTTAACGGACCATAAAGCTTCATTTTCTTTGAACTTAATGTGTAATTGAGTAAGTAATTGGGTCGTTCAACAACTTTTTCGGTGCCAAAGGTATATTTTATTCGCTTCCCCTTAATTAAAATATGTAAAACACCATCAGTCATATCTACATGGGTAGCATTTAGAAGTGTGCTTTCGTTAGGAATTGAAGTCATTATAAAATAAGCGGCAACAGCAATAATAAGACTAAGTGATGATAATATTTTGACTACAAATGATGTTGATTTATTCATTTTATTTCCTGACTCTGTTGGAGCAAAGGTAACTTATTCGAATTAAAGGTTAAGCATTAAAATATCTGATTCTATATTTTCTTGCTTTGAAAAAATTAATTTTTGACAATCATCTCGCAAATCAAATTTAAAATTTGAATTAAGTGCATAAGTCAGTATTTTCTGTTTTTTTGCTGTTTTAAAATTCATCTGCCAAAGTTCAATGTTATCTGACTCGGTTGCATAATAAATCGAATCAGGACAAATATTAAAGTTTACGCTACGTGAAACATTGTCTATTAACTGTTTTTCTTCTACCTTTTTATTTTGACTGTTTTTTAAGGTCAACTGCCAAATACCTTGTTGTCGGTATTTGGTAAAATATAACACTTCATCAAGCTCATCAGATTTTACTTGATAGCCGCCCTTTTGAGTTATCTGAACTGTACTTTTTTCTTGAAAGTTATAGCGCCATATTTGCCAGTCACCACTTTTATCTGAAGTAAAGTACATGGCGTTGCCATTAGCTGAAAAGCTTGGGAAAGCAGCACTTTGTCCTGGTAGATTAATCAAGGCTACTTTCAGGGTATTGGTATTTAATAAGTATACCTTCTTATCACTGGTCGCAATCACAGCATTAAGTCCATCAGGATGCCAAGCATAGGAGTCTATCTTGGTGTTAGTAACGAACGATTCTATCGATAATAAACCGTCTGCTTTTTTCAGCCATAATTGCATTTCACCATTTCGATTTGACAAAAATAATAAGGAATTTCCATCTTTTGAATAGACTGGCTGACTATCAATACGACTAGAATTAACAGTCATTTTAACCCTTGGCTGTACGATCAAATCATTGGCTGTACTGTCTGTATTAGCAGCATTGTGTATTAAATCACTTTGCCATAAATCTACATCTGCAGTTTTAGTTGAATAAACAATATGTTTACCTGAAGCACTTAATTGAGGTGAATGAATTGATTGTGCTGACTGATATAAGGTTTGAATATTACCTGTCGCTATATCGAGTAACTTTAATTTACCGCCCGATCGATTATCACTAAAAAGAATACCTTTTTCATCAGGCGTCCAACTAGGAGTCCAGCTTAAAAAG
>Ga0209395_1008703_pt1 | contig 10261 bp, 12 predicted proteins | sample GOMGulsemesocosm_3_FD_184635 | JGI IMG/M metagenome (GOLD analysis project Ga0209395, IMG submission 184635) | Methane-oxidizing microbial communities from mesocosms in the Gulf of Mexico - GOM9D Gulf of Mexico (SPAdes) (version 2) | ecosystem: Environmental > Aquatic > Marine > Cold seeps... | reverse complement strand
GGATAACACACCAAGATTAGTTTCAGCGTCTGCTTAACAAAGTTTAATATTAAGCTCTGCAACCAACCAAACACCATTTTCAAAGTAAAAATGTTGGCAACAATGAAAATCGAGTTTATCCGGCGATTTACCTTTCATATCCCAACCTGTTGCTAAAGCATAAATAGCACCTTTATGGCTAACACAGCCAAAGTTAGTTTTGCTGTTATTTAGCACGGTGGATTGCTCAGTAATAGCTTCTAATTGTAAAGCCCAATAATTAACTCGCTCTGCCACTAAACGAGGAGATTCCCCTTCAGGTGGTGTTAAGTCTAGACCTCGCGCTTCTTGCTCTGCACATACTTGGCTATCTTCTTGACGTAATTGCGATATACATTTACCTTCCCAGCAGCCCCAGCTCATTTCAATTAAATCTGGTACAGTGGTTGCTGCAATATTAAGTAATTCTGCTGTTTCAACCGCTCGTAATAACGGGCTACTAAACCACTGCACATCATTCAATACAATAGGTAATTTATAATTACTTATTTGCTCTTTTCCATGTTCATTCAAGCAAATATCAGTTCGCCCTTGAAGTTTTTTATCTACATTCCATTGAGTTTGGCCATGACGGATAAAATAGAAATGTAGCATTTTAAAATTCTCCTGAAACAAACAGTTATAATAATTCTTCGATGATGTTCTTTAATTTACATGCCTCTGCAGTTGAGTCAGTTTTGACCTATGTTTATAGTACAAATCCAGACTAGAAGGGAAATTTGCTATGAAAATGCCAGAAGCGAGTTTTTTTGAATGGCAACGCCAATTTGGCTCTGAAACTGATTGCTTAAATTATCTTAAGCAAATGAGGTGGCCTAATGGTTTTATTTGCCCTAAATGCAGCTGTGAGCATGGATATAAACTGACTACTCGCGATGTATTCGAATGCCGCCAGTGTCATAAACAAACGTCAGTAACAGCAGATACATTATTCCATGGTAGCCATATTTCTTTAACTAAGTGGTTCTGGGCTATCTACTTTTTAGGCTCAGATAAAGGCAGTATTTCTGCATTGAGGCTAAGTAAACTCATTGAAGTTAATTGGCGAACTGCACGCTTGGTATTAAGTAAGCTGAGAACGGCAATGGGCCATAGAGACAGCTTATATAGGCTTTCAGGTATCATTGAAATTGATGATGCTTTGGTCGGTGGTAAAAGAAAGGGAAAGCGTGGTCGCGGTGCAGAAGGGAAAACGCCTGTTTTAGTTGCCGTTGAAAGCAAAGAAAAAGGAGCGGGATTTATTGCAATGCAGGCAGTGGATAGCGTTTGCCATGATACCGTGAACAATTTTGTTGCTAAGTACTTAAATGCTAAACAAGAAGTACATACAGATGGTTTAGCAGCGTTGAACATCATAGATAACACTCAGCAACATGAAGCAAGGGTTACACCGAGTGAGTTGGTTGATGAATGGCTCCCCTGGGTTCATATTGCGATAGGTAATTTGAAAGCATTTTTACTCGGAACATTTCATGGAGTATCGGGAAAGTACCTACAAGAATACCTTAGTGAGTTCTGTTATCGGTTCAATCGGAGAAAAATGGAAAAAGAAATACCTAATAGACTGTTACAACTGGCAATAATTCATACACCTGTACATTTGTCCTGAGCTAAGTGCAGAGGCATGCTTTATTTTGTTATTCATAAATTAAACCAGTAAAATCAATGGTGTATTGTTTGTCCTTGCTGGCAGTATGAGTCTGTGCTGTAACGTTATAAGGTCGGAGATAAAATTAATGAGTGACAAGAAAACAAATTATTTTGTAAGAACTCTAATTGTTGGTTTGACTGGCTTTATAATATGGATCATCTCTTACAGTTTATTATCTCCTGATTCAAAAGGCGCTATTTCGGCTGGTATGATTACGTTAGTAATACTACTAGTGGTGATTGTGCTGAGTGAAAGTTTTGATCAATTTAATGTAGGAAAGCTTTTTAGCCTATCGCGTGAAGTAACTAAGAAAGAACAATCTATTACTAAGTTAAGTAATGAGAATACAGATCTCAGAAAGGAACTAGTGAATGCGGTCGATGTCAACATAGTTGCAATGATGGGTTGTCATTAAGCTGCTAATTCCAGCTCTTTTTCTGCTGGTTTATTTATATATACCTCTCCAACAGGTTCGCAATTTATTGTCGCTTTTGACCAGCGTTCTGGATGCTTCAGTCTGGCTGATTCTAGCACTTCTTTTCTATGTTTTAACTGCGCTTTATCTTGGCCATTATGACGCTGATTTCTGCTGTTTGTCTACTTGCGGTGTCGTATTGAAACCAGATAGGCAGGCAACTTTCCATTGTGCCAGTTGTTCTAAAGCGGCTTTGCGCCAGCTATATATTGTTTGTTTAGGAACTCCATATTTAGCTAATAGTTCAGGTGTTGTTAATGAGTTTGGTGGACTCATATCATTGATTAGCTTTTGTTTTAGTTCTTTAGAATGATGTGCCATATGTTGTTCTTTAACCTTATTTGGTAATTATGAAAACTTATTTAAGTTAACATTGCAACTATTCTGACACTGGGGGCAATACGACTGTCTGATTTGAGTTGATCCTGACACCAGGGAATGCTGGTTTTCTTGGCGCAATAATTACCAGTTTTTTATAGTGTAGCTTTGTCTGATTTTATCTGGCGAATGTATGAATACACAGTATGTATTGAAATATTCAAATTATCTGCGACCAGATTAATTGCATTTTTAATATCAAAAATACCTTGTTGATACAGAGATATAATAATGTATTTGTTTTTTACATTGTTTGAAATATCTGTCCGGTTATTAATTGCGACAATCGTGTCTTTAACTGAGCTCGCGATTAACTCTTTCACTGTTGTTGCAAAGTTTACTGGTGATACCGATTTCAGCTCTTCGAACGACGGTAATAATTCTTGCGCAAAATTGATAAAAAATGAATTTAAGTTAATATTAATGTATATCAAACCGATTGTTCTATTAACACGGTTTTTTATTGCGACGATCATTGAACGTATCATCTGACCATTTTTTGTTTGCGTAAAAAAGACCTTTGAACACTGTTTATGTTGTGTAGACAGATCCTGAAGCACATTCAATGCTGACTCATTAATGATTGTATCTTCAATTAGGCCAGTGTTAAAACCTCTGCAAATTTTTATTGTAGAACATTCAATGTTTTCTAATGAGAGAAGCATCACTTCACATTGTTTGCCGAATAATAGAGGTATGCCATCTATAACTGCATCATAGGATCTTAATGTTTGATGATCCTCTTCAGTAAATTGGTATGAACTGAACAGCCCATTTCTAATCTTATTTATCTCAAGTTGCATAATCATCCTTTATCATATAGCTAAGTTTAGAATTTATTATCAAGTACAGTGATACAGTTTAGTTTCATACATAAGCAAAGTGCCCCTCCCGTTTATCTTTTGGAAGGGGGGAATGTTTTATGCCTTAAGAGGAAGCATACCTTCCCAAACGATCTGACGATAGCGGTCTGCGTTGGTATCGCCTTCGGTGCTGAAAATCATTACAACTGCATCTTGATCAAGCCCAATGCTCTGAGCTATTTTCTGTCCTTCCGGGTGATTAGCCAGCTGATACAGCAGACCCATAGTGATAGCTCCGGATTCACCGCTGATGATTGCTTGATCGTCTTCTAGTGGGTTGCCCAGAATACGCATACCAGTTGCTGCAACATTGTCGTCAACAGAAGCAAATAGATCGCTGCAGTCACGTAAGATTGACCAGGTTACAGGGTTTGGCTCGCCACATGCCAGTCCAGCCATAATCGAGTTTAAATCGCCCGATACTGTGACCATGTTGCCGTCTTCACTCGAACCTGAGCGGTAAATACAATCAGCCGCACTTGGTTCTGCGATGACCGTCTTAAAGTTATCTGCACCCAATTTATCAGACAGGTATCCTAGAACGCCGCCAGCCATTGCGCCCACACCAGCTTGCAGTATTACATGTGTCGGCAGTCCTTCTGGCATATCAGCAGCCTGTTCGATCGCTTCGTCAGCCATCGTCATATAGCCTTGTGAAATCCATGTCGGAATTTTATCGTAACCTTCCCAAGCCGTATCCTGTACTAACATCCAGCTATTTTCTTCTGCGGTTTTGTTCGCAAGACGAACTGTATCGTCGTAGTTGAAGTCAGTCACGATGCAATCAGCACCAAGCCCTTTGATTCGATTAACACTGGCTAGCGATGAACCTTTTGGCATGTAAACGACTGCTTTTTGGCCCATTTCACGAGCGGCCCAAGCAACACCAGTACCATGATTACCTGCAGTCGCAGTTGCAAATACCAATGGTTTATCTAGTTTTGAAGCAATAGTTTTTAAATCTATTTCAGAAATATCCATTTCCAAATGCTCAGCAAGCAATCGACCTAGAGCATAAGAACCACCGAGAACTTTAAATGCATTGAGACCAAAACGGTGTGATTCGTCTTTTACCTGAATAGCTTTTACGCCCAGTTTAGCTGCAAGCTGAGGTAATGAGATCAAAGGTGTAGGCTGGTAACCATCAATTTGACGATGAAACTCACGAGTACGTTGCGCTATTTCTTTTGTAAATAGCGAGCAGGTTTTCCCAGTATAGAATTGGTTATTAGAGAATTTAAGCATGATTATTACTCAGGGTTGTCAGGATAGGATGAGACCACCGCTGAAAGCAAGTGGTCAAACTTCATTATTACTTGTTAATAAAAGCGATCGCTTCAACTTCAACAAGTGCATCTTTAGGTAAACGAGCCGCTTCAATACATGAACGAGCCGGCGCGTTCACGGTACCGAATACTTCGGTATACACTTCATTAAATGCTGCGAAGTTTTCCATGTCAGAAAGGAAGCAAGTTGTTTTTATAACCGAGTCTAATGATGCACCGCCCTCTTCCAGTACGGCTTTTAGGTTTGTCAGTGACTGGAGAGCTTGCTCTTTGATACCGCCTTCAACAAAAGCCATCGTTTTCGAGTCAAGCGGTAGTTGGCCTGAAGTGAAAACCATATCTTTGAATGCTGTGCCTTGAGAGTATGGGCCAATTGCTGCAGGTGCTAGTTCTGTGTTGATTTTCGTTTTCATAACGTTTCTCTTTCTGTTGGTTATTGCGATTTAAATTCGCGGATATATTTATAAATAGGGTGCCGAGTGATCCCGAGATGTTTCGACACCATTGCCGTCGCTTCTTTTAATTCAAATATGCCATTATCAAGCAATAGCTTGGTAATGGCTTTGTTTCTGCCTTTCTGGTTGACCGAGCGATCATTGTCAATTTCTTGAATCGCGTGATTAAGCGCTTGTTCAATTACGTCCGCCGTAGATGAACTGAAATTCTCACTGACACTGGTATGTGCGTTTGCCATATCCGGCATCAGTGTTTTTATAATTTCGGGAAAAGGATGGGACAAGTTCATGTTGATACAGAACAGTCCAATCGGTTTACCATTTTCACCTGCTAATACACAGGTCGTTGATTTAAGTAAAGCACCGTCTTTAGTGGTTGTGAAATAACTCTTTGGTGTCACTTCGCCTGTTGTCTCGATATGACTGAGCATCTTTAATCCCAAGTCTGTGATAGGTGAACCTAATTCACGACCAGTGTGATGGCCATTAACAATCTTGACGACTGACTTTTCAAGGCTCTCAAATGAATGAATCACAACCTCGCAATGAGGGCCGATAAAATCAGCAATCGTGTCGGCTAACCGAAAATAAGTGACCAAAAAAATCCTGTCTTCACTGCTAAATTTGGTGTTAAACGCCGTATTTGTTGTTGCTTTCATTACCGACCACAATAGTTAATAAGATTTGTCAAATATTGTGGTCCTTAGCCACTAAAAATGCAAGTTTAAAATAATATTATGTCGCTAATAGAGCTATGAATTACAATTCAAGGGAATACGAAAGTTCATTAAATGTAACTATTTTTGACTTGTGTCATGGTTTATCCCGTATTTTACCATTTAAGGTCACTAAAGTTTACTTTTAGGTGTGTGTCACATTATTTATCTGGCAATTAAGTATTATACAAAACTATAAAGTAAACATTATTTAACTATATGCAGGTATCGTCCACTTATGTGTCCTGCACTCATAATAAATAAAGAGGTCACAATGATTAACTATTTACAACGTGGTTTTGATCAGTCTGAATTTGAAGAGAGAACAGCGCGCGCCCAGAAAGTGATGCATTCGATGAAGTTGGACGCGATGATCCTGACAACTGAACCTAATGTTCGTTATTTCACTGGGTTTCATACGCAATTCTGGCAGAGCCCAACTCGCCCTTGGTTCGTCATTGTACCTGCAGAAGGTAAACCCATCGCTATCATTCCTGAAATCGGTGCCAGCGGCATGGCTGGAACGTGGATAGACAATATTATAACTTGGCCGTCACCACGTCCGGAAGATGATGGGATCAGTCTTGTTGCCAGTGCATTGAATTCATTACCGTGCAGATATGGTCGTGTGGGAGCAACGCTGGGGATTGAATCACACTTGCGTATGCCAGTGAGCAACTATCTCAAATTGACCACCATGGTTAAAAAAGAATTTGTTGATGTGTCTTTAGCAATGCATGGCATTCGCCAGATTAAATCTCAGGCTGAGATTGAGAAAACGCGTGAGATTTGCCGAATTACCAATCTTGGTTTTGACAAAATCCCTAGTTATGCCCGTATCGGTATGACTGAGCGTGAAATTTGTAAGCAGTTCCGTATTGATATGCTGCAAGAAGGTGCTGATGAATGTCCGTACATCATCGCTGGCTCAGGGCCTGATGGTTACGACAGCATTATTATGGGACCGACAGATCGCGTCATCGAAGAAGGTGATGTATTAATCATTGATACTGGTGCCGTTCGTGACGGTTACTTCTCTGATTTTGACCGAAACTGGGCATTTGGTCATGCCAGTGAGCAGACCAAAGCGGCATATCGTGCAACGTATGATGCGACCACCAAAGGTTTTGAAGCGGCTCATCCTGGTGCAACAACCACAGATATTTATAACGCGATGTGGAATGTATTAGAAGCGAACGGTGCATTAGGCAATGATGTTGGTCGCCTTGGTCATGGTTTAGGTATGGAGCTGACAGAACGCCCATCCAATACCGCTACCGATAATACAGTATTGGTACCAGGCATGGTGATGACACTAGAACCGGGTATGGTTTATGCGCCAGGTAAATCTATGGTTCATGAAGAAAACATCGTGATAACAGAAGATGGTGCAGAGTGGCTGAGCAAGCGCGCTGAACCTGAACTAATCGTTATTAAATAACCCATTGTTAAATAATAAATAATAAATAATAAATCATTAAGCAATGGCTCTAGAGCATAGAGCCTTAGCAAAAAGAATAAGGTAAACATTGTGACTATTAGTAAAAAAGATACAGTTTTGGGTTGGATCGCAGCAATTTCAGTTGCCGTCATCTGGGGGGTTACCGGTGTTGTATCGAAGCCGTTATCGATGGCCGTGGACCCAATGACCTTAGTTTTCTTCCGTTATGTAACGGCGGTAATTGGCCTATCAATTATCTACTTATTTACTTCCCGCAGTAAAAGTTTGAGCGAAGACTTAGGCTCATCATTAAAAATTGAGAAAAAAGATTATTTAAAAATAGCGCTGTGCGGGATAGTTGGTCAAGGTGTGTTTTCGCTATTTAACTTTCTGTCTTTATCGCATATTGGCGCGACGGAAAATGGTGTTATTCAAGGCATGCAGCCATTTGCCACTGTATTTTTTGGCATGATGTTCATGAACTTTAAAATGAATAAAATCCAATGGGGTGCATTTATTGCTTCTGCAGTTTGTATTTATGGAATGAGTGTAGGACCTACTAACATTATTGAAGGCGGTACACCGCTATTGGGTTATGTATACGTAACTTGCTCAATGCTGGCTTTGGCATGGACTGCACATTTACGTGCAAGCCTTGCGGAAAAATATGGTTCTGTTGTGTCTATGTTGTACCAGTACATTTCCGTTGCTTCGCTTGGTATTGTGATGGTCTTTGCATTGGATTTAGACTTATCACAAATTGAAACTATCCTAGCTAGCCCGTTACTGATTGGCTTACTGATTTTCCTTGGTACCGGTATTTCTGGTGGTAGTTACCTCGTTCAGCTTTACTCATTCAAACGTATCGGTGTAGAAAAAGCCACTATGGCACTTAACTTGATGCCACTTGTCGGTTACCTGGTTGCCGTTATGACGCTTGGCGAGCAAATGGTATTGGGTAAAACTGTTGTTGTTTCATTGATTGTTGTTGCACTGTATGTGTTCACCAAATTTGAAACTAAAGAAACTGAAAACAAAGCGCTAAAACTTCAAGAAGCTTAATTGATAAATGCGCAGTTGCGGGTAGCGACTGCGCAATCATTGTTGGAGAATGAAAATGACAATTGAACAGCAAGTTATCGAATGGCGCCGCCATATTCATAAACATCCAGAGTTTGGTTTTGAAGAAGCATTAACATCTGCCATGGTGGCACAAAAACTCGAAGAATTTGGTATTGAAGTGCACCGTAACATCGGCGAAACAGGTGTTGTTGGTATTTTAAAATGTGGTGATAGCGACCGCTCTATTGGTTTACGTGCAGATATGGATGCTCTGCACATCCATGAACAAAACTGCTTTGCACATACTTCCGTGCACGAAGGCGTGATGCATGCCTGTGGCCATGATGGGCATACAGCAATGTTACTCGGCGCTGCTCATGAACTATCCCGTAGCCGTGACTTTGACGGTACCGTCTATTTTATTTTCCAACCAGGAGAGGAGCATGGTCTAGGTGCAAAGGCGATGATTGCTGACGGCTTATTCACAAAATGGAAAATTGACGCCATATACGCGATGCATAACCTACCGGGAATACCAGAAGGTCAATTCGTAACACGTCCTCATTCCCTGATGGCGAGCGAAAGCAGTTTTGAAATTGATGTTATTGCAACAGGTGGCCATGCGGCGATGCCGCATATGGGCACTGATCCTATTGTTGTTGGCGCACAGATTGTGTCTGCAATGCAAACTATTGTTTCGCGTAACCTAAGTGCGATTAACGAAACCGCTGTCATTTCAGTTACCGAGTTTGCCACTAACGGCACCGTGAATGTCATTCCATCGCAAGTAAAAATTACCGGTGATACTCGTAGCTTTACCGATGAAGCGTTGGGTAAAATTGAAAAAGCCATTGAGCGTATTGTCGCGGGTCAATGTATGTCTGCCGGTGTGGAATATAAATATCACTTCAATAATAGCTTCCTATCAACCATTAATTCACCGGAGCAGACTGCTTTTGCGGTAAAAGCGGCGGAAGCTGTTGTTGGTAAAGAAAACGTAAATGGTAACTGCGAACCATTCACCATCAGTGAAGACTTCTCTTTCATGCTACGTGAAGTGAAGGGCTGCTATATTTTAGTTGGCAATGGCCTGGGTGAATGTGGTGGTACTGCACTGCATAATCCGAATTATGACTTCAATGATAATATTCTAATGAAAGGTGTGAATTATTGGAAAATACTTGTCGAACAACAGCTTAGTAATTGATTTTAGAATGCACAGCCTTTTAAAATAGGTTTTTAGCCGTCGATATATTAAAAAAGAGTAGGGAAATTATGAAAATTGAAATTGAATATTTAATAGATTTATTGGACTTGATACTTGCTAATGATAAACCAGATTTTACACTCAATCACAAGGATATTAAACCGTTACTGGCTAACGATGAAGCACTGAATAACCTCGTTTTCCATATGAAAATACTAGAGGACCAGGGATTTATTGAAAGCTCAAATAAGTCGCCTGGCATTGGATTCACTAGAGAGAAGAACGGTAGTTATACCGTTAGCATTATTCCTTTAAGATTGACAGCTAAAGGCCATGAATTTGCATCAGAGCTATCCAAGCCTGACTATTAGGCGTAAAGGGATAGCATCCCAGGGCAAGATTACGAAGACCCGCTTCCAGCAAGGAGCCGAGATAGGTACTCATTATTTCGGCCAGCCTTTGTTTGTTTTCTTTTAAGTCCTGCTTTAAACGACTTATCGGTATTCAATAAATTTAATGCAATATGTCTAATTACAGCTAAATTTTCTCCACCTTCGCCTCGTATAATCCTGCAACAGTCTTCATTCATACCAACGTCAAGGCGCCAATGTAATTGCACTTCGATAGACCAATGTGAGCGCGTTGCTTCCAGTAATTCTTTTGCATTTAATTTTGCAGAACTAATATA
>Ga0209395_1008702_pt1 | contig 10263 bp, 10 predicted proteins | sample GOMGulsemesocosm_3_FD_184635 | JGI IMG/M metagenome (GOLD analysis project Ga0209395, IMG submission 184635) | Methane-oxidizing microbial communities from mesocosms in the Gulf of Mexico - GOM9D Gulf of Mexico (SPAdes) (version 2) | ecosystem: Environmental > Aquatic > Marine > Cold seeps... | reverse complement strand
GACGTTGGAAAGACCGTAGGGTATCGAATTCGATTTGAATCTAGAATAAGTGCCGCTACACGCATTGAAATTATTACTGAAGGTATTTTAACTAGAATGTTACAGTCCGACAACGAATTGGAGGGTGTGGGAATGGTTATTTTTGATGAATACCACGAAAGAAGTATTCATACCGATGTTGCCATGGCTTTGTCTAGAGAGACCCAAAGTATTTTACGACCAGATTTAAGAATCCTTATTATGTCGGCAACCCTAAATATGCCAGAACTCGTTGATTTATTAGACGTACCTGTTGTGCAAAGTCAAGGTCGTCAGTATCCGATTGATATTATCTATACGGCATTGAATGACGAAGATATGATGGCTGAAATAACGGGGCAAACAGTACTCAATGCTTTAAAAGAACAACAAGGAGATATCCTTGTTTTTTTACCAGGACAAAGAGAAATTATTAAATGTGCTGAAATTGTACGAAGTAGAACCAATACTATTGAGGTTCATGAATTGTATGGAAAATTACCGCAAGCAAAACAACAAGCTGCCATACGTCCAAATAAAACAGGTAAAAGGAAGGTTGTAATCGCATCGGCCATCGCAGAAACAAGTTTAACGATTCAAGGGGTACGAGTTGTTGTAGATTCTGGTTTCGGTAGAACGGCTCAATTTGACCCTAAAACGGGACTTTCAGGTTTACGAACTATTCGTATTGCTAAAGATTCTGCAGATCAACGCGCAGGTAGAGCAGGGCGTCTTGGTCCAGGAACTTGTTATAGAATGTGGTCAAAAGGGCAACATGCGCAATTAAATGCACACCGAGTTCCTGAAATTATGGAAGCCGATTTGGGCCCATTGGCCTTAGATTTAGCAAAATGGGGTATAAGTGATGTCAATGATCTGACCTGGTTATCGCCACCGCCAAAGTTGGCCATGCATCAAGCAAGCGATTTATTGGAAAACTTAAATGCTTTAGAAAATGGTAAGATTACAGCACATGGTACCCGTATGCAAAAGTTGCCTTGTCATCCCAGAATTGCCCATTTATTGTTAATTGCACAGGAAGAAGGCATGAGTGCTTTGGCCTGCGATATTGCCGCTGTTTTAGAAGAAAGAGATCCATTGCCTAAAGAAGTTGGTGTTGATATTAATTTGAGAATAGAAGGGTTAAGAAGGTATAGAACGGGTAAGAATAAAGGGGGTAAGTTTTCTCGCATAGAAAAAACAGCAAGTCAGTATCGCAAAATGATGGGCGTTAAAATATCCAACCAACCAGTTGATGAATTTGAAACTGGATTGCTTTTAGTACACGCGTATCCAGAACGCATTGCCTTTGCAAGACCAGGGAACAATGCTCAATTCCAATTGGCCAATGCAAAATATGCCATGATGGATCATAAAGATGATTTGTCGTCTGAATCCTGGTTGGCCATAGCGCATATGAATGCAACGCATGGGACAGGACGTATTTTTTTAGCTTCGGCATTGAATCCAACGGATTTAAAACCTTTTTTAAAAGAGGTTGATACCAATACTTGGAATACCAAAAGGGGAGGAGTAGTGGCTACAAGAGATACCCGAATTGGAAGTATTGTTTTAAAATCCATTCCTTTACCAGCTCCGTCTCAGGAAAAAATATCCATGGCTATTAGTAAAGCTTTAATAAAAGAAGGAGAGCATTTATTGAATTTTGATTCCAATGTACAGCAGTGGCAATATAGAATTCAAACCCTCAGAAAACTGCATCCATCATCTAATTGGCCAGATGTGAGTACTCGCCACTTATTACAAACAAATGCTACATGGTTGTTGCCTTATTTATCGGGGATTAAAAAACCGGAGGCTTTAAAGAAAATCAACTTAGAGGAGGTTTTGAAAAATAGTTTGGATTATGAGCAGCAAAAAGAACTCAAGAAATTGGCGCCGGAACACTTGGAAGTTCCCAGTGGGTCGCGCATACGTTTAGCGTATCAAAAGAATGGTACTGCCCCTGTATTAGCAGTTCGAATTCAAGAGGTTTTTGGATTGTCGGATACGCCAACCATTAACAATGGGCAGACGGCTGTTTTAATGCATTTGCTTTCTCCCGGTTATAAGCCTGTTCAAATTACAAGTGATTTGCGCAGTTTTTGGTCCTCTACTTATTTTGAAGTTAGAAAGGAATTAAGAGTCCGCTATAAAAGACATGCTTGGCCTGAGGATCCTTCGAATGAACCAGCAATTAGAGGTACTAAAAGACAAAATAGGAAATAGATTTTTGAGGGAGGATTTTTCAATTTAATGTGTTATATTCAAGATGTACTCTTTGCTTTTAGAAGGCTAAACGAATAGCTTTGCCTAGATATTGGTTGAAACGAATACTAGTATCAATAGTAACCGAACAAAAAAAACAACCTACTAGGCAACGCATGAACATTTAGTTGTTAAAGCAAGTTTACTTATTTACTTTTATTCCAGATAGGATGTTTTTTCAATTCCTTTTCCAAGGTGGTTTTAATTACCAATTCATTGTCTTTTAGTAAATCTGTATTTAATGGATTTTTTTCTAATATATCTTTATTTAAATTATAAAAACGCCCATCTTGATACAGTTTATAATTAAGTGTTCTTACAAATTGATTTCTATATTGATTTACATTTTTCCCCCATTGAGGATCATAGTGAACAAAGGCAGTTTTACGCGCTTCATCTTGGCTTCCTTTTAGGATCTGGTATAAGCTTTTCCCATCAGAAGGCACCTCTTTTTCTACAATATCAGCAAATGTTGGAAAAAAATCACTGAACTCAATTAAGTCATTATAAACAGACCCTTTCTTTATTTCTTTTGGCCAAGAAATTATTAGCGGTACGTGAGTTCCCGCATCAATAGTATTCCCTTTTGCTCCTTGTATAGTTTCTCTATCTATTTGTGAATAGATAGAGGGATGTGTACCATTGTCGCCTAAAAAAATTACAATAGTGTTATCACTAATATTTAGTTCTTTTAGTTTAGCTGTTATTTTCCCTACAATTTTATCAGTATAAGCTACCATATCTTTAAAATAAGCAGTGTCATTCTTATTTTGAATACTATCGTTTAACCATTCTTTAGAATCGGGAGTGGGTACAAATGGATCGTGTACTAATACCATTGGGTAGTAAATGAAAAATGATTTATCTTTTTTTCTATCTATAAAATCTAAGATATAGTCAGCAAAAATATCAGGTCCATATGCCTCAGCATTTCTTTCTAATATTTTTCCATTTTGCTCAATTAAAGGATTAGCATATCTTCCCCCTTCGTTTCCTGCTTTTGTTAATTGCCACAAACAGTATTCGTCAAATCCAAATTGCTTAGGTTTGGTATTATCGTTCCAATCCAGGATTTCATTTTTATGATATGCTCCATTAAGTTGCCATTTTCCAGTTATACAGGTGGCGTATCCTGCATCTTGCATCAAATTACCAAATGTGTATTGGCTTGTATTTAAATTGCCAAAATAATCATAGTTACGATAGTTATACAGACCTGTCATTATTTTTACTCTTGAAGGAGTACACAATGGTTGTGATACGCAATTATTAAATGTTATCCCGTTAGAGGCTAACTCATCAAGAGCAGGAGTGTCATACGAGCTGCTCCCGTATGTACCCAAACATTCATAGCCCATATCATCTGCCATTATAAGAATTATATTAGGTTTATTTTTCTGGTTAGCTACTTTACAAGAAGATATTAATAGCACTAAGAAAATGATAATGAAGGGTGTCTGTATTTTCATAAGTATTGGTTTAATTTGCTTTAACGGGTTAGGCTAAGAAAATTGCGGTCGGTAGCCTGTAATTTTCTGATGTTTGTTGATTGGTTTGTCGGATTGTTCTATTCATTAAATAGGGCAATCTTTTAAGCCATTGTTGTGCGCTAGCTTTTTAGGGTTTGAATTTCAATCTTAACATTTCGCTATTACTTTCGGTATGCGTGTACTGTTTTATTTTCGTAAAACCATATTTATCATAAAAAGCGCTACCAATGGTATTTTTCTCAAAAACTTCAACCTCCAATTCGTTGTGTAATTCTTTAACATAGTTTACTAATTGCGTTCCAATTCCTTTTGAGTGATATTCGGGAATTACAAAGAGTCCTCCAATTTCATTGTCCAACATGCTTATAAATCCAATTACAAGATTATTTTGTTCAAATACCCAAGTTTCAGTGTTTGGAATATAAATTTCCCTCATATCTTTTTTTACTTTTTCTACAAAAGAAGTTTCCAAAAAAGGATGCGCCAAACTTGATGCCTCGATCCAAACATTCATAATTTCATCATTATCTTTTTCTTTTCGTTTTCTTATCATATCTAATAATTTAAAAAAAATAGTTTTTAGTTCCTAAGTTGTTGTACGTTAACTTTTATTTTACCTATTCAAATCTATAGTGTCCAATAATTGTATAATCAAAAAGACAATCCGCCAAAACTTGTCCTCCACCAATATTATGAACAATTAAATTCCGTTTTCCATCTTTTGATTTTTTATCGACAACAATTCCGATATGAGTTATTGCTCCACCTAAATTCCAACAAATGATGTCTCCAGATAAATAATCGGTTGCTTTGTTAGAGATTGGTTTTTCAGCACCCTTTCGTTTAAAATAGGTCATTAAGTTTGGAACTCTGCGATGGTCAATATTTTTATCTGTTGATTTAAGTCCCCAAATTTTCGGATAAGTACTAAAGTTGGCTTTCATATCTTCATGGACTTCTTGCTGCAAGTCAATTCCAATTTTTCGATAAGCACGAATTACAACATCTGTACAAACTCCTTTGTTACTAGGTACATCACCATTTGGATAATCAATCGAGAAGTAACTAGGGTCATATGTTACTTTTTGTTTAGTCAATTCAAGAGCACTATCAGATAGTTTAATTTGTTCAATCACTGTTTGTGAAAAACAAAAGTTGAGGCTAAAAAATAATAATATTAGAAGTGCTTTTTTCATATGTATGCTAACGTGTTTTTGCTAAATTAGTTGCGTTTTTGAATAACTAATTTAGCAAAAACAAACGGAATAGAAAATCCGCAAGGATTTTCGTAAGTAGGCTTGTACCAGCAATTAATTTCATACAGTTTTGTGCAACGTATTAATCCGCAATATACTCAATCTTTTTTCTGTTCCTGTTCAGTATAATTTTGATTTCCATTAATCATATCATCTTCATGATACATTGCATTGGACATTCCAAGCATAAATGCAGTAATAATTAAAATAAGTTTTCTTTTTATCCAATGACCTATTTGTTTGGACTTCTCCGAATTGGTTTTATTCTTTTGTTTATACATTTTAATAATGATAAATGGTTTGACATTTGTTTTATCATTTATGCAACAAATTGCATATTTACACAGAATAAAAATTTATTCTATGCTATGTATAAACTTGGATATTGATTGCTAGATACGAATTTTTTATTCAGGAAAACGTGACGAGCTATTATTGAACTTATTTTTTGATATCGTTCAATTTGTAAATTGAAAATTCCTGTAATTTGAACACTATAAACATCTTGAAGGTTGAGAAATCTAACTAGTGCAACAAATATCTTTTCTGTTAGAAACTGTCTGCCGTAAACATACAATCTTGAATGTTTATGGCTAAAATTTTTTCTGGTATTAACGTGAGAAACTTGATGATAGCTTGAAGAATTTGTTTGTGAATATATAGAACATTCATTAACCGTCAGACCGAAAATTAGAATGAAGGAAATCAGATATTTTATATACTTTTTCAAATTATTAATTTAAATTTTCAATCTTGGTCATTTGTTGCACAACGGGTTTGTATAAGATTTGTGCGGCTATGGCTCTACAATATTTCCATCTAACCCACTCATCTATGATTTTGTAATTATTTCAATTTTTAGCTAAATGTAAGCATTAATTTTATACGTTGTGCACTTTACTTTTCTTTCCACTGCATTATTAATTTGTTTACTCCATTCTTTATTCCACTGTAATAATTTCCGTTCTTAAATTCTGGAATCATTGTGAAATCAATAACTTTCTTACAAATTTCATCAGTTAACATTTTTTCAGTTCCATAACCAGTCCAAATTGATAAATCTCTTAAATTCGTGCAAACAACTATTATCAATCCGTTGTCTTTACCTTTCTTTCCAATAGACCAATTATTACCAAGGTCAGTTGAAAACAAGCGTATATTTGTATAAGGCTTAATAGAATCAATTGTTACTATTACTATTTCATTTGATGTCAATTTTTCGTAATCCGCTAAAGTGTTTTCTAAATCAAGAATCTGATCATTTGTCAATATTTTCGAATAATCACTTACAAACCCAATTGGTTTTGGAAATTTCATATTCGAATATTCTGTTGGATTCTTTTTAAGAATTGGATTTTTAATCGTGTTATTTGATTTTCTATTTGAATTGCACGAAATCAAACTTAAAATTAATATTCCTATAATGAATTTTCCTAGTTTCATATTTTCATCAGTATTGTGCACAACGTTGGACTAAGCGCAGTGCGGAATGTAGAAATTCAGAGAATTTCGATAAGCACGAGCGAAGCTATTGTTTGTTTTTTTAATTTTTATTTCTTAGAAAAACAAATCAATAGATTTGCTTTTCGATTTACACAAAAGAACCATTGGAATAAAAAAAACTACTCCGCATTGCGTTTAGCTTTTGTTGGCAACTGGCTCTAATTATTCATTGATTCATTCATCCGTTTAATATAAATTTCTTTTTTCTCTTTTTCAATTACAAGTTGAGTTTCTATCTTTTTCGTTGCGTTTTCAATTAAGTTGAGTAAAATAATCGCCCAAATATTCAAATAGACAAAACTATCTTGGTCTGAATTTAGAATGTTAATTTGAAATTCACTTGCTATTATTGAAAAATTAAATTCAAGCGTACTTTTAGTCAAATTATATCCAATAAATAAATTTCCTCCAGAACTCAATAAGTATGTGATTCCACCAAATGAAATTGCAAATATTTGAAAATATTGTAAAACCCTTGAATAATTGATTGATTTTTCTTTTTTCTTAAACAACTCAATTCCCGCAAAAATCGAGAATGCATAAAAAGATATTATAAATAGAAGAACAAGAAGTAATTTTGAATTTGTCTGAAATCCTTGTAGTATCAACCAAAAAACCAATCCAATACCTGATATTCCACCAATTATTTCGACAATTCCAACGGCTTTTAAAATTTGCCTTTTAGATTTTATGATTTCATTCAATTCTTTCATAGTTGTTTTCTTTCCGCTAGTTGCCAACACCCGTATATCATCAATAAACTTCAAAAACTTACTGTTATTTCCGTTATGGCAACAATGGTATTGGGCTATTTGTTGTTTTTTTTGTTAAATGTATTCAAATTTTTTAAGTTTTCAAGTGGTCCAACGATTTTTTTATTATTTATTTCTATGGTTTTTGTGTAAATTTCTGTCGTTTTAGGGGAGGCATGTCCTAACATGTTTTTATCACGATTCGTGTAAATTACAAACGTGAAAAATAGCTCTTTACTTCTTAGTTTTAGGTTTAATTTTTTAATTAGCCTATAATATCCCAATCCAATATGTATATTTGCCCTCAAATTAGTAAGGTATTGTTGTTGACATCATCCCAGTAGCGCAATACCATTTTAAATAGATAATGTATGAAAAGCCCCATCATGTTTGTAGGGACTGGTTCTGATGTGGGTAAAAGCATCATTGCCGCAGGGATGTGTCGCATATTAAAGCAGGACGGGTATCAGCCGGCTCCTTTTAAAGCGCAAAATATGTCACTCAATAGTTTTGTAACTCCTGAAGGATTAGAAATCGGACGTGCGCAAGCCGTACAAGCCGATGCTTGTGGTATTCCTTGTACCACAGAAATGAATCCGGTGTTGTTAAAACCAACGTCGCATACTGCTGCTCAAGTAGTACTACATGGGAAGCCAGTAGGTAACCAATCGGCCAAAGATTATTTTTTAGGCAATAACAAAGAAAATTTATTCCGCGAAGTCAAACAGGCATATACATCGCTCAGTAAAAAGCATGCGCCAATTGTTCTGGAAGGAGCGGGGAGTATCTCTGAACTCAATTTGAAGCATCGCGATATTGTAAACATGCGCATGGCCAAATTCGCCAAAGCCAATGTGTACCTGATCGCTGACATAGATAAAGGGGGCGTTTTTGCAAGTGTTTACGGAAGTATTGCTTTATTGGAGCCCTGGGAACGTGCTTTAATCAAAGGGATTATCATCAATAAATTTAGGGGAGACATCAACATGTTTACCGAGGGACGAAAAAAAATTGAAGAACTCACTGGTGTTCCCGTAGTAGGCGTATTGCCTTATGCCTCGGATATCTATATAGAGGACGAAGATTCCGTAGCCTTGGAACAGAAAAATAACACCAACCTTAAAGGACAACTCAATATTGTGGTGGTGCAATTGCCTTATATGTCCAATTACACGGATTTTAATGTGTTGGAACGAGACGACAGAGTACATTTATACTATTCCCAAGATCCTAAAGAAATAGCAGAGGCGGATATCGTCTTGCTTCCGGGGACTAAAAGCACCATAGCCGATTTGCATTTTTTACGTAAAAAAGGGATAGCCAAAGCAATATTAACAGCGTTTGAATCAGGAAAAAAAGTAATGGGTATTTGTGGTGGTTTTCAAATGATGGGAACTGAAATTAGTGACCCACACGGGGTAGAAGGTTCCGCTGTTACAGTACCAGGCCTCGGCATTATTCCGATGACGACGGTGCTGTCTAAGGAAAAAACGACGGTGCAACGAACGTTTACTTATAAGCATAACAAAGCAACTTGCCATGGCTATGAAATCCATATGGGTGTTTCTACCTGCGCTAGCAATGCTCCTTTAAACACTTTAAATGATGGAACGGAAGGGTATCTGTTAAACGATCATTGTTGGGGGACTTATATGCATGGAATTTTTGACAATCAGGTGGTGATAGATGACCTCTTGGGAAGTGTTTCAGCCGAAGCTCCTAAGTCGTATGAAGATTTTAAGAACGAAAACTTTGATAAATTAGCGGACTTAATGCGTGCTAGTTTGGATATCGATCAAATGTATTCACAAATGGCTCAAGAGAATGATTAACGGTCACGGAGACGATCTTCATAATTTTGAAGGCGACATACATTATAACTTTAGTTCTAATGTATATTATAAAGGGTGTAACTCAAAGCTGTTACATCACTTAGAAAAAAATATTCCACAGATTCAGAATTATCCTTCGCCTATAGCGGAGGAGTTAAATGTGTTGGCAGCAACTCGTTTTGGTTTAAATTCCAATCAGTTTCTGTTTGGAAATGGGGCCACGGAACTCTTTTATTTAATTGCCCAATGCTTTCGAGAAAAGAAGGCGGTGATTGTAGGACCTACTTTTGCAGAATATGAAGATGCTTGCAAGATGCATAAGGTAGACATCACTTTTATGACACGTGATGCTGTGTTAGAAGAAGCATTTGATGCGGCAGTAATCTTTATCTGTAATCCCAACAATCCCGATGGAAAAATTATGAGTACAGATCAAATAGCATCGCTATTAGAAGCAAATCCAAACACGCATTTTATTATAGATGAAGCGTATAATGAGTTTACAAATTCCGTGAGTTCTGCGATGTCTTTAATAGTTGAATTCACAAATTTGACGATAGTACGTTCCTTGACAAAAACATTTGCTATCCCAGGTTTACGTTTGGGATATGTAGTTTCAAATCCTACTTTTATCAAGCAATTATTGACCTTTAAATTGCCTTGGACGGTGAACAGTTTGGCCATTGCCTCTGGGGAATATATTTTTGAGAATTACCAAGCGCTCTGCTTTAATTTGGAAGTATTATTGGAAGAAACCAATGCGTTTAAACAGGAATTACATGCCCTAAATGGATTTTCTGTGATGGAAGGAGAAACTACTTATTTCTTGTTGTCTGTAGGGAAAGGAACAGCCACAGCATTAAAAAATCACTTAGCCAATACGCATGGAATATTGGTGAGAGATGCGACTAATTTTACAGGATTAAAAGGCGAGTTTATTCGTGTTTCTATTCAAAAACGGGAAGCGAATAACGCTTTGATAAATGCATTGAAACTATGGAATTAAATTTGCTATATATTGTAATTGCTGGTTTTGTGTTGGATCTTGTAATTGGAGATCCTAAATGGTTGCCTCATCTTATTGTTGGCTATGGGAATTTGATAGGAAAAGGAGAACAGTTGTTGAATAAAGGCAGGTATCGTT
>Ga0209395_1008701_pt1 | contig 10263 bp, 8 predicted proteins | sample GOMGulsemesocosm_3_FD_184635 | JGI IMG/M metagenome (GOLD analysis project Ga0209395, IMG submission 184635) | Methane-oxidizing microbial communities from mesocosms in the Gulf of Mexico - GOM9D Gulf of Mexico (SPAdes) (version 2) | ecosystem: Environmental > Aquatic > Marine > Cold seeps... | reverse complement strand
TCGCCATTTAAAGTGGTACGCGAGCTGGGTTTAGAACGTCGTGAGACAGTTCGGTCCCTATCTGCCGTGGGCGTTTGAGAATTGAAGAGGGCTGCTCCTAGTACGAGAGGACCGGAGTGGACGAACCGCTGGTGTTCGGGTTGTTATGCCAATAGCATTGCCCGGTAGCTACGTTCGGAACTGATAACCGCTGAAAGCATCTAAGCGGGAAGCAGGCTTTGAGATGAGTTCTCACTGGAGCTTTAAGCTCCCTAAAGGGTCGTTGGAGACTACAACGTTGATAGGTCAGGTGTGTAAGGACTGCGAGGTCTTGAGCTAACTGATACTAATTGCCCGTGAGGCTTAACCATACAACACCTAAGTGGTTTTGTATGAAGACTGACATAAGATGGTAAAACATCCGTCGAACACGCCATCCATGGCTACGTTCGACACTAGTGCATCCATGCACGTCGCGCACGAAAATGCCTTGAATAAGAAAACTTTTGTTTATATCAGAATTCCAAGATTGATTAATTAGGCAAACGCCTGGTTAATAACAAGTTTTGTCTAGCGACAATAGCACTGTGGCACCACCTGATCCCATTCCGAACTCAGAAGTGAAACGCAGTAGCGCCGATGGTAGTGTGGGAGTTCCCATGTGAGAGTAGGACATTGCTAGGCGCCTATTAGAGAAGCCCGATTCGAAAGAGTCGGGCTTTTTGCTGTCTGGAATTTTAAAATTTGATATAAATCGAGAAGCAAATTGTCTAGCGCCAATAGTCGTGTGACTTATGTTGAGTAAGGTCCATGTGAGATCTTTCCTGTGCATCCTGCACCCAAGGCATAATTGCATCCATACACGTCAGTAATAGATTGCTAGACGCCTATGAGAGAGCGCTCTTGTGCAACCATTACGTCAAGCCCGATTCGAAAGAGTTGGGTTTTGCTATCTACAGTAAAATTTTTCAAGTTCTCATTTTAGTTTAAATAATAAGTTAGTCGATAAATTTAAGACTTGATTGAATTTAAAATAAACTAAAGCTGTAGGTACAAGAATACATTGTTAAGGAACTCTGTATATCAAATATTAATCAGCAGCTCACTATGGGGATGTGTTTTTATATTAATGTTCAAAATATAGTCCTTCATATTTGTATATTAATATTAATTCTCAATGTAACGTGTGTATCAATCAGGAACTTGCTAAAATCTAGTTATTAAAAAATTACTTAGTGTTGTTATGGCGATTAATTGGTTCCCTGGGCATATGCATAAAGCCCAAAAAGAAATAAAAGAAATCCTTCCTCAAATTGATGTTGTGATAGAGGTTTGTGACGCTCGACTTCCGTTAAGCAGCGAAAACCCAATGATCACTGAAATTAGAGGTGATCTTCCTTTAATAAAAATATTAAATAAATCAGACTTGGCAGACCCAAAAATAACTAAGATTTGGTTAGAATATTTAGAGTCACAGAAAAACGTTAGAGCAATTGCTTTAACTACAGACAACCCTAGTGTAGCGAAAACACTCCCAGCCCTTATCCGTAAATTAGTTCCTGGTAAAGATGAAACAGGAAAGCAAATTAATGTTGTTATTATGGGTATTCCTAATGTTGGTAAATCAACGTTATTGAATACTTTAGTCGGTAAAGCTAAAGCTAAAGTAGGTAACGAACCAGCGGTTACTAAAGGTCAGCAACGTATCCGTTTAGATGACGGGCTTTACTTATATGATACGCCAGGCATGTTATGGCCTAAAATTATTAATGAAAATAGTGGCTACCGCTTGGCTATAACAAGTGCAGTAAAAGATACGGCATTTGACCACGAAGATATTGCTGCATTTGCTGGTGAATATTTATTAGCACAATACCCGGATCGTTTGAAAGATCGTTATCAACTGCAAGATATGCCCGAAACAGAGACTGAGTTAATTGAAGAAATTGGCAAGCGCCGCGGGTGTGTAAAATCAGGTGGTCGTATTGATTTTCATAAAGCTTCCGCAATTTTGATCAATGAAATACGTGACAAAACGCTCGGTGGTATTACTTTTGAAACACCAGAGATGATAGAAAGAGAAATACTTCATTTTAACGAAGTTGAAGCTAAGAAAATTGCAGCTCGAGAAGCTAAGAAAGAAGCACGTGGCCGTGGCCGTAGAAATAAACGTTAAAAGAGAACTAAATATGTCTAATACTTTTCAACTACATGAACTATTACAACGTGACGCAATTGAATTATTAGAATTGCCTTTATCAACACTGTTACTGATGAACGATAGCAACTACCCATGGTTTGTTTTAGTGCCTAGAGTTGAAAATATTCAAGACCTTTATCAGCTGGATTGGGAGCAACAGCAACAGTTCCTAAATGAGTCAAGTTTACTTAGTGAAGTATTGATGCAATTATTTAATGGTACTAAAATGAATGTAGCCGCGCTTGGTAATGTTTGTTCGCAGCTTCATGTTCACCATATTGTTCGGTATTCTGATGATATTGCTTGGCCTAAACCAGTATGGGGCGAGGTACCGATGAAGCCATACTCACTAGAAGACTTAGAGTCGTTAAAAGTAAAAGTACTTCCTGCGTTAGCTATTATAACAACACAGGAATAACTTATTAATATTGTCTCGCCGAGTTATGCAACTTTATCTTGGCAATTTTCAATTTTGTCTAATGACTGCTTAAGATCTTCAAGTATGTCGTTTACATGCTCTAAGCCAACAGATATACGTATTAAACTATCACTTATGCCAGCCGCTGTTCTTTCTTCTGGAGTATAGGGTGAATGTGTCATTGATGCAGGATGTTGTATTAAAGACTCTGCATCTCCCAGGCTCACCGCGATAGAAAATAAATTCATACGATTAATAAACTCTGCACCACCCTTTAAATCCGTATTTAATTCAAACGCGATAACACCACCGGCAGCTTTCATTTGTGTACCGATAAATTTATAGCCTTCATGAGATTTTAATCCCGGGTAATATACTTTAGCTATCATAGGATGGCTTTCTAAAAACTCAGCAATCGATTGGGCATTAGAACAGTGGCGTTCCATACGCAATGGCAGAGTCTTTAAGCCTCTCATGATCAACCATGCATCATGAGGGCTCATAGTTGCACCAATATCCTTAAGTGCTGTTAATTTTATATGACTGATCATATCAGCATTGCTACATATGATACCTGCTACTACATCACCGTGGCCATTGAGGTACTTAGTAGCACTGTGAACCACTATATCTGCACCAAATTTACCGGGTTGCTGTAAAACAGGGGTAAGAAACGTATTGTCGACAACTGATAGAATGTTGTGTTGCTTTGATATCGCTAGAATTCGTTCTAAATCTAAAACAACTAAGTTTGGATTAATGGGAGTTTCTAGGAATATTACTTTAGTATTCGGCTTAATTTCTTTTTCGATATTTTCAGGAATGCTCATATCAACGAATGAAACTTCAATACCGAATTTGGTAAGCATATGGCTGATTAATGCATATGAGCAACCGTATAAGGCGCTTGATGAAATAATATGATCACCACACTGTAAATTAGCTAATAAAGCGCCTGAAACAGCAGCCATTCCCGTTGCTGTAGCTGCGGCATCATCCATATTTTCCATGGCGGCAACACGCATTTCTAATTGTCTTACAGTAGGGTTTCCTAATCTACCATAGATATAACCTTCAGCTTCACCTGCAAAACGATCTGCACCTTGCTGAGCACTATCAAAAATAAAAGTAGAGGTTTGGTATAAAGGTGTAGCTAATGAACCGAACTGCTCGTCATTAATTCGACCTGAATGGATTGCTTGAGTTTCAACGTGATTGCTATGTTTCATTATTTATCTGCACTATATTTAGTTGGAATGAGGTAAGTTATCGGGGTGGTTTTTTGATGGTTACACCGTTAACCTCCCTCAAATAATAAGGTTATAGATGTTAGAGCAATAATAAGGCCAGTAATTTTTTTTCTATTTAAATCAATCTATTAGGTTCTTTTCGTTCATGTTGCGAATAAATGGTGTAATATTTTTATTACAAGGTTTGGCTGGAATAAATCTATAAATAGTAGAAACACCAAGTATCGCTGTTTTAATTAGTTTTTTTGATGTATCTTAATTAGTACAGTGTAATATAATTGGTACGGAATGTTGAAAGTTGTAATTGAATCCTCTGATAGATTGGGCATCAGTCAAGAAATTCTTTCGATATTCTCTTTAAATTCGTGGAATTTAAAGGCAATTGAAGTAGAGACATGTTTTACCTATGTCTGCATAGATAGTCCAAATGTAGATTTCAACAAAATTGAAGAAGCACTCAAAGAAACCAATGGCATTATAAATTGTCGTGAAATTGACTTTATGCCTTCTGAAAAAAGAGAGAATCACCTTCATACACTGTTAGCAAGGATCCCTGACCCTATTATTGATATCGACGAAAAGGGCGTAGTGCTTGTTATTAATCAAGCAATCAAAGAAATAGTGTCACCTGTTGAAAATAACTTAGTTGGCAAGCATATTGTCGCTTTTATAGATTGTACGCTGGATGCTTTGTTAAAACCTAAAGAGCACAGTCTTTCTCTAACTTTTTACGATAGACCATTTATCGCAGATATTTTACCTGTGTATTCCAAGAAAAGAATATCAGGGGCAGTAATTAGTTTGCGATCAATTGATAAGCTCGGTCGACAAATTGCCTTAATGCAGTCATCTACTGATGGAATTTTAGATAACATTGTTGGTAAGTCAGAAAAACTACAATCAGTCATGGCGCAAACTTTAAGATTTGCTGAGCTTGATTTACCTGTGCTCATTACCGGAGATACTGGAACAGGCAAAGAACTTATTGCCCGTGCACTACATCAAGAAAGTAGCAGGAAAGAAGCCCCATTTTTGACCATTAACTGTGCCTCGTTACCTGAACATTTACTTGAAAGTGAATTGTTTGGCTACGAATCGGGGGCTTTCACAGGAGCTGCTCGAGGTGGAAAGCCTGGTTTATTTGAACTGGCCAATGGTGGTACTGTATTTTTAGACGAAGTTGCGGAGATGTCGGTATATTTACAAGCTAAGTTGCTTAGGTTCTTACAAGATTATAGTTTTCGACGATTAGGTGGAGTTAAGGAATTAACCGCCAATATAAAGATAATCAGTGCTTCACATCAAAATTTTACTGAATTAATTCAAAAAAAGTTATTTAGAGAAGATTTATATTATCGCTTGAATGTTTTGAGCCTTGCTTTACCAGCTCTAAATCAACGTGTTGAAGACATTCCGTTGTTAGTTGAACATTTCGTTAAGAATGCCGCTCGCCAAGTTGAGCAAGAAGCGCCTATATTGACGCCCTCAGCATTATCATTATTACAAACATATCAGTGGCCAGGTAATATTCGACAATTAGAGAATTCAATTTTTCGACTGGTCGCATTAAATACTAAACGTGTTATTCAACGTAATGATGTAGAGGATATACTATCGGTACAATCGTTTGATAAAAATGATGAGATTGATATTGTGCAATATGAAAGCTTTAGAGATTGGTCGAGCGCACAAGAAAGTTTTGAAAAGGCATTACTATTGGAATTATACCCCTCATACCCGAGTACCAGGAAATTAGCTGAGCGCCTTAAGGTCTCTCATAATAAAATAGCGATGAAATTGAGAGCTTATAATATACCGAGCTAATGTGACTATTCCTATCAGACTACACGCCTACCGGACGTTATTAAACATTATTGTGGGACGCTGGGCACGTGTACAGTCTTAAGTGATAACGCTACTTGATTCATAAATTGAGTTATATGCCAATAAGTTTCTGCTTAAAATTTACGGTGAACAACAGCATAGGCTAGGAATCATTTGACGATGTTTATCTATTATGAATGTTTAGACTAACCGCCAACAAATTTAACTTTAAAGCCATTATTTTCTAAAACTTGTTTGATTTGCTCTCTTTTGTCGCCTTGAACTTCAATCACTTCTCCGACAACGCTGCCACCAGTACCGCAGGTTTTCTTTAATTTTTTAGCTAATTCTTTGAGTGCTTTGGCATCTATACCTAAACCACTAATCGTGATAACTCCTTTTCCTTTTCTTCCTTTAGTTTCACGCCTAACTCTTGCAAAGCCATCACTGGGAGTAATATCTTTGGCGCCTCCATCTTGCTTGATACGTCCAGTCTGTGTCGAATATACTAATGAACTGTCAGACGGTTGCTGTATTTCTGAATTATCTGGTGATGCGGTTTCTCTACCAAATGCACCGGCAAGATCGCTAAGACTAGTAAGTTTATTTTTCATAATGTTAATACCACTATTTAATCGACGCAATTGCTAAATTTAAGACAAAAATAAAGCCACTGTAAAAGTGGCTTTATTATACCTAGAATACTCTAGAAAATAAGTCTGAAAACGTTATCGTTTACAGTTTACCTTCAAGCTCTGGTAAAACATCAAATAAATCACCAACAATACCGTAGTCAGCCACTTGAAAAATTGGCGCTTCAGCATCTTTGTTAATTGCCACAATGATTTTTGAATCTTTCATACCAGCTAAATGTTGTATTGCACCACTAATACCTACAGCGATGTATAAGTCTGGAGCAACAATTTTACCTGTTTGGCCAACTTGCATATCGTTCGGTACAAAACCAGCATCAACTGCGGCGCGTGAAGCACCAATTGCAGCACCAAGTTTATCAGCAATTCCTTCAAGTAATTTGAAGTTGTCGCCATTTTGCATGCCACGACCGCCAGATATAACCACTTCAGCAGCGCCTAACTCTGGACGCTCTGATTCAGATAATTGGTCACTTACGTGAGCAGAAATACCCGCATCAGTAACCGTGTCTAGTGAAACAATTTCAGCACTACCGTCAGCTGCTACAGCATCAAAACCTGTTGGACGAACAGTAATGACTTTTTTGCTGTCTAAACTCTGTACAGTAGCGATTGCGTTGCCTGCATAGATGGGGCGAACAAAAGTATCTGCACTTTCTACTGCAATAATATCTGAAATTTGAGCAACATCTAATAAAGCGGCAACGCGAGGCATGAAGTTTTTACCTGTTGTTAATGCCGTTGCTAAAATATGTTCATAATCACCAGCAAGCTCAGTCACTAATAGACTGATGTTTTCTGCTAACTGGTATTCGTATGCGGCATTGTCAGCAACTAATACTTTACTTACACCATTAGTTTTTGCAGCTTCTTGAGCTACAGCTTGACAATTGCTACCTGCAACTAAAAGGTGAATGTCACCGCCAATAGCTTGTGCTGCTGCAACAGTTTTTAAGGTGTCAGCTTTTAATGTGCTGTTATCGTGTTCAGCAAATACTAAAATACTCATGAGATCACCTTCGCTTCATTTTTCAGTTTTTCAATTAATGTATCAACACTATCAACTATGATACCTGCTTGACGTTCTGCAGGAGGTGTTACTTTCAATAAAGTTGAGCGTGGACGTAAATCAATACCAAAATCAGCTGCAGGCATAACAGCTAATGGTTTACGTTTTGCTTTCATTATATTAGGTAATTTAGCGTAACGAGGTTCGTTCAATCGTAAATCAGTGGTCACAATTGCTGGTAAATTAAGTGCAACAGTTTGTAGGCCGCTATCAACTTCACGGGTAACATTAACTTTATCGCCTTCAACTTTTACTTCAGAAGCAAATGTGCCTTGTGGCATACCTGTTAAAGCAGCAAGCATTTGACCTGTTTGATTGTTATCGCTATCAATAGATTGCTTACCTAAAATAACTAATTGCGGTTGTTCTTGCTCAACAATTTTTTGTAATAATTTTGCAATATTCAACGCATCTAAGTTTTCATCAGTTTCAATTTGAATAGCGCGATCAGCACCTAGTGCTAGTGCAGTTCTTAATTGTTCTTGGCAAGATTTATCACCGATAGATACGGTAATAACTTCAGTTGCGATCCCCGCCTCTTTCAAACGAACGGCTTCTTCTACTGCTATTTCACAAAAAGGGTTGATTGCCATTTTTACATTAGCAAGATCTACATTTGAATGATCTGCTTTTACGCGAACTTTGACGTTATAGTCAATAACACGTTTGATAGGTACTAATACTTTCATCGTTGCCTCTGATTGTGTTTGTTGTGTTTGTATTTTTAGAGTAAAGCTAACGTTTTTGTTATTAGATTAACATTAGCAAATATTTGTAATTATTGCTCGACAGACTAATACTAGAGTGCGTGAACGTCAACGTAATATAGTAGTTGTCTCTGATAAATTGAGCTTAAATAGCTTTTGCCACATTAATCTTTAAATAGAAGATAGTATTTATGGACAAAATATCTATAATGAGTGATATTATCAAACAGGTGTTTGAAAATCAAACGAGTGTTTGATTTTATTTCAATGAATATTTTTTGGGGAAGTTTATGGAACGCGAATCGATGGATTTTGACGTTGTTATTGTTGGTGCTGGTCCGTCTGGTTTAGCAACGGCTTGTCGTTTGATGCAACTAGCACAAGAGAAAGATCAAGAACTTATGGTCTGTGTTGTTGAGAAGGGATCAGAAGTTGGTGCACATATTTTGTCGGGAGCGGTTTTTGAACCAAGAGCGCTAAATGAATTATTTCCCGATTGGCAGGAAAAAGGAGCGCCGCTAAAAACAAAAGTTACTGGAGATGACATTTATTTGCTCAATAGTGAGAGTACCGGTATCAAATTACCTAACTTCTCTGTACCAAAAACTATGCACAATGATGGAAATTATATTGCGAGTATGGGCAATGTTTGTCGATGGTTGGCAGAGCAAGCAGAAGCGCTAGGTGTCGAGATTTTTCCTGGCTTCCCAGCACACGAAGTACTTTATAATGATGACGGCAGCGTTGCTGGTATTCTTACCGGTGATATGGGCTTAGATGTTAATGGTGATCAAAAAGATTCATTTGAACCCGGTATGGAACTACGTGCTAAATACACAGTGTTTGCTGAGGGGTGTCGTGGTCATTTAGGAAAAGAATTGATCAGTAAATTCAACTTAGATGAAGGAAAATCTCCACAACATTATGGATTAGGTTTTAAAGAAATCTGGGATGTTGACCCAGCTAAACATCAAGAAGGCTTAGTGGTTCATACTGCTGGTTGGCCATTAGATAAAGGCACTACTGGCGGCGGATATTTATATCATGCTGAAAATAACCAAGTATTTGTCGGTTTGATCGTTGATTTAAATTATAGCAATCCTCATTTAAGCCCATTCGACGAGTTTCAACGTTATAAACACCACCCAAAAATCAGTCAATACCTTGAAGGCGGTAAGCGTGTTTCTTACGGAGCACGAGCTATGGCTAAAGGAGGTTTTAACTCTTTACCTAAAATGACTTTACCGGGTGGAATTATTGTTGGCTGTGATGCAGGAACGATAAATTTTGCGAAAATCAAAGGTAATCACACAGCAATGAAATCTGGCATGTTAGCCGCTGAAACTATTTTTCATGCGATAGCATCAGGTGATGAAGGTGGTAAAGATTTAACCGCTTACACCGAAAGTTTTAAATCGTCTTGGTTATATGAAGAATTATATAACACACGTAACTTTGGCCCAGCGATGCATAAGTTTGGCACTACCATGGGTGGAGCTTACAATACGCTCGATCAAAACTTCTTTAACGGTAAATTACCATTTAACTTTAAAGACGATACGCTTGACCACGACCAGCTTAAATTAGCTTCAGAAGTTGCGGTTATAAATTATCCTAAGCCAGATAACAAGTTGAGCTTTGATAAGTTAACTTCGGTATTTTTATCTAATACTAATCATGAAGAAGAGCAACCTTGCCATCTGAAACTTGCTGATGCCGGAATACCTATTTCAGTTAATTTAGCTAAGTACGCTGAGCCTGCACAACTTTATTGTCCAGCGGGCGTTTATGAAGTTGAAGCAACAGAGCAGGGCGATAAATTAGTGATTAATGCACAAAACTGTATTCACTGTAAAACGTGTGATATTAAAGATCCAAGCCAGAATATTACTTGGGTAACGCCAGAAGGAACAGGTGGGCCGAATTACCCTAATATGTAATTGATTAAGTCTTTAATCAGAAAAAAGCCTGCATATGCAGGCTTTTATGTTCAGGATGAACGGTATGTAACGGACACATGGATGTGTATGAGTGAATATGTTCGGGAATTATCTAATGTTAGGATTACATTAATTCAACATATGAGGGAGAGTTCTATTTTGTTTCTATCAAATCAAATTCACTAAGCTGATTAATACTTTTTTGCAATTTTGCTTCAAGCTG
>Ga0209395_1008700_pt1 | contig 10264 bp, 9 predicted proteins | sample GOMGulsemesocosm_3_FD_184635 | JGI IMG/M metagenome (GOLD analysis project Ga0209395, IMG submission 184635) | Methane-oxidizing microbial communities from mesocosms in the Gulf of Mexico - GOM9D Gulf of Mexico (SPAdes) (version 2) | ecosystem: Environmental > Aquatic > Marine > Cold seeps... | reverse complement strand
TAGCCGTGCGTCCTGAAGATATCCAATTTAGTGATGACAACCAAGATTTACCAGTGCAGATCAAAGCCATGGAATTCCAAGGTACCTATGTGCGAGCAGACTGCCAGTTAACCGGACAGATGAATGCGCCGATGATTAAAGTCGATGTACCCATCCGTGACGTAAGATCACTGGGCCTAACCAATGGTGAGTTTCGTCGTATCCGTTATAGCGATGCATTCACCCATGTCTTCCCACGCAAATTTAATCAGCCATCAACAACAGCAAACACTCCAGTGGTAGAGGCATAACATGGAATCGACCATCAACAAAAATCTGACTAAGCCGAGTTATCTGCAACGATTAACCCTTTCGTTTAGCCGAGATAGCATGCTGCTGGCTAGCATTTTAATTATCTTAACCGTGCTGATGGGCTTCTTTATTGTTGCGCCTATGCTCACCATGTTTGCCAAAAGTGTCCAAGACATTGATGGCAATTTCATTGGTTTAAGCAATTTCACCGCCTATTTTGCATCCAGTGCCATGCTGCACTCGATCGCCAATACCGTCACCGTAGGTTTAATCACAACGGCGATTGTTGGCATGCTGTCCTTTAGTTATGCCTACGCATTAACCCGCAGCTGTATGCCATTTAAAACCTTATTTCAAATTATTGGTTCCGCGCCAATCTTAGCACCGTCATTATTGCCAGCAATAAGCTTGATTTACTTGTTTGGTAATCAAGGTATTGCCAAAGAGTTACTTGGCGGGGCATCTATTTATGGTGTTATCGGCATCACTATAGGCATGGCGTTTTGGACCTTCCCGCATGCGCTGATGATCTTGACCACAGCACTGCGCACTTCCGATGCTCGTTTATATGAAGCAGCGACAGTATTAAAAACCCACCCGGTTAAAACATTTTTCATGGTGACACTACCTGCAGCAAAATATGGCGTGATTAGTACCTTAATTTTAGTGTTTACCTTAGTGGTGTGTGACTTTGGTGTACCTAAAGTGATCGGCGGTAGTTATAACGTTCTGGCAACGGATATCTTCAAACAAGTAGTGGGTCAACAAAACTTTTCCATGGGCGCGGTCACCAGCGTACTACTACTATTGCCTGCGGTATTAGCGTTTATTATTGACCGCCACGTGCAACGCAAACAACAAAACTTATTTGATTCACGCTCTGTTGCTTACATCCCGAAACCACACAAAGTACGTGATGGTATTTGTTTGTTATTCTGTAGTGCGATAGCGCTGGCAATCCTTACTGTTATTGGCATGGCTATATACGCATCATTCGTGACATTCTGGCCATGGAACTTATCCTTAAGTTTCAACAATTATAACTTTAGTGAAGTCAGTACCTATGGTTGGACGCCTTATTTTAACTCACTGACATTGGCGAGCTGGGTAGCGGTGTGCGGTACTGTGCTCATCTTTATTGGTGCTTACGTTATCGAAAAAGGCCGTGGTTTTGGTCCTATTCGTCAGTTACTGCAAATGATCACGATTATTCCCATGGCTGTACCGGGTATCGTTTTAGGCTTAGGTTATATCTTCTTTTTCAATGATGTAAATAATCCACTTAATGGTCTGTATGCGACCATGATATTACTGGTGATTAATACTGTAGTGCATTACTACACTGTAGGACACATGACAGCATTAACGGCGTTAAAACAATTACCAGCAGAAATTGAAGCTATTTCCGCGTCAATTAAAATGCCGCAATACAAATCATTCTTTGTCGTCACACTGCCAATCTGTGCCCCGGCGATAATGGATATAGCCGCTTATTTGTTTATCAATGCACTAACCACCACATCAGCCGTTGTGTTCTTATATGCCACCGACACAATTCCTGCATCAGTATCGGTATTAAACATGGATGATGCCGGACAAACAGGTTCAGCCGCAGCAATGGCAGTGATGATCTTAGTCACAGCGGCATTGGCTAAAATCATACATTTAATTGCCGCGTCATTTATCAACAAAAGAACCCAAGCTTGGCGTCAAAAATAACTAGGTAATAGACCAAATTAAGCGTAACTCTGCTACTGTAGAAAAGGAATCATCCAGTAGCAGGTTAATCCACCTAGTATCAGAGGTTTTTGTGCAATACCTAAAAATTAAACATGAAATTTTACTGCAGATCGAAGCGGGTTCACTACTTGCCTCAGGACAAAAGCTAACGTCAGGACAGAAATTAATTTCCGAACGTAAACTTGCAGAAAGTTTCAATACCACTCGCGTGACCCTCCGTGAAGCGTTATCGTTATTGGAGTCTGAGGGGCGAGTCTATCGAGAAGACCGTCGCGGTTGGTTTATTTCTCCAGCACCATTACGTTACAACCCAACCCATACCACTAACTTTCATAACCTCGCGCTAAGTCAGCAACGTATACCAAAAACAGAATTAATCAGTGCCAGTATGGTGCCCGCCGATAAGCATATCGCCCAGTTATTACAAATAGCACCACAGACTAACGTTATCCGTATTCATCGGGTGCGCTATTTAGATGAGCGTCCGGTCGTGCTCGTGACTAATTATGTATTGCCGGAACGATTACCTAATTTACTCAGTCATGATCTATCGGCGTCATTAACCGACATCTATCAACAGCATTACGACACCCTTTATCAACAGACCCATTATCGTATCCGCTCGTCGTCATTAGTTGCCGATACCGCAACAGCTTTACGTGCAACCTCAGGCTGCGCGGCTATGTATATAGAGCGGGTTAACTATGATCAACATGGCCAGTTATTGGATTGTGATCTGGAATATTGGCGCCATGATGCGGTAACGATTGAAGCACAAGCGATACGTCAACAATAAGCACAGCTAATAGACTACAGTATTGTTTATGCGTATATATAATAGTCGTAATAAGTAATTATAAGAGTCAGATAGACTCCACTTTGTCACAGAATAGAAATAATGTACCATATCAAAAAAGGCTGCTGAATATAGTCTAAAATACCTTGTGCAAGTATACGCATATTTAACACTTTAAATGATAGGAATGTATCCATGGAATATCTTGAAAAACTACTTGAACAAGCGCCTGAGCTTGCTGCGATCTACGGCACCAAAATACTACTTGCGTTGGTTATTTTCATCGTCGGTAAATACTTTGCCAATGTAATGAAACGCGTCATATCAAGCCTAATGATAAAACGTAATATTGATAAAACGGTCGCATCGTTTGTCGGTAACATGATATTCGGTGTTATATTTGCCTTCACGATTATCGCAACGCTCAGTCAGTTCGGTGTGCAAACTGCATCACTGGTGGCTGTTGTCGGTGCCGCGGGTTTGGCCGTTGGTCTAGCACTGCAAGGTTCACTATCCAATTTTGCCGCGGGTGTATTAATCGTGATCTTCCGCCCTTGTCGTATCGGTGATTACATCGAAGCAGCAGGTGTATCAGGCACAGTTGATGAAATTACTATTTTCTCAACCCGTTTAATTACCCCGGATAACAAAGTGGTGATTGCACCAAATGCAGCTATCATGGATGGTACAATTACCAATTATTCAGCACTGGGTAAACGTCGTTTAGATCTTGTGGTTGGCGTATCGTATGACGCGGACATTAAGCAAACGAAAGCAATCTTAACCGACGTGATCAAGAAGAATGAATTTACGCTGCAAGATCCTGAATACACTGTCGGTATCCTAGAATTAGCCGATTCATCAGTAAACTTCGCCGTGCGCCCTTGGGTTAAAACCAGCGATTACTGGGGTGCTTATTTCAGCATGCAAGAAGAGCTAAAATTAGCACTTGATGCAGCTGGTATTGCTATCCCTTATCCACAATTAGACTTGCATGTACAAGGTAATCCAACACCACCAGCAAGCTAATATTTAGTAATAGATAACGCTTAACAAGAGATTCTTTACTATAAACAAAAATGGGAGCCCAATATGGCTCCCATTTTTATTTCTGTTCATCTTTGTGACCGTCCAGCTTTGTTACCTTCTACAGTATTCAAAGGTCGCGACGTTCAAATAATGGCCCTTCTTTAAAGCTATACCCACTAATATGACTGTGCGGTAAACTGCCCATCGCTTTACCAAACTGGCGTTTATCTAAATTGATTAAATTCATGTGATCGCCCGACTCAATAAAGAGTTGTTCCTGCTCGAATAACAGATCATCCACCAGCATATCCATGCCATAAATCTGCCCGAGTGAGGGGATCGCACCAGGTTCACAATCCTGAAACAGCGTCGCTAACTCATGTTCCGCCAGTAAGTAATATTGCTTACCGGTTTGCCGATTAATTTCGCCAATCAATACATGCTTATTTGATGGCACCACCGCCATTAAATAATCACCGCCAATATCGCGTAAGATCACCGCTTTAGCGACTTGTGAGCTAGGGACGTGTGCGGAAAGTGCAGAATTAAATGAACTTGCCGTGTGGCGATGTTTAACTAAACTAAAATCGATGTTGTGACTAGCCAGGAACTGGCCAACTTTGGTTGCCATACTCATTTTAGCCTCCATAAAATACTTTCTCTACAAGCAAAGTATGGAAGCTAAATCGCCACAACGCGAGCTAATCAGGTAATTATTTAGACGGAAACGAGTGTGTGTTTACGCTGTTTGTAAGCCAGTAACATAATCGCTAATAGCGCATAACCAACACATTGGAGCAACAACTGAGTTTGAAAATGGCTGACCATCTCAAAATCCGCGCCCATCTGGTTTAATTGCAATAGACCTTGAATAGCGGCAGTACTTGGGAACAATTGCGATACCGTCACCAACCAAGCTGGGATCTCACTTATCGGCCAAATAAAACCACTGCTAAACAATACCGGCATTGAGCTAAATAAGATCACTTGAGTTGCCGTTTCTGCTTGGTTATACAACTGCCCGAGCGCCACACCCAGACAAACAACCGCCAGTAAGAATGGCACTAATAGCTTGAGAATATCCCAGGCTGCCGCGAGTCGATTAACCCCATACATATCCAATGCAAAACCAAAGTAATACAAGCTAAACACTAAATATAAGCCCAGGAACACCGCACTCCGCGCCAGTAACAACAAGGTCGGCGACGAGGTTAACCAATAGCCCTGTTCTTGCGCCCGTGAACGCTCATTCTGGCTGCCAGATAAAATACCACTGACGATTAATAGCGTTTGCTGCAAGATCAAAATAAATACCGCTGGCACGACATAGTCTAGATACCCATTGCCCTGATTAAACACAGGTTGCAGGTTCAACGACGCTGGTTGCCACTCTTGCTTGGCTAACAAGATATTCTCTTTATCAACCGTTAACCTCGCGACTTTTATTTGCGCCGACAAAGTCCCACCCGCCTTCAGAATACCCGATGTGATCGTCGAGTAAGTCATGAAGTAGCTAGCATCACCACCTAGCGATAGCGTCACAGGTTTTTTCATCAATAGATCACGACGAAAATACTCAGGAATAATCAAAAAACCTTTGATATCCCCTTGTGCAATGAGAACTTCAGCATCGCGAATCGAGTCAACATGACCGCTAATATGGGTATCAGGTGTCGCATTCACCATACGGATCAACTCGCGGCTCATCGAACTGCGATCATGATCAATCACCACAATTTCAGCATTTCTTGATACCTGCTGAGAGTACGGCAGAGGATACAAGATAGAGTACATAATGATGCCACCAAACATGGTCAACAAAATACTGCGATCGGCAAAAATACTTTTAATTTCTAGCACCACTAGTGCGAAGAATTTATTCATCTTGATGCTCCACTGAAACCTTACAGCTAGCTGTTAATAACGCACTATCACGATGGCGCTTAAGTCGAGATATCGCGATCACGAAGGTTAACGTAAATAACCCTAAGGATATTAATTGCGGTAACAAGATCATGAAATCCTGACCGTAATTAACCTGACCAATCTGTAGCTGCATATAATGCGTGATCGGTAATAGTGTCCGCCATATTTGTGCCAACTGTGGCATGCTTTCGGCAGGGAATGTCACCCCAATAAAGGCAAATGCAGGCGCCGAATAAGCCGCGCCCATACTAATTGCCTGGGTTAGGTTCATGGTCAAAGTAAAGATGAACAGCGCGATGGCCTGCGCCGCCAATACTGCCGTCAGCAGGATTAACAACAAATATCCCCAGTTACCATGCATAGGCATACTCAAGTAACCGTAGAAGAAGCTTAAAAATAACAGACCATGCACGACAGACAGCAAGGTGTAAGGTAATAACTTGCCAATTACCGCACTCACAACTGAACCACCAGCACGTTGAAACCAAGTCGTTTGGGTATTATTTTTATATTCCAACCCGAATGCTAACAATACCGATACCAACACAAAAATCTGCCATAACGCTGGGACCGCAGCTGTCACCAAAAAGGGTACATAATTGGTCGACACGTTATAGAGCGGATTAACCTGAGTTGAAATAGGCGCCACAGCACCTTTGACCAGCGCTAAGTGACCACCACTGGCTAAGGTTTTTACCGCATCAATTTGCGCGGTAAAGGTAGCGAAGGTTTTCGCCATATTAGACGATACCAGCTTACCAATTAATACATATTGGGCATTATAAAAAGTACTGACTGCCGGCGTCATGGCGAGGTACGTTTGTTTCTCAAAATCACGTGGAATATGTACTACGGCATACACCTCACCACGCTGCATCAAGGCTTTACCTTCTGCCAAACTGGTCAACTGAGCAGTCACCGCAAGCGCAGGGTTGGTATCAATATAACGCACCAGACTGCGAGATAACCGGCTGTGGTCTTGATCAACAACCGCAACGGCCAAGTCACGTGGAATACCCTGTGAAAAAATAGCGTACACCAACAACATGCAAGCAATTGGCAACCAAGTCACCAATGACAGCTGCCATTTTGATGCCAATATCAGCTGGTTCTCCCGCTGCCAAACCGCTTTGATCTGAGTAATGAATAAGCCCATCATCCAACCGGCTTACTGCGCAATCGCTGACGGCGCCAGCTCAACAAGTACACTCATACCAACACGTAGGTCGGCAATCGGCTTGACTGGTCGTGCTTCAATTTCAAAGGTACGCAAATCGAAGCCTTTGGCATTGTCTGTCGAACGCCAAGTCGCATAGTCACCCATCACCGCAATATGAGATACTTGATATTGATATGTCGCCTCACCTAATGCGGGAATACGCGCCGTTAACAAGGTGCCTTTTTTCAATCTTGATAAGAGGTCTTCACGAATATTAAACACTGCCCAGCTATCATTAATATCAACAATGCTCACCACAGGGAAACCGGTCGGTGCAAGCTCGCCTTCTTTTAATAAGATCTGAACCACTTCACCATCACGCAGGGCATATTGCTTGGTATCTTTAGTATAAGATTCCACTTCAGCCACCACACCTTCAGCCATACGCTCTTGTTCAATAGCCGCTTGTTTAGTTTCTTTACGCGCGCCTTCTTTGGCCATTTGGTAAACTTGGTAGGCTGCATTTTGGGTATATTTAGCCGCTTGCCACTGGGTATAGACCTCGTCGCGTTTCTGTTCTGGCAATACCCCATCTTTATAAAGATTATCCACACGCTGATAGGTTTTTTTCATCAATTGTGCCGCTGCCTGAGCTTTTTTCCATTGGTCATTAGCCGCTATGATTTGCTGCTCACGGGCCCCCGTTTCAGCTTGTTCACGCATCGCACTGGCCGCTGAACGACCAGCTTTTGCTTGCGCTAATTTCGCCTCTAATTCAGGGCTTGCTAGTGAAAAAATTAATTGTCCCTGGCTGACCAGATCGCCTTTTTTTACATCAACTGACGCAATACGTCCTGGGATCTTAGATGATACGTTATATTGCTCAGCTTCAATCTGACCTTGTAATAAAATATTTTTGGGCTCATACGCCTTATTAAATTCAAATACCAGCCAGCCAATAACAGCTAATACGACTACCGCAATGATGCCTTTTTTAATATTACTCATTTACTTAACCTCGATACCATTGATTTGTAGATAGTCCATGAAGCGATCGATATCGCCACTAACAGATAATAATTGCGCCAGTGATTTAACATAGTTATAACTGGCAGACAGACGCTGGACACGAATACTCGTGGCATATAACTGTGCATCAGCCATTTCCAGTGATGTTGATAGACCTTGGCTGAATGCTTTTTGACGCAGTACCACAGTTTCTTCAGATAATGCTTGGCTCGATGCCAGCGAGTTGTATTCTTCTAACGCCTGACTCATTTCGGCATAGGTTTTTTCTACTAGGATCGACAAGTCTTGCTGCATTTGCATCTGCAATAAATTCACCTGACGTACTGAACTTTTAGCTGCAACCACTTCTTGCGATGTTCCAGAACGTTCCATAATGGGAATACGCACACCCACGCCGACCATCCATTCTGGTAATAACTCACCTGTCGCAGAATCATCAGCATATAAATTATAATTACCGTACACCATCACTTCCGGTAAATGCTTAGCCGATGCCATCTCTACCATGCCTTTGGCTTGTTCACGTTTGGCATTTAAGATGGCAATACCGGGATGATCAGTTAAGGTCTTAGCTAAATAAGGCGTCACCGAAGTGACACTGTTATTCACAAATAACGGCGTAGTCGGTAACACTGAATCTTGTTGTTTGAGCATTTTGGTTAACGCAAGCTTGGCAATTTCATAATCACGTAATGATTTCTGCGCTTCAATTTGTGCTTTGTCTAGTGACACTTGTGCCATCAGACGTTCAACTTTGGCTATTTGACCTTGTTGCTCTAGTTTCACCGCATGGTTAAGGTGATCAGCTAACGCATCCACAGCATCGAGACGCACTTGATAAACTTGCTCCGATAACACTACGCCAAAATAGTACTGCACCAGCTGGGTAAAGGTCGCTCGCGTGGCAAGGTTATAATTACTTTGTGCTTCACTTACCTGCGCTTGACGAATATCTTGCGCCGCAGTAATACGACCGCCAGTATAAACAGGTAGTACTGCATTCAATGACGAATGGGCAAAATTTTGATTGGTTAGCGGGATACCGTTAGGAATCAAGCCAGCTAGACCTGCTAAAGGTGTACCATTTAATTTTGCTCCCACGCCAGAAGTATCTACTTCAATCGGTTTATCAAAGTGGGTATACGAGCCGGTAATATCCACATTAGGTAAATACAAGGATTTCGCCGCATCTTGCAATGCTTCAGAATGTTTTACTTCTTCCTTCTTTGCCAGCAAGGCATCATTTTTCTGTACAACTTGATACCAAGCTGCAGAAAAATCGATAGCCGCAGCTTGCACATTACAACTCAATGCAATCGCCGTCATGACACCATAAAAGACTGTTTTCATATTTATTCCTAAGATCGCGCGGTGATGAAATAACCCATTAATATAAAGTTTTAAACGGCGGTAAATCACATTCTTATAATGTGTACACATAGGCATATTTATACTTTAACAACCAAAAGTAGAGCTTATACTCTAAAATGAACGTATTAAAAATGGCTATGTGTAGCCAAAAGCGAATGATAACGCATAAATTTACCGAGGACTACGTCAGTATTAGACTATTTTTAATTACCCCTAGCCTATAATCCCAAGATTAATGCTGTTAATCCGCCATGATTAGCGCAATAAAAAGGGGATATTTGCATTTAATTACCATATACCGATGGTGTCTTATGGCTTAGGTGCGTACAATTACGCCCACGAAATAACAGAGAGAAAATCGATGTCTTGGATCCAATTAAAAATTAATGCTAACGAAGAAACAGCTGAAAAGATAGGCAACATGCTATCTGGCGCAGGAGCAAGTGCTGTCACATTCATGGACTCACAAGATACGCCTATCTTCGAACCACTACCGGGTGAAACTCTGCTTTGGGGTGATACCGATGTAACAGGTTTGTTTGAAGCCGATAAAGACATGCAGCCAATCTTAGCTTTCTTAGCAAAAACCAAGGTTCTAGGCCCAGATTTTCGCTACAAGTTAGAAATTCTCGAAGACAAAGACTGGGAACGTGAATGGATGGAAAACTTCCACCCAATGCAATTTGGCGAACGTTTATGGATCTGCCCTAGCTGGCGTCCAGTTCCGGATGAAAATGCAGTTAACGTTATGCTCGATCCTGGTCTAGCATTTGGTACTGGTACTCACCAAACAACGGCATTGTGCCTTAAATGGTTAGATGGCCAAGACCTAGCAGGCAAAACAGTGGTCGATTTTGGTTGTGGTTCAGGCATCCTAGCAATCGCAGCACTTAAATTAGGCGCTAAGCGTGTGATCGGTGTGG
>Ga0209395_1008697_pt1 | contig 10266 bp, 7 predicted proteins | sample GOMGulsemesocosm_3_FD_184635 | JGI IMG/M metagenome (GOLD analysis project Ga0209395, IMG submission 184635) | Methane-oxidizing microbial communities from mesocosms in the Gulf of Mexico - GOM9D Gulf of Mexico (SPAdes) (version 2) | ecosystem: Environmental > Aquatic > Marine > Cold seeps... | reverse complement strand
ATGAACCGTATTGGTGATTCTCTCTGGCAGCGCGTTAACATGGAGCCATCTGGGCAGCCTTTTAATTCTATTATTCAATTAGAGTGGGAAAAAGGCATCCCCCGTAATCCCGTCATTAATGCTGGCGCCATACTAGTAGCCGATGTTCTAACAAGCCACTTTTCAACCAGTAAATTGGCTTTTGTCAGTTTTTTACGTAAATTAGCCAGTGATGAAAACATATGCATTGATCAGAATGTCTATCAATCAGAACTTGCTCATGGCAGTCGTAACGCCGCGTTAGGGTATCTCATGAAAAGTTTTGGTAATATTGAATCAGATATCTCCGATGTGCTAGATCATTATTTTACTCAGTGCGCTGTCTCCATGACCTGTGAGCAACTAGCCCAGAGTTTATTATTTTTAGCCAACAAAGGGGTCGATCCACAAACCAATAAAGTCATTTGCAGCCCTAAAGATGCACATCGTGTGAACGCAATATTATCAACTAGCGGCATGTATGATCAATCCGGTGAATTTGCTTTTTCTGTCGGGTTACCTGCAAAAAGTGGTGTCGGGGGAGGGGTTATCGCAATAGTGCCCAACTATGGCGTTATATGTACATGGAGCCCACCCTTAAATAAATTTGGTAACTCGGTTATCGGTGTCAATATTGTGGCAGCTATTGCCCAAGAATTGGGACTGTCTATTTATCATTAAACTGATTCACTGAGTTTATATTTGACAGTTTTTAGATAAATTTAACGGTAAGAAAGAGTAAAATAGATAAAACGTTATTTTATAATGGGGCAGCGCAGGTTGCTATTTTACGCCCGATTCGTCAATATTGGCGTTGAAGTACGAGGCCATCGTCTGTACCCATAGAATATTTATTTCCTGTAAATATGCTATGGGTAATTTAATTTTTCTGTATTTTTTGTTCACGATTGAGAGTTTAATTATGATTGTAAATCTTTGGGTATTTTTAACAGCTGGTGTCATTTTTACTGTTCCGTTTTTTATTATTATCGCCATTAATGCGCATAAAAAAGCAATGAAGCAGTTAGAGATAGAAGCGTTAAAAATTGAAAAAATCAATTTAGAGTCTGTTGTTGATGAAGCCGTAAATAGAATAATAGGTAATCAATTAAGCCGAATTGAAGTGCTAGAAGCGATAGTGACAGATAAAAACTATGATTTAAGTGAAAAAATAACTAAAGCTTAAACCTTTATCTTGTCATTTTCTTAACAAAAACTACCACGAATAATGCGAGAGTAAAGCTGCCAAAAAGTGCTTCGATAGAGGCGAGTAATCGTGAAAACCCTGTAGGCGTGATGTCGCCATAACCTAAGGTCGTAAAAGTAACGATACTAAAATAGCCACAAGATAAAAATTCATCAATATTTTGCATTAAACTAGCCTGTCCGTTATATCCAATGTCTTGTCCTTGATAACTTAAGCCGCTTAGAAAAAATAAAAATGTGAAAGTGATAAGCACTGACCAAGTAAAGGCAACGACCCTAATAGGCTGCTCACCATAACCACAAAACATGTCGACAATTTTTGATATGATGCGATTAACCGATAATAAGGGCATTTGCTTACGGCGCATCACCATCTCACGTTGAAAAAAATTGCCGGCTATTTCAAACAAGCCTTGCTTCTCAGAGACCAACCTTAAGTTACGATACACTTCTTCGGCTTGTTGATATAAATCTATTTTTTCTTCTAGTTCGTCAGTTTTATTGGCTTGTTGCTCTTGGACCGCCGTTTTTCCCCAAATAACATGTTCAAGCTTAGCGCCATGAAAATTAGTGCCTAATAAATTGCAGTCAGTAAGATTGGCACAATGTAGATTAGCGTGAGAAAAATCGGCCTTCATTAGAGAGCTGCCCGAAAAATCTAATTTAAAACAATGAGCGTGATTAAAATCGCTGTGATAACAATCAGCATTATGGAGTTGATAACCGGTTTTTGAGGAACGGTTTACTAGGTTTATATGGCTATAATTGCCGTTTGAAAGAGAGAAATTGTGCATTGGGGCGCCAGATTTTGCGCGACTCATTAGTTGTTCTTTGGCATCTTCTTGTTGACCAAGCGTGCCATCGGTCCACGGTTTATCATTTACTGCTTTATCCATACGCCACTCTAATTCTAAGTTAGGGTTAATTTAGTGTGCGGCATTTATGGTTGATTATCAAGCTATTGTCATGTTTGATAGGTGAGTAAATCAAACATGACAAACAGACTTTCGATTAGCTATCTTGCGGCAATAAACTGCCAGTTATGTTGAGCTTGTGCTTATTAACTTCGGTGACACTAAGAGTTACCGTATCAGTTAGTTTCAGCACAACTTCATCGTTAACAGTCACTATGCCCGTTTCAGTGTCAGCTTTTAGGGCTTTACGATCGCCGTGGATCTGATTGAATGGGATAAAGACCGAGGCGCCACTTTTTAGTAAACGTGCGATGACCCCACCACGGTTAACATTAAATATTTGGGCTTTAAATCGTTGCTTGTTTTCGGCCGCAACGCGTAAAAAATCAACATAGAGCCACGAGCTTAAATCTCGTTCAATCATCCGCTGGTTGTCACGTTGCTCTTTTAGGCGCAAAGCATCTTCAATCGTAGGTTGCGGCGCTGCTTGTCCATTACAACTAATAGCTTTGATAAGACGGTGATTCATTAAGTCGCCGTATTTTCGAATTGGAGAGGTCCACGTGGCATATTGCTCAACGCCTAAGCCGTGATGAGACTCTGCTTGATGGGCAATATTGGCATAAAGTTGGAACTTGCGAAGACGCGCTGCAAAATAATTGTCGCTGGTGGAAGTAAGTTCACGTTGTAATTGGCAAAAGCCAGCGGCGGTTAGCAGATGCTCTTTGTGATAAATATAACCATGTGTGGCGAGTAATAGTGACAGTTTGGCTGATTTTTCGTGGTCAAAACCTGGGTGGGTATTAAAAATACCACTGTTGCCGCTGTTTTTTAGCAAGGCGCCGCCGCTAATGTTGGCACACAACATCGACTCTTCAACCATTGAATTGGCAACGTCATTGTAGCTGATATTTATTTTAACAATTTGGTTGTCACGATCGAGCTGTAAGCGATAATCGGCTTGATTATCAAATAATTGTGTGTTTTTACCTCGCCACATACTGCGGGCAAAGGCCATTTTGTTGAGCGCGGACAACGCGTTTGTTAATTGTTCTATAGCTTTTAATTGTTCATCTTCGTTGCCATTACCATCAATAAAGTTAGTGACTTGTTGGTAATTTAACTTTGCCTTAGAGGTAATCCATGCAAGGTCAAATTTAGCGTCTTGTTGTAGTTGTCCACGTTGATTAATAACCATAGTACAAACAAGGGCTGGGCGTGTCACATCGGGTCTTAGGGAGCAAATATCATGACTTAGCGAGTCTGGTAACATGGTGGTTACGCGCGCTGGTAAATAATGAGTATAACCTCGGGCTTTAGCGGCAATATCTGTTGTATCACCACTGGCGACATAAGCTGAAGGGTCTGCTACAGCTACTTTAAGCTGCCAATCACCGTTCTCTAATGTGTTGATGCAGATTGCATCATCCATATCTTGAGTGGTTTCACCGTCAATGGTAAAAAACAAATCGTCATTGAAATCACGACGAGCTTGCTCGGGATTAAGTAATGGCCATTGTGGTTTATCTTCCGGCGCAAAAGCTGGGACATCAGCGCCTTTCATCTTATGTTTTGCTAGCGTCACTAACCACGGTAAAAATGGGTCATCGCTCGCGGCAACAATTTCAGTTATTGCTACTTTAAGCGTGTTATTAGGGGCGTCATTGAGTGGATGTCCCGTTAATTGCCCAATGACATAATCACCATGGTCAATATAAATGTCGCCAACTAATGTTGCCGTAATCGCGGAGCCTTTATAAGGGGCGGGCGGCGTGACGGTTAATTTGTTTTTATTGAGATTAACGCGGCAAATAAATGAAGATAATGAACTGCTTACAAGCGCCACTGGTTGCGCCTGGTCTTTGCCTTTTTCAGAGGTTACCGTTGCCGATATGATGTCGCCGTTCATGACTTTTTTCATGTTAGGCGGCGCAATGAAATAGCTTTTTCCGTCGTCAGTTTCTAAAAAACCGAAACTCTTATCAGTGGCTTTCACACGACCTTCAATTTTAGGCAGTGATTGGTGAATATTTTGCTTTAATTGTGCTAGCAGCGCGTTGTCTTTAAACATTGCTATATCTCTAATTTTTGATGGCGTGACTATAGGGGAATCAGTTTGACAAATCCAGTGTCATCACGCCTTAACAAGCAAAAAAATGCTTTACTTAGTGGATGAATAAACCTGCTCGCCACCAATCCATGTGCCTAATACAGTCGGCTTCCAGAGGGCGGTTGTCGGCTGCGTGAAAATATCTTGATCAATGACAATGAAGTCCGCCCATTTACCCGGTTCAAGTGTACCGATTAAATTTTCTTGATGCGCACCATAAGCGGCATCAAGCGTAAATGAATTGAGTGCCTGTGTCAGAGTCATCGCTTCTTGTGCTATCCAGCCAAGCGCTGGTTTATTCTCTCGATTTTGACGACTAACAGCCGCATGCAATCCATAAAACGGATTGGCGTATTCGACAGGAAAATCTGAACCAGAGATAACACGTACGCCAGAGTTTAATAAAGTGCGCCAAGCATATGCTCCTTTGATACGTGCGTGTCCAACACGATCTTGTGCCATGTTCATGTCGCTTGTGGCATGTGTTGGCTGCATTGACGGCAGCACATTTAATGCTTTAAAACGGGGTAAATCACTGACTTTTACGACTTGAGCATGTTCAATACGGTGACGTAACTCTCGTGATTTTTGGTGTTGATTGAGCTGTTCAAAATAATTAAGGGCTAAATGATTCGCTTTATCTCCAATGGCGTGAACATTGACTTGAAAACCCTGACTAACCGCTTTTTCCATATTGCTTTGTAATGAGGCTGGCGAATGAAGTAATAACCCGCTGTTTTTCTTATCGTCACTATAAGGGCTCAGCATGGCGGCGCCGCGTGAACCTAGGGCGCCATCAGCTGAAATTTTTACGCTGCGAATGACTAGTTTGTCGTCTGCACTGTTAATGATGCCTTTGGCTAACATGACAGGATAAGACTCATCAGTTACAGCTAGCATGGCATATATGCGAAGGGGCATTTTGCTGTCTTTTGATAAGTCGTTATAAGCTTGATAAGTCAATTGGTCAATACCGGCATCGTGCACGCTAGTTATTCCCAAGCTCAATAAATGAGTCCCTGCTCGGTTGATGGCGCTTTTAACGTCACCAATTGAGTTTTTAGGTATTTTAGATTCTAATAAGTCCATCGCGTTATCAATTAAAATACCGGTTGGCTCGCCGTATTTGTCTTTGACAATATCACCACCTGAAGGCGCGACAGTGTGACGGTCAATGCCGGCCATAGTTAGTGCTTTGCTATTGGCCCATCCTGCGTGACCATCAACACGGCGCAGCCATACGGGACGTTGTGACAACTTTTCATCCAAGCTTTCTTTGGTCGGAAATTGTTTGCTTGGCCACAACTCTTGATTCCAACCGCGCCCTCTAATCCACGATAATTGCGGATTTTGTTGAGCAAATGATATGACTTGAGAAACACTGTCATTTTCATTCGGTGAATTACGTAGCGAAACGCGTAATAAATTTAAGCCAAGCCCTGTGACATGACCATGACCGTCAATGAGGCCTGGCAGTAGTGTTTTACCGCCAAGATCAATGATATCTGCATTTGGGAATCGTTTACTAAGCTGGTCAGGGGAGCCTGTCGCAAGCACCTTGTGGTTATCGATGGCCATGGCAGTAAAGGTGCTGAGTTTACGATCGGGTGTATGGTACCCCTTGAAATTAGTGTATAGCTGTGTGGCACAAAGTGAAGTTGTCAGCAGAGTGCTTAAAGCAAGGCTACTTATTATTTTTTTTATCATTGTTATGAACCATTTATTTGATGAAACGATCGGATGTGCTAATCGTTTTTTAGGTAGCAGCTTAAAAAAAACACGGTTGAAGTGCAAGTAAATAATTGCACTTCAACCGTGTTGAGTCAATTGAATGAAATAGCTGATGGCTGTTCTTAAAGTCACTAATTATATAAAATAATCAGATACCCAAATGTACTGACTCTTTATAATTCAACAGTAGAGTAGACTTAAATGACTCCACTGTTTTCTTTATGGCTGGTAATCGCTTTTATTTGAAATTACATGATTATGTTTTTAGTTTATTGAGCTGTACTTCTTGTGATTTAACAAGCTCAGCCAAGTTGACACTACTACCAAATGCATCATCGGCGAAGTTAGAAAGCTCAGAAGCTGAAATTGAAATAATGTTTATATTACGATTCACTTCTTCCGTTACAGCGCTCTGCTCTTCAGCAGCGGTCGCTATGTGGCTAACTTGACTTGAAACCTCATCAATTTGTGAAACCATTTCAGTAATTGAATCGAGTGCTTGGTTCGTTTTTTCTACGGCCATTTCAGCTTGAATAGTTCCTTTTTCTATCACGCTAGAGGCGTTGGAGACCTCAAGATGTAAAGAAGCAATCAATTCGCTAATATTATCTGTAGAGGCTTGTGTTTTAGAGGCTAGAGAGCGTACTTCATCGGCAACTACGGCAAAACCTCTGCCTTGATCACCGGCTCGTGCTGCTTCTATCGCAGCATTTAATGCCAACAAATTTGTTTGGTCAGCAATAGAGCGGATAACTTCGACAATAGAGCTAATATTTTCGCTACTTTGTGATACTTTAGTCACCGCAATTTTCGCTTGCTCTGACTCAGTCGACATTGTCGACACATATTCCATCGCATTCAATAAGCTTGTTTGACTTTCCTTAACGTTTTTTGACATTAAATCGGCTTCACTCGCTGTTTGTTCAGACGCTCTTGCAACCTCTAAGGCGGTAGAGCTCATTTCGTTAACTGCCGTGACTACATTCTCTATTTCACTATATTGGCCATTTACACTATCTCGAATACTTTGTGAAATTCGTGCTGTGCTTTCACTTTCGGCTTGTGTTTTAACCGTGAGTTGTTTTAGTTGTGATATTAGTGACTGTAATTTAGCCAAAAAATGGTTGAAACCATTACCTAATGCAATAAGCTCAGCATGAGATTCAACCTCTATTTTTTGTGTTAAATCGCCATCTTCACTGGCCAAGGTTTCCATGCGATCCTTAAGCATATTGATGGGAGCGACGATACTTTTAGTCATCCACCAGATACAAAATACAGCGATGAGAGTAATGACAAAACCAAGAATGATCTGTAAACGATTCATATCCTGAGCATTTTCTATCATGTTTTTTTGTAATGATAATGCACTTGCTAGCGCATCTTTCTTATCAACTTCAATAATAATTGACCAAGTACTATTAGCAATATCAATTTTCACGGATTGTGCAACAATAATGCTCTGCTGGTCTTCTAGGATGCCGTCACCTGAATGTAACGATTGTAACTGTCGTGCTCGGTTAGCTTCTATCGCTTCACTTAGGGGGCGACCTTTTTTGTGATAATGGCTTGATGCTACAATGAATCCTTTTTCACTTAATAGTGTAACTTTACCGCGACCTTGATATAAACGTTGCGATAGTTCATCTATAAAAGATTGAAAAATAGGTAAATTAATGTCTGCACCAACGAGGCCAACAAACTGTCCTTGTTTGAATATTGGGACCGTTAATGAAGTCATCAGCTCGCTATTGCCCGGGGTTACTTCATAAAGATAGGGTTCCATTAGGCAAGGTTTTGATTGCTCTTTCGCACATAAAAACCATTCGGCAGCGCGTACCCCGAATTCATCCAATGTTTCATCGTATTTTTGCGCCGCATTTTCAATCGGAGATTGGGTGATGTTGCCGTTTTTCTCACGAATATAATACACTTCAAAACTGCCAGCACCCTTGACACTATGAGTTGTATTGCTCAAATTCTGTTGATCATTATTATCAAATCCATTAGCTTCAAATTGGGTGTAAAAAGATGATAACTGACTGTTCTTACGTAACGTATCACTAATAAGTTGCTGAGCTTGAGCTCGGCTAACACCCTCTCCACCGCTGTGACTCATTATGGCAGAGAAAGAATAGGGCACTCGATAAGCTTCATTGATAAAGGCGGCAATACGTTCACTATATTGTGATGCTTTTGCTTTAAGTTTTTCTCCAATTTCATAATTTAAGGCTTTTTGTGTTTCACTGGCGATATGTTGATTGTTCGATTGGAGAGCTTGCCACATCGTGAGTGATAACGTAGTTACTGTAACAACAAATAACACGATGGATATCCACAGTAATTTCGAACTGATAGCGTATTTTTTCATGGGCGTCCTTGAAAATAATGAAATAGTGGCAATTGACTGGAATTATTAGAAACGTTAATTCGTCATTATTGATATATTTTTGATAAATGAATAAGCAGGTGTATTTGAGAAGCCGACAATTCGTATTGTTTCTTTTATCGGCCTATTATTGTTTTACTTTATTTAATTAGTTATTTAATTAGTTATTTAATTAGTTATTTAATTAGTTATTTAATTAGTTATTTAAATCGTTAATCAATAAGAATTTAAATAATTTGACGCATACGGTCTTGCACAACTTCAACTAATTTATCTGGCTGGAATTTAGAAATAAAGCGATCACAACCCACTTTTTCAACCATCGCATCATTAAAACTACCACTTAACGAGGTGTTAAGTGCAATAAATAAATCTTTCATTCTAGAGTCGTTTCGTATTTCAAAAGTAAGCTTATATCCGTCCATTTCAGGCATCTCGGCATCGGTAATCATCATGAGGATTTCGTCGGTGACTGTTTTACCTTCATCCGCCCATCCTTGTAATAATTGGAGTGCCTGCAGGCCGTCATTTGCTTCTATCACATCGATACCAACAGCGGATAAAGTTTGATTGACGAGACTACGTGCCGTGGGTGAATCATCAACTATAAGGACTTTTTTACCGTGGAGATGCTTGGCGATGTTTTCGTCTAACACACCCTCAGATATTTTTGTGTCATAGGTAATAATTTCGGCTAACACTTTCTCAACATCGATAATTTCAACAATGCTATGACGGTTTTCTCTTTCAATTTGCGTGATTGCGGTTAAATAATGGCCACGACCAGCAGTGCGTGGTGGCGGTTGAATGTTTTCCCACGTTGTATTAACGATTTGATCTATTTCACCCACCAAAAACGCCTGAATGGTACGATTATATTCAGTGATAATGAGATTACATTTATTATTGATCTCAAGTGGTCTCATACCGATGGCTTGAGGTAAATTAATCACCGGTATAGTCGTGCCGCGCATATTAACGACACCCACCACTGATGGATGAGAGCCGGGTAAAACGGAAACACGCGGTAGACTTACTACTTCTTGAACTTTGAATACATTAATTGCAAAGGTTTGGATTGAACTTAAACTAAACAACAGCAACTCTAAGCGATTTTCACCCACTAATTGCGTACGTTGATTGACTGAATCCATGATACTTGACATGTTTTTTCCTTTACCTTGCGATCGTTGAATATTAATAGTCTCAACGAGATATACGTGAGTGAATCAAGGTGCTAGCACACTTATTACTAATACTTTAACCAAACTTGGTTGTTATTGCCATATTTGTTAACGGCGATTGATCTGAAAACTCAAGTAAGTTTAGATGATATTAGTGTTAACTTCTCAGTAATTAAACAATAAAGATGTTTATTGGCGGTGAATGGGTATAATGAGCGCCATTAGAAGAGTTCCAATTATTACAAGGTAAAGATTAATGAGAATATGTGCTGTAGATTTAAAAGATAATCACGCCAATATTTGCTTATTACAGAAAGAAAACGATGTGTTTGATATTCCTGATTGTCGTCAACAACGTTTTACTGTGCATCAAGTGACAGATGGCGAACAGCTTCGTGAATTTCAATTTGCATTTAAAAAGTTGATGGAAGATTATAAAGTTGACCGTGTTGTTATCGTAGAACGAATTTCTAATGGTAAGCATGCGGCAAAAATGGCTACTTTTAAATTAGAAGCTATTTTGCAAGTGTGTGAAGGACTAGATGTTGAATTAGTGCCAATTGGTGTTCAAAAACAATGGCTCAAGCATACGGCTCCACCGATTGAGTTTAAACACACGGGGCTTCGTCCATTCCAAGAGAAAGCGTTTATCAGTGCTTATGCTTATTTAAGTAGCTAACATTGAAAACACCATGAAAGTTAGGCGGTTCTAAC
>Ga0209395_1008686_pt1 | contig 10276 bp, 7 predicted proteins | sample GOMGulsemesocosm_3_FD_184635 | JGI IMG/M metagenome (GOLD analysis project Ga0209395, IMG submission 184635) | Methane-oxidizing microbial communities from mesocosms in the Gulf of Mexico - GOM9D Gulf of Mexico (SPAdes) (version 2) | ecosystem: Environmental > Aquatic > Marine > Cold seeps... | reverse complement strand
GAAGATATGGATGCTACTGTCAACTCCCATACCCATCAATAAGGGGAGGGCGATAATATTGGCAAAATTAAAACTATTGTTAAGTAAAACATTAGTTGCACCCGTTAGTAGTCCTGCTAATAATAAGGGCCCTATAACTAATAAAGTACTACTCAGTTTTCTAAGTATTAATAATAAAAGAAGAAAAATGGCAATAATGGCACCAGCAAAGGCTTCAATAAAAGCGGTTACTACTGCTGTACCTGATGCTTGGTCTGCAACGGGGAGACCTGAAGATTCAGGTGCCGCTGTTTGAACTTCCGCTACAAATTGCTTTAGGTTTTCTACTTTATTTTGATCAAATTCTGGTGTTATTAGAATTTTGTACTGTCCATTAGCACTTAACCAGTTCTTTTCAATATATTCCGGTATGTCAGTTAATTGATAGGGCTCTGCTGATAAACTGGTTTGAAGGCGGTTCATTGTGTAGGGGAGCAGGCCTAATATATTTTTTTCTAATCTAATAGATGATGACTCTATGGATTCTTTGTAAGTATCTACAAATAAATTTAAGTTTTGTTGTAATAGTTCTAGTGTTGCTTTAGGTGCGTTACTGGTTTGATTTTTTAAGGATTCAGTAATGGCTATATTTAAAGCTGTTATAGCTTGGTAGGGTGATGTGTTAATTAACTCTTGATTAAAGTTATTAAGTTGATCACCTAATACTAAGTCCAGTTCTTCTATAACTTCTAGTTTTTCTTCTTGATGGTTTGCTACGAGGTCACCAAGGAATATAGTGTTATGGACTGTTGACAGTTTTTCTAGTTGCTCAGCTTTGTTTTTTGCTTGTTCAAAAGAGGGTGCTAATGTAGAAAGAGCAAAGGGTGAGTCTGTTTGTGAGGAAAGTAATTCTTTGATCGTTGATACAGATTCGCTGTTCGGGTCTCTTAAGTTTATAGGGTTAGAGTCAAAAACTAATTGAGTTAAAATGCCAGCAGCGAGTAGGGCAAAGATAATGCTAACTACGCGAATTGAAAAAGCAAATTTAAAAGGTAGTTCTGCAATTGAGCCTATATTTAATGTTGAACGTATAGGTTTAACATCTTTAATAGAAAATACGGTTAAAAGTGCAGGTAAAACTGTCAGTGAAATTGTGAGCCCAATGATCATTCCACCCGCAGAGATAATACCTAGTTCTGATACACCTGAATAATCTGTGGGTATAAAAGCTAAAAACCCCATAGAGGTTGTTAGTGCGCAGAGGAATAATGAGAATCCAACAGTATGAATGCTATCACTAATAGCTTGTTTGTTTGCCATGCCATTACTACGACATTCTCTATAATGTAAGCAAATATGAATGGCAAAATCCACACCTAAGCCAATGTACAGTACAGCAAAGGCGACAGAGATTAAATTAAGATGTCCAATTGATACAGCAGCGAAACCAGCTGTTAGTATTAATCCTAAAATCAATACAATAAAGGTAGAAAATAGAAGTTTAACTGAGCGTAAACCGATCCAAAGTGATGATAAAACTAAGAACAGTGAAACGACGCCAGCGATAATTGAACCTTCCCCAACACTTTCTAATTCTTCATGCTCCAGCGCTACTTCACCTGTCATTCGGATTCTGACACCTGGATGATCTTGCATTATCTGGTTAACTGCTTTTCTAGCAGTGTTTAATGCCTTTTCTGCAGGCATTATTTCATCAAAATATAATTCAGGTTTAGCTAATACTAATGTGCGATTACTTGATGTATTGAGTTTATTTGCTGCTAGCAGGTTCTGCCAAGAAACTTGGTATGGCTGGTTGTTGAGTTGATGTGTTATTGAATCATTAACAGCTTGCAACAATGGGTCAAGGTCCATTGGTAAAGTGCCATCTGTTTTTTCCAGTGCTTTAGTAATAATCTCAAACAAACCTTCCAGATGAAAGTTATGTGATAAATAACCAATAAAAGGTTGGGCATCGATTAATTTTGTAGCAAGGTCATCTAATTCATCTTGCTCTAAAAATAGCAAGGCTTGTTGACTGAAAAAGTCATTTTCAGTGGGCGTGTAAACTGAAGAAAAACTTTCTGTAAGTTGCTTTAAGGTTTGCTCAAGCAATACTGCTGCTTGTGATGTTTGTTCAGGTGTTTGTGCATCAACAACTAAAATAATAACGCCCGCATCTTGAGGGAATTCAGATTCTATACGGAGGCGGTTTTTTTGAAAAGGCAGATCAGGCGACAGCATTTCCGCTGTATTAGTATTAACACCAAGGTTATTAATGGTGTAATACAAACTAGCAGATGTTAATGCTATTGTTAATAAAATTAAGATCCACGGGAAACGAAGAATATTTTCGCCCCACCAGCATAAAAACCTGTCAATTCTTGAAGTTGAAGCTGTATTCATTTGCTGGCTATTTGTGATTCAAAACCGGTTATTATATCAAGTTGCTTGGCGATTAATTTTAATTTGTTTTTAGCAGCATTAAAGTGCAAGCCAAGTTTAATTAAGCCGGGTAATTCGCTAGGGTGAGTTAATAAAAACCAAAGCAGCTTTGTTAAAATCACGTCACCTTGTTCATTTAATGCGTAACTTACTGCTCTAGGTAAACTCATCTCTACTGGGTCAGCTATGCATCGTATAACTAAAGCAGGAATTTTGTGTTCTATAGCTATTTGAGCAACAGCAATACTTTCCATATCAAGCGCAATTGCTTGTGATTGTTGGTGAATAGCTTTTTTAGCTGTGCTTTCAGCAACAATAACAGAGCTTTCTACTAGTAAACCACTGATAGGCGTTAAAGCTAATAATTGTTTGGAGGTATTTTCTAACCAATCTGAATCAATAGATAATAGTTGCTTGTTTTCTGTTTGTAATTGTTTAGGTAAAACAAAGTTTCCAGGTTTTAAATCTGGGCTTAATGCAGCGGCACACCCCCAACTTACTAGGCGTTGAGCGCCTTTATCAATAAGGAGTTGACTAGCTTTTTCTGCATTACTTGGTCCAGCACCTGAACAGGCAACAATTGTATTGTCATTAATGAAAACACAATCTCCTTTGATGATTTTTTTACTTGTTAAGCTGTTAATTTCATCTGGGAGGGCAATAATAATTCCTGTAATCACTTTTTAGCTAACTCATTTCGGTAACGAGCCAAAGCCCAAAGTGGAAAAAACTTATCATAACCATGGTATTTTAAGAAAAATACTTTTGGGAATCCTGGGGCAGTAAAGCCTTCGTCATTCCACAGTCCATTTTTAAGCTGTTGCTTTAAAATAAAGTCAATACCTGTTTTAACTTCTGGGCTATTTATTTCACCAGCAGCCATAAGGCCTAAAATGGCCCAAGCCGTTTGAAAAGATGTGCTGTAATGATATTGTCCGCTGTATTTTTCTATGTCGTAGTAGCTTTTATTGTCTTCACCCCATCCACCGTCTTCTCGTTGAACCTTTTTAAGGTAGGCAACTGCTTTGGTATATAAGGGATCAGTTTTAGGTATGTTAGTTTGTTCTAGTCCGAGTAATACAGACCAAGTCCCATAAACGTAATTGGTTCCCCAGCGACCAAACCAAGAGCCATCTTCTTCTTGTTCAGCACGGATGTATTCAATAGTACGCTCTAATGCAGGTAAATATTCATCATGATCTTGTGCTACTTTTGCCATTAACATAGCACAACGCGCACTTACATCAGATGTCGGTGGGTCTAATAATGCGCCATGGTCAGCAAATGGGATTTCGTCCAAATAGTAGTAAGTGTTATCAATATCAAAAGCACCATATCCACCATTTTTTGATTGCATATCAACTATCCAACGTGTTGCTCTGTGGATAGATTCATCAAGGTCAGGAAGGTTTGAATCAGCCATTGCAAAGGCAACTACAGCTGTATCATCAACATCGGGATAATGAGGGTTTTCAAATTGAAAAGCCCAGCCGCCGCCTTCAGAGTTGGGTCTATCGATACGCCAATCCCCAGGTTCATCAGATAGCTGTTTGCTTTTTAACCAATCATAAGCACGAGTTAAACTTTCTTTGTTTCCCTGTTTATCTGCTTCCTGTATAGCTAAAGCCGCAAGTCCTGTATCCCAAACTGGAGATAAGCAAGGTTGGCAATATGCATCGTTTTCATTAATCACTAAAAGCTTATCAATTGCTTTACGAGCAGTAACTACATGTTCGTGATCTTTGGGGTAACCAAGAAGTAGCATAGCTTCATAGGCGTTAACCATTGCAGGAAAAATACCCCCTAAGCCATCTTCACCATTTAAACGCTCAGTAAACCAGGCAACCGCTTTATCAATTGCTAATTGATGCATTTTATTTGGAATCAGTGGGCGAGTGACTCGGCCTAATTTATCCAGTCCCAGAAAAACTTTATTTAGTAATGTGCGTTCAGGGAAGTAATGCTTTTCTTTATCTGGATCGATAAGAAATAGCTCCCTTATACTAACTTTATTAGGGTTTTTAGCTGTTGCTTTTAATGTGCAAAGAATAAAGAGGGGTACCATAACGGTACGCGACCAATAGGATACCTTGTCTAAATGGAAAGGAAACCATTTAGGGAGTAACATTATTTCAACAGGGATGTATGGAACACCACGCCAAGGCAATTGCTCAAAAGTGGCAAGAGCAATCCGTGTAAATACATTACCTTTAGCAGCGCCACCTTGACTAAGAACATAATTTCTTAGTTTTTCCATATGAGGCGCATCAATTGAATCACCAGCCATTTTTAAGGCATAGTAAACCTTAATGCTACAGCTTATATCGCCTTCGCCACCTGTAAATAGAGGATAGTGTCCTTGTTCAGATTGGTGTGATCTTAGATAAACAGCAAGCTTTTTTTGAAGTTCAACATCAATATCATCCAGATAATGCATCATCATGATGTATTCAGCTGGTATTGTACAATCAGCTTCAAGCTCAAAAACCCAAAAACCATCTTTATCTTGAAGGCTAATAAGTGCTTCTTGTGCTTTGTCTATTGCTACATCAAGGTTGCTATTTCTTTTTGTCATAGATGTTGAGCTATTGTGTGATTCACTATTATCCAGTTGATGAGTTGATTCATTAAACATGAAGAGGTCCTATTTTTTTGCAGTTTTATCTGCAGCATAAGTCCAGTCTGGTGTTTTTAAACTGCCAGCAGTCATGTTAAAAATTAAGGATAAAAGCATATTGCTACGAGCCGTTGCTTTACAAACAAAAATGGTTTTTTTAACGTCTTTTCGAGTTATTTTAACTTGGTCTGAGTCGTTAAAGTTCAGGTCGTTTTTAATGTTCTTTAGCGTTAGAACAGACATTCCTAATGCCCATAAACAGAAATTTCTAATACCTGTTTCATGTGCAGGTAAAAGTTGTGTGTATTTCAAAGCATTGTGCAGATGTCCGTGCGCAATACTTATTAAATGCTCTAAACCTTTACGGAAATTTTCATCATCTGTTTCAGGTGTTAAGTCTTTAAGCTGAAAACCTGTTTCTGTAAAAATATCTTGGGGTAGCCAGCAAACGCCACGTTGAGCATCATCCCAAATATCTTTAAGAATATTGGTCATCTGCAAACCTTGACCAAAAGAGACTGATAGTTCGAGCAATTCTTGTTCATGCTGTTTTATTTCATCTGAATAATGACAAAATAGTTTTGCAAGCATTTCACCAACGCAACCTGCAACGTAATAGCAGTAATCATCCATATCTGCCATTGTTTTTACACCGGCGTGTAAATCTAACGCTTGAAAAATTGGCATGCCTTTGGCCATGGTTTCAACACAGCCAGAAAGAGCATCGATTTGATTTTTTTCAAAAGAATGCGTGATTTCAATAACTCTTGAAATAAGGTGGATAAGTGTATGTTCGGCAGGAATTGTTTGATCTGAAAGCAGAGGGGCCAGCTCTTCTGCAAAAGGTTGTGCATTTTCCCCTGTTTTAACAATATCTATAAATGCTGTACAAAAATATTTTTTTTGATCTACATCTAGTGAAACCTCATCTTCAATTGTATCAACTATTCGACAAAGTAAATAAGCATTTGCAACAGCGGGATGAAGAGCATCAGGTAACTGAGGAATTGTTAGGGCAAAAGTACGTGATACACCTTCAAGTAAAATAGCTTGAAGTTCATCGTCAGCTAAATTAATCAGGGATTTTGGATTATTTATTGAAATTTGAGATCCGTTCATAGTTATAGCTAAATATGCAGTAAAGATTGTAAGGTCATAATAGACGTTTTGTTGGTGATTTGCAAAATAATGTTGTTTTTAGTGCAAAGCTTTATTTCGCATGTGCAACTATATATTAAGCAGAAATATTAATGTTATTAAAATAAAAACTCTTTTAATATTAGATGTTTAAAAATTGTTATATTGTTATATTGAATTAAATGTAGAGTTTGTCGGTCTTTGGGGACAGATAATTATATTTATAAAAAACTTAAGTCTGTTGTTTTTTTGTATTGTTTTTGTGGTTTCTATTTTAAAAAGATAGTATTCTACTCAGGAATTATAATCTATATGTTTGAAATCTTGCTATCGTATCAAAAATTAACTTATTAATTTTGTTGTTTTTAAGCAACTGATCGAGGTAAAGGTTTTGTTTTGAGATCTTTGGAGAGGCTAATATGAGTGTTCCTTTACGTCAGCAACTGGCAGTTGGAAGTTATTTAATCAAACAAAAGTTAAAGGGCGTTAAGAAATATCCCTTAGTGCTTATGCTTGAGCCTTTATACCGATGTAATTTGGCTTGTGCAGGTTGTGGAAAAATTGAACATCCTGACGATATCCTTGATAAACGTCTTTCTGTTCAAGAATGTTTAGATGCTGTAGATGAGTGTGGCGCTCCTATGGTTTCTATTCCAGGTGGCGAACCTCTAATTCATAGAGAAATGCCTCAAATTGTAGAAGGTATTGTAGCTAAGAAAAAATTTGTATATTTATGTACGAATGCATTGTTACTTAAAAAGAAAATTAAAGATTACACGCCTTCACCCTATTTAACTTTCTCTGTTCATTTAGATGGGCTTAAAGAAAGACATGATGATTCAGTGTGTCAAAAGGGTGTTTTTGATATTGCGGTTGAAGCAATTAAATTAGCTTTGGGTAAAGGTTTTAGAGTCAATGTAAATTGCACTTTGTTTCAAGGTGAAAATGCTGAAGAAGTTGCTGAATTTTTAGATTATGTAACTGAACTTGGTGTGGAGGGTGTAACCATTGCTCCTGGTTTTAGTTATGAGCATGCACCAAAACAAGATGTGTTTATTAAAGGTAAAGATGTTAAGACTTTATTTAGAGGTATTTTTGCAATAGGCAAAAATAAAAAGTGGAAGTTAAACCACTCATCTTTATATTTGGATTTTTTAGCAGGAAACCAATCATATGAATGTACGCCTTGGGGTAATCCAACGCGTAGTGTTTTTGGTTGGCAGAAACCTTGTTATTTATTAGATGATGAAGGTAATGTGGATACCTTTAAAGAGCTGATGGAAACAACGCCGTGGGACAAGTACGGTAATGTAAATAATCCTAAATGTACAAACTGTATGGCACATTGTGGATATGAAGCTACTGCTGTTGAAGATATGTTGAGTAATCCTTTAAAAGGTATGATGGTTTCACTTAAAGGGCCACGAACTACAGGTGAAATGGTTGAGGTTGCAGCGCCTGATTCTGATGGATCTGATAAACCAAAGTCTATTTCAGATATTCCTGTAAAAGTTGAATCTTAAGTGAATTGGTGTTCGATATTATGGGTAAGCAATCACTTTTAATATCGAACAATACTCTAGGAGTTTTTATTTTGTTTGCATTTAATAAAATTAAGTTATTTTGTTTGATAATTATTTCTTTTGGAATAACAACTACCGTTGTTGCTACCGAAAATAATGATTCAACAACTGCTATTGTTGAAGAGGTGGTTGTTAAAGAAAAGGAAGGTATTGTAGCTAAAGTAATAGTGACTGATTTTCAAAGTGTTCTTATTGATGCTATGAAGCAAGGTAAAACTCTTAGCTTTGAAGACCGCTGCCTATATTTTAAAGATGCTATATTAAAAAGCCACGACGTACTTAAAAGTCTTAGAACAATAGTGGGCAGTAAAGAGTGGCGTAAATTTACTGATGAGCAAAAAGCTTTGTTAACTGAAGTTTTTACTCGGTTTATCGTATCTACTTATGCCTTTAACTTTAATGAGTTTTCTGATGAGTCTTTTAAATATGTTTCTGAGCATACTACAAAGAAAGGTAATGTAGTTGTTAGAAGTATTTTGTATATTCCTGAAGGAAAGAGAAAAAAAGTCACTTTTGATTATGCGTTGAAGAAAAATTCTGACGGCTGGCGTATTTATAATATTGCTGCTGATGGCGTGAGTGACCTGGCAACTAGACGATCAGAATATCGCCGAATCTTATCAGGTGAAGATGGATTTAATGCATTGATTGCAATTATCAATAAAAAAATTGATAATTACGCTAAATAAATATTCAAGGTTAATTATATGTATATGACTTCGCACAAAAAAAGCGATTCATCATTGTTTGCGGTATCTTTTGTTGCAATAACACTTCTTTTGTCTGGATGTTCAAGTAAGCAACTAACTGAAGACGGTGTTGAAGTTGTTGAGGTGGATCCTTATGAAGGGTTTAATCGTACAATGTTTGATTTTAATGATGGTGTTGATAAATATTTTGCAGAGCCAGTCTCTGATGCGTATACATGGGTAACACCACAATTTGTTCAAACAGGCGTCACTAATTTCTTTGATAACCTTAAAGGAATTAATGTTGTTTTAAATGATTTTATGCAAGGAAAGGGAAAGCAAGGTGCTGAAGATACTGGGCGTTTCTTAGTTAATTCAACTGTTGGTTTGTTAGGTTTGTTTGATGTGGCTACAGAAATTGGTCTTGAGCAACATAATGAAGATTTTGCTCAAACATTAGCTGTTTGGGGGGTTTCTCAAGGGCCTTATTTGGTATTACCATTACTTGGTCCATCTACAACTAGAGGTATTCCTGGTGGGATTTTTGATGCAGCAGCAAATCCTGCAACCTATATAGGTGTGCCTGTACAAGTGGTTCAAATGTTAAATGCTAGGGCAAGTGCTGATGGTGAAATAAACTTTATTGAAGAAGCCGCACTAGATCGCTATGTTTTTACTCGAGAATCTTTTTTGCAATATCGTGATAATTTAATTTCTGATGGTCAGATTGAAGACTCTGATGCTCTTTTTGACTTTGAAGAGGAAGATGAGGATTTTGGAGATGAAGAGCTGGCTCAGGATGTTGTTGATAAGAAAACTGAGGTTTCTGAAGAAGGAATTACTGTAGTCGATGAAAATAAAGAAATACTTATTAATGACGAGGTAATTGAGCAGGTTGAGCCAGTTGCTGATTCTTCAGATGTTACTTTGGATGCTACAGAATAGTTAACTATTTTGTTCTGCAATAAAAAAAGCCACTTTAAAGTGGCTTTTTTTGTTTTAGTGGCTTGCTAGGATATTAATAATGTAATAGTGAGTGAACTTCATAACCCTCTAGCTTTTCTCTACCTTGTAAAAAGTCTAGTTCGACCACAAATGCACAGGCTTCAACCTTCGCCCCTAAGCTTTCAACTAATTCACAGCTTGCTTTAGCGGTTCCGCCAGTTGCTAAAAGATCATCAATTAATAAAACCTTTTCACCTTTTTCAAATGAATCAATATGAGCTTCTAACGATGCAGAGCCATATTCAAGATCATAAGAAACACTTTGTACATCATAAGGTAGTTTGCCAGGTTTTCTTAGTGGAATAAAAGGAATACCTAATTCCCACGCAACTAAAGAACCAAAGATAAACCCTCTTGCTTCCATACCTGCTACAGAATCGATATCTCTACCTAAAAAAGGATGGATTAGTTGATGCACTGCTAGTCGGGTAGCCGCTGGATCTTTTACTAGGGGGGTGATGTCTTTAAAAATAATACCTGGCTTTGGAAAGTCGGGTATATCTCTAATTTTATTTCTTAATCTATCCATAAGGTTTAACTCAATAAGGTTGTGGAAGCGCCCAATCTCTGCGCGAATATTTTAACTGGTGGAATAAAGAATTATAGGGTTGTCTGATTACGCTTCGCTAATCGGACCTACATTTTTTACATGGCTCCTACCTGTCGATAGTATTTTTTATTTTATTTAAATCTATGCACAAAAAGCTTCAATAGCCTCAAGAACACCTTTGCTATCCAATCCACATTCAGTCAATAATTCTTCACGAGTACCTTGTTCAATAAAGGCATCTGGTAAACCCAAGTTTAAAACAGGCATTAAA
>Ga0209395_1008683_pt1 | contig 10278 bp, 8 predicted proteins | sample GOMGulsemesocosm_3_FD_184635 | JGI IMG/M metagenome (GOLD analysis project Ga0209395, IMG submission 184635) | Methane-oxidizing microbial communities from mesocosms in the Gulf of Mexico - GOM9D Gulf of Mexico (SPAdes) (version 2) | ecosystem: Environmental > Aquatic > Marine > Cold seeps... | reverse complement strand
TTGGCACTAGAGTGCGGCTTGGTGCTTGTGGTGGGTTCTCCCAGCAGCTCCAACTCAAATCGGCTAAAGGAACTCGCAGAGCGCTGCGGTGCAGAAGCCTATTTAATTGACGGCCCGGAGGATATAGAGGAAGGCTGGCTGGCTGGAAAAGCGGCTATTGGCATTACCGCGGGCGCCTCGGCGCCGGAAGTGCTTGTTCAGCAGGTCATTGAACGCTTACAGGCACTGGGTGCCGAGCCTCCTCAAGAGCTGCCTGGGCGGGATGAAGATATTAGCTTTACACTGCCAAAAGAGCTGCGCCCTGTCGCGTAAGCCTGCCTATATTGCCCTGACATGAGGTCAAAATGTGACCTCCTTGGCATTTATTTGTATATCTCCCTGTTATATTCCTCTATAGCTAAAACAACCCTATGGATCGGCTAATTCCTAGATCGGATAGTTAGTATCCGCTATAGTGGCAGTTACCCTTTGCCACATGGACTATGCGGAGTTAATGAATGCGTATTCGCCAAAATGGATTTACCTTAATTGAGTTGATGATAGCGCTCGCAATGGCGGCCATTCTGCTCATGGTTGCAGTGCCTGGCTTCCGTGACATTGTGAAGCGCAATGCAGTAGAGTCAATGGTGTCGCGCCTTAAGTCCGCCCTTACGCAGGCAAAAACTGAAGCTATTGCAAGAGGCCATACGGTGGCCATATGCGGTTCCGCTAATGGTTCCCTTTGTAGTGGTAGCAGTGATTGGTCAACAGGCTGGATTGTTTTTGTAGACGACGGCACGGGTGGCGGTACCGCTGGTGACGGCGCTCGGCACGCGGATGAAACTTTAGTTTCGTATCAAAACATTAGCGATCAAAGTGACATTAAAGCCAAGGACACTGGCGGCGCTATTACTTCGCTAAGCTTTAATGGGCGGGGCTATCTCGGTAGCGACAATGCGAGCACCTTGGTTGTGTGTGGTCCTGATGCAGACGTGGCATACGCACGTGGTATCGTCTTGCTTATTTCCGGCCGGGCGGCTCATTCGCGAGACAGCGCGGGCGATGGCGACACCACTCATGAAGACGTGTCTGGGAGTAATTTAACGTGCACTTAATCAAGATTAAGCTTCATCAAAAAGGCTCTAGCTTAATAGAGGTGATGGTGGCGCTCACGATTTTGGCTGTAGGCTTGTTGGGCATGGCACAGTTGCAAAATCGCTCATCTCAGGACAACCAAACGGCTTATTACTATTCTCAGGCCGTATTTCTGGCTGAAGACTTAGCGGAGCGAATGCGCTCAAACCCTACAGTGCACAGTGATTATGAGATTGCTCTCGACGATACCCTGAGTACGGTTTCAACAACGCAGTGCGAAACCGGCAACTGCACGGCAAGCCAATTGGCCAGCTGGGATTTAAAACGTTGGAAAGATGATTTGGCTGAATTGCTTCCCCAGGGAGATGGCTCAGTGACTTCGGTAGGTGATGGCTACGCTTTTGTTGTTCAATTTGATGATTCCAGAGGCAAAAAAGATTCGGTCCCTGCCTCCTTTACTTTTAGAGTGCGGTTCTAATGAATAGATTAAAATTGCGTAGCATTGGGCTGGGTTATACGCTAATTGAATTGTTGATTTCCATGGCCATTGGTTTGTTCATTCTCGCGGGTGTAGTCACAGTGATGCTAGATGGCAAACGTAATTTTAACCATCAAGACGAGTTGTCTTATCTTCAAGAGAATGCCCGGTTCATAAAGGATACCCTTACCCGCGATATAAAAATGGCTGGCTACACTGGTTGCAGTACTCCTGATGTTTCAAATGTTAATACCCTGAAGTCGCCCGCTGGCGATGAATATGTTTTGGGTGAGGCTGTATGGGGCTCTGATTCCGTTAGTGGTGTCTGGACACCCGCCTTAGGTGGAGCGTGGCCTTCAATTGTGGGGATTGATACAAATTCAGATATATTGAGTTTGGGGGGTATATTTGGTGGCGGCGCACGGCTCTCGCGAGTAATGCCCGGCACGTCAGGTGTGTTAAAGGTTACTCATCCTACTTTTGCAGAGGATGGAGATATTCTTTTTGTTACTGATTGCAAACAGAGCGCAATATTTCAAACTAACAATATTACAACTACCGCCGGTGATAACATCGATAGCTTAGTGCGAAACACGGGTGGCAGCATTGCACCTGGAAATCACACTAAGGACCTAGGAAAGGCCTTTGGGACCGATGCTGCAGTCTACAAGTTTGAAATGCGTCGTTATTACGTTGCGGATAGCAATATCTCCGATGCGCCAGCGCTGTGGAGAACCGTAAATTTAAGTACTGCTGACGAATTAATCTCGGGTGTTGACAGTTTGCAGGTTGAATACGGGGTTGATACAGCGGTTGGTACGGGCCCAGATGATGTCGGTGACGGCACCGTGAATCGTTATGTTAGTGCAAGCACTATTATTGAAGATGAAGCTAAGAATTCTGTTTTATGGATAGGCTGGGACAGAGTGTTAAGTGTTCGAATTAATTTGATTTTGAGATCTGAGGGATTTGTTTATCACGACAATTTGGCCGTGACACTGGATGGAGTTAATTACAATGACCGGTATATGCGGCAGCGCGTCAGTTTTATTGCACGAATTCGCAACCGCGGATTAGACTCACTCTAATGGGGATTTTAAACGATGAATGAAATTTCTGTAGGGTTTTCTCGTCAGCGAGGAGCGGTACTTTTAGTGAGTATGGTTCTGTTAGTTGTCATGACCTTGTTGGGCTTGTCTGCAATGGAAACCAGCGGTACTCAGATGAAAATGGTTTCGGTCAGTAAAGATAGGCAAGAGGCTTTCGAATATGCCGAGCAAACCTTGGGTTTAGTCGAGCAGCAGATTGAAGGCGGCCTTTACACCGAAGATAATTGGACAGATTGTGTCTCTGGGTCGGCTGCTTGTTTTGATGATACCTGCGCTGGAGGGCTGTGTTTTGACGGTGTTAATACCGCCGCAATGACAGATGTTGAGTGCGAGCGTGACAGTACCACTGATAGCCCCGTGAGTGTCTGGGAGGTTGATGCAAATTGGAGCTCGGCTACCAAACATAAAACAGTGGCCATCGCAGGAGCGACATCGAATCCAAAATACATTTTGGAATTTATCTGCTTTGTTAATCCGGGAGACGGGTCGAGTTACCCTGAGCTTCCTTCAGACCCAGACGATGGGTCTCCCTATTTCAGAATTACTGCACGAGCGATTAGTGATAATGGCAAAGCAGAGGTGATGTTGCAGTCTACTTATCGATGGAATGGTGCCTGATATGAAAAACGTTGTATTTCGGTTTTGGCTAAGCTGTGCTCTAGTTTTGTTTGGCTTTGGGGCTCAGCAGGTCTTGGCGGTTAGCTCAGCTGATTTTGCGGGAGTGCCGCCAACCCTGGGTGACTCGAGCGACCCCTTTGTAATGATCAATTTGTCGGTTGAGCTGACTCAGCAGGCAGAAGCTTATACTGATGGTCAGCAAACATATGTTGGCGGTACCTATTGTCCTGGTCACGTTAGTAGCATCGGCGTTTGCTACTTTGAAACTGAAACCTATCTTGGTTATTTCGACCCTTTGAAGTGTTATGTCTACGACACAAGTGGAGCCAACACAACGGCAACGCAACTCGCCACGGGTGTTCAAAATACTTTAACACCACACCATTTCAAGCCCAGCAGCTTAGCGAATAACGATTTTACCTGTAGCGGTGGAACTGAGTTCAGTGGCAACTTTATGAACTGGGCAACCATGACAGCTCTGGACGAGTTCAGAATGGTTATGACGGGTGGCGCTCGCTTGGTGGACACAGCAGGTGCTAGCGCTAAGACTCTTATGACTAGGACTCATCGATATGGAGATTGGGGTTTTCGGGAAAAAGCCATTAGTTCGGCAACGAGCGGCAGTTACCAAATCTCCAGTGGCGGAACGGATTTTGTTAATGCACCCTCCGAATTAACAGCCCACAACACAGTCGGTTTGCGAATTAAGAATAACAATGGCAATAACGGTAATCGAGTCAGCTTCTACGATCAGGATAATAATTTTTTAGCCGAATACAATGTCATTGTCGAGGCCTGTGATACATCAGTGAGTTTAGATAGCAATTGTATCGCTTACACTGATGGAACTGATACATGGTACAAGCCAGAAGGTCAGATGCAGCAGCATGCCTTGAATATGCGTTTCGCCTTAATGACTTATACAGGCCGAGATGGCAATGGTATTGATGGCGGTGTGTTACGCAGTAATGCAAAATATATCGGCACCTTGCGCCCGGCGGTAACCGGAGGATTGGAAACTAACCCGAATGCTGAAGTTGACAGTAATGGCTTGTTTACTAACAACTCCGACGGGGCTACGTTGACGGCGGGTGTGAATAACAGCGGAGTGATGAATTACATAAACTCTTTTGGCTTGAGTGCTGGCCGTTATAAATCTAATGATCCGGTCAGTGAGCTGTATTACGAAGGCTTGCGCTACTTTATGAATCTCGGTAATACTCCTGCTTATTCAAACGGATTGTCTGATGTAGAGAAAGACAATTTTCCAGTCTTAACTACTTGGGATGACCCGATCGTCAGTGAATGTCAAGCAAATTTCACAATCGCAGTCGGTGACCAATTCTCGCATGCAGATAATAATGTTCCAGGTGTAACTTTGGGAGGTGTATCACTTGCAGTCCATGATGGTATTGATGCGAAAACATCGACGGATGACGTGGGTCTTTTGGAGTCTGGAACGGGGGGGCTGGGTAACGTAAGCCGTGGCCGAACGAATAGTGGTTACTGGATTGCGGGGATGGCCTATTGGGCCCGCACAAACGATATCCGAAGTGAGGACGCAAACGGCGACACAGTCGAAGATTTTCCTGGCGATCAGACGATCAAAACATTTACAGTAGATACTCAAGAATATAACAGTAACCCGCCAACGGGAGCGTCTAACCAATTTTGGTTGGCGGCGAAATACGGCGGTTTTAACGATCAAAATGGCGATGACGATCCTGGTAATGGAACTGCGGGAGCAAACACAAGTGAATGGGATGAGGACGGCGATGGCACGCCAGACAGTTATACATTGTCTAGTCAGCCAGCCAATCTACAGGAAGGTTTAAGCCGCGCATTTAATGAAATTGCTGAGCGGGTGAGTGCAGGTTCGGCCGCGGCTGTTGTTGCCAATGCTAACTCAGGCTCGGGTGCCGTTTACCAAGCTCTCTATAAGCCTAAGCAGTCAGATAATAGCGGTCGTCAAGTCCAATGGGTGGGCTTGGTGCGGGCTCTGTTGATCGATGAATACAGTAACTTTCGTGAAGATACTGACGGTGATGGCGTAATCACCAATGCTGATTACATCGTTACCTTGGCCTATGATCCTGTACAAGGCAAATCGGTGGTAGAGCGTTTTGTTACGGCCGATGGGGGGCAAACTGGTGTGCATAGCGGCTTAGCATCCACTGATGTTGATGACCTGAAAGCGCTTTGGGATGCTAGAGATGAACTCGCGGATGTGGCGGATGTTACCACGCAGCGCTCATACAGTTCGCTTGCGTCTACCGGCCGTTATATTGTTACTGGTATCGATTCGAACGATGATGATCGAGTGGTGGCATCCGAGATGCTAGCATTTGACGACCAAGTTTTTGTGAATGCCTCGGCCGCTTCGGGTGCCACGGCGAATAATTTCAGGATGTTAGGCCTGAATAACGCCAGCGGCGACACAGCCGAAAATATAGTGAATTTTGTACGAGGCGAAGACATCAGCGGCTATCGATCAAGGCAGGTTGATTTCGATAGCGACGGGGTGGCAGAGACATGGCGTTTGGGTGATATTATTCATTCATCCCCCGTGGCGGTAGGTCGGCCTGCTGAGCTTTATAACGTTCGCTACGACGATGATACCTATGCGGGTTTTGTCAATCAGTACAGCGATCGACGGCAGGTGATTTATACCGGTGCCAACGATGGCATGCTGCATGCCTTTAATGGCGGTTTCTTTGATCAAACCACTAGCGAGTTCTCCGTTACGGGTAAAAATGGCGAAACAGAGCATCCTCTGGGTTCTGAGCTGTGGGCCTATGTGCCTTATAATCTGTTACCTCATGTACGTTGGTTAACGGAAACGGGTTATCCGCACGTTTATTATGTCGATGGTATTCCACAGAGTTTTGATGTAAACATTTTTTCGGAAGACTCTGATCACCCAGACGGTTGGGGCACAATTCTAGTGGTGGGTATGCGTTTAGGCGGTGGTGAAATTACTATAGATCCCGATAGTGATATTGACGCGGATACTAGTGATGATATTACCACCCGCTCAGCCTTCCTCATCTTTGATATAACCAACCCAGAGCACGAGCCTAAGTTATTGGCTGAGTTTGAAACAGCTGGGATGGGTTACACAACAATGCGGCCTACGGTTATTAAAAATAGAGCGCCTGATGCATCTGGAAGCTTCAATAACGCATTTACCAATCAATGGTATTTGATGTTGGGGTCGGGACCTGCAGGTAGCAATGCCTTAGGTAAGTTAGCGGCTCTAGAGTCGGGCCTGAGCGACCAAGCGGCCAATTTCTATGCTTTCGATCTCAATACCCTTGAATTTGTTATCCCAGATGCGGTGAATGCGCCCGGTGTCGCGGCGATACCAGTGCCAGAGAGTGCAACGGGTTTTGTGGGTGATTTTTCGCATGCTGATTGGGATGGCGACTTTACGGATGATGTCGTCTATTTTGGCACGATGGAAAATACAGTCGGTACGCCAGAAGGCCTGTTGAAGCGTTTTCGTCCAGGGACAAATTTCAGTATAAGTACAGGAGCATTTAGCAACTTGCTGACTCAAACGGGGGGACTAGATCAGCCAGTGATGGCTGCACCTTTACCCTATACAGATATTACGGAAACCGATTGGCTCTATGTTGGCACAGGTCGATTCTGGGTAGGTGATGACAATCTGAGTTCTGAGCAGCAATCTTATTATGGAATTAAAGAGCCGGTTGATAGTGACGGGGAATTTACCTGGGCAACAGTTGACCGCAGCGATTTAGTTCGGACTACGGGTTTGCGCGTGTATCAGGATGGGTCTTTGACTACTAGCGTCGGAACACAGCCTGTCGTTCTAAACATCGGTGGTTCAGCCAGCTCTTTTGCGGAATTACAGGAGGTGATAAAGGGAGAGGCAGGTTGGTATTTTGACTTTGATGACCCCGCAGGGCGCCACCTAGGCCTGTCGTCAATTAGTAAAGTTAGTGTTGTCTTTACTGAATATACCCCTAGTGGTTCTGAGTGTGAGGCGGAAGGCCAAACTTTGCTTAATGCAGTTCATTTTTCCACTGGAACGGCGGCGCCATTCTCGGCGTTAGAGTTAGGCACAGATACATTCAATGTAGCCGATAATTTTGAGTCCTTGCGTTCAATTGATTTTGGTCACGGCCTAGTCCGCGACGTTGTGATGGTAGGCAATCGTGTTATTGGACAGGACTCCACCGGCGGCCTTACCATTAAAGAAATCTTCCCGCCCGGCAGCCCTAATGGCCGAGTGTCATGGAGAGAAATTCCACTGGAGTAATAATGAAAAATAAAATGCGTGGCTTTACATTAATTGAAATTATGATTGCGGTGGTTATTGTGGCCATTTTGGCCGCAATTGCAGTGCCGTCTTACAATTCGCAAATCCAAAAATCTCGCCGCAGTGATGCCACCGCGGCGCTAACGGCTGCTGCGAGCGCTCAAGAGCGTTGGTATTTTCAATTTAATGGTTATGCAAGCGATGTAGCCGATATTGGTGGGGCGTCTTCACCTGAAGATTTTTACACAATATCAATCAACAATAATTCCGGCGTGGATGAATGTGTGGGCGGTGGCGCGGTTCGGTTCAACTGTTTTATTCTAACCGCCACGCCGGTGGTAGGGCTTTCCCAGGCGAATGATGCTACCTGCACAACCTTCACACTTTCAAACCTGGGAGTGAAAGGCGCGACCGGCTCTGTCCCGAGCCTATGCTGGTAGGTGATATATTATGTAGAGCAGGTAATGGGCTCCCCATTGGCCTGCTCTATAATACCGTCTCCATCTTTATCTCGAGCGAGATAAGCCCGTCCCGATAAACTGATAACAACCCTTCTAGAATTTCTAGCCTCTTTATTTGGCGAGCAATATATAAAACTACCACTCTGACGTGCGCGTCCATTGCCATCAAATTCAATGTAATTCCGATTCAGTGCGGCCCTAAGTTGAACTTGTTGGGCCTTAAGCCCTAAGTCAATAAGCTGCAGAGCTAGATCGGTTTTGTTGAGATGGTGATTGTTATCTTCATCTTTGAAGACAAGAATCTTTAGAATTGACCTGTTTGTGCAATGTTCGCCATCTTCGCTGCCACAAAGCGTTACTTTGTACCCGCGGTTAATGGCGGTGTTTCGTGCGAATTGCAGTTGTTGATAAATGCTTGTTGAAACGCTGTTGGCTTTGTATCGAGCGATTAAGTGCATGAATATGGGTGTGCCACTTGCGGCCAAAATGGCAACAATGGCCATCACTGAAACTAATTCAAAGAGCGTTAGACCTGAGAGATTCTTATCCATGCCTGAGGCCCTCCTTGGCCGTAGTTAATTTAGTTTCAAATTGTTATACGGTGAGGAGAGGGAGGCAAGTGATATAGGATGGTGCTCAGGAAGGTCTAGACTTTCATGCTATTGAAGACGGTTTTTAGTTGTCGCTATTCATCATGATCAAGCCCCAATTTTTTCAAACGATAACGCAAAGATCGAAAGCTCACCCCTAGTTTTTTTGCCGCAGCGGTTCTGTTCCAGCGATTCTCTTCAAGGGTTTTGATAATAATGCCTCGTTCTATCTCTTCGAGATGACTGTCGAGCGACTCGCCGGCTAAGTCCTCATCAGAGTGGCTCTCTATCGCTGAGGGCGCCGCGACTTCCCGAATTTGTAGGTCTTCAACGTCAATCGTATCATTTTCGCACAAGGTGTACGCACGCTCTAAAATATTCTCTAACTCTCTAACATTGCCAGGAAAGTTGTACTGGCTAAGGATTTTGTTTGCCTCTTTTGTAAGCGTTGCGGCTTTGTCTTGGCTTTCCTTTGCGATATTTAATAAAAAGCGGTCCGCTAATGGGCGGATGTCTTCCTGTCGCTCGCGTAAAGGCGGCACCTTTAATTCAATAACATTTATACGGTAGAACAAATCTTGCCGAAATCTATTTTCATTCACTTCGGCTTCAAGATCTTTGTGAGTCGCACTTAAAATACGTACATCCACGGCGGTTTCTTTTTGGTCGCCAATAGTACGAATCGCTTTTTCTTGTATGGCCCTTAAGAGTTTTACTTGCATGTCGAGTGGCAAATCAGCCACTTCGTCTAAAAATAAAGTGCCGCCATTGGCCGATTCAAACAATCCGGCTTTGTCTTTATGGGCGCCGGTAAAGCTGCCTTTTTTGTGTCCAAAGAATTCACTTTCCATAAGTTCTCTTGGAATGGCTCCACAGTTTACGGCGACAAAGGGGGCGCTCGCCAAAGGTCCCTGCTCATGAATGGCGCGCGCCGCCAGCTCTTTTCCGCTGCCAGATTCACCGCTGATGTAAACAGGCGCTTGAGAGCGGCTGAGCTTTTTAATCTTTTTACGTAGACTTTCTATGCACTCGGACTGCCCTATAATATTGACGTGTCCATTGTTTTCGCTATCGCTGCTCGATTCCAGTTTGAGTGCGGTGTTGACCAAACTGCGTAAACGTTCAAGCTCAATGGGTTTGGAAACAAAATCAAAGGCCCCCGCTTTCATTGACGCAATGGCCGTATCCATATTGCCATGAGCGGTAAGAACCGCCACAGGCATATCTGGAAAGTGCTTTTGAATATGCTTCACTAATTCAATACCGTTGCCGTCGGGGAGGTTCATGTCGGTCAGGCAGAGGCTGTAAGTATTATCGTTTAAGTATTTACGCGCCTCATCCAGATTCGCAGCGCAATCGCAGCCAATGTTCATTCGATTAAGTGTAATGTCCAATAATTCGAGGATATCGGGTTCATCGTCAACAATAAGGGCTTTGGTTTGCATAGTGGCTTCCACTTATCTAAATACGCGCTGGTGATGGGCTAGTGTAAGTCGAAAACAGCTGCGCTGATCTTCCGTGCGGGTATATCTAAGCTGTGCTTCGTTGGCTTGGCACAGCTCTTGGCTGATGTATAAACCAAGACCGGAGCCGCTTGGGTCATTGGTGTAGAAAGGCTCAAAAATCTGTGCAAGTTGGTCCTCTTGAACGCCTACACCCTCAT
>Ga0209395_1008682_pt1 | contig 10278 bp, 8 predicted proteins | sample GOMGulsemesocosm_3_FD_184635 | JGI IMG/M metagenome (GOLD analysis project Ga0209395, IMG submission 184635) | Methane-oxidizing microbial communities from mesocosms in the Gulf of Mexico - GOM9D Gulf of Mexico (SPAdes) (version 2) | ecosystem: Environmental > Aquatic > Marine > Cold seeps... | reverse complement strand
AAGGTCAGGCAACAGATATTGAAATTCATACCAAAGAAATTTTAGCGATCAGAGAAAAGTTAAATAACCTGATGGCTAAGCACTCTGGGCAAGATATCGATGTGATAAAGCGTGATACAGATCGCGATAACTTTATGACAGCGCAAGCAGCCGCCGAGTATGGTTTGATTGATGAAGTGATTGAACACCGTCCTGTTAGCGAATAAAGTTAATATAAGAGTGGATAAAAAGAGGTTTTTTCTGAAGGTTTTGTTCTATATTTATATGGTACTCTCTTTTATAAAGCCACTGTAAGTTCACAGTGTTCAATCAGTTACGAGAAGAGCAAAAGATTGTAGATTAAGACAATGCAAGCAAGAACCTGTCAGTTGATCTTCATCTATTTAGGTGAAGGTGCTGTAGATTCTTGCAATGGTATTACTAAGTACAATCTTTTTGTTGTGTTCTCATACAGAAAAAGTAAGCAAATGAGGAAGTCGAATGAGTGATAACATCGACGAGAAAGGAAAAGGCGGCGGTAAGTTAATCTGCTCTTTTTGTGGAAAGAATCAAGATGAAGTGAAAAAGCTGATTGCCGGCCCTTCCGTTTTCATCTGTGATGAATGTGTCGATTTATGTAATGACATAATTCGCGAAGAGATCAGCAGTTCAGAGGATGCTCCTCAGGAGACTGATCAGCTACCGACACCTCAAGAAATACGCACAAAGCTCGATGATTACGTGATCGGCCAAGTACGCGCTAAAAAAGTATTGTCGGTTGCGGTTTATAACCACTACAAGCGTCTACGTTTTCAGGCAGAGAAATCTTCTAAAGACGATGATGCAGTAGAGCTAAGCAAGAGTAATATCTTGCTAATAGGCCCTACCGGTAGTGGTAAAACACTATTGGCGCAAACTCTCGCGCGTATGCTGAATGTGCCTTTCACTATTGCAGATGCCACGACCTTAACCGAGGCGGGTTATGTAGGTGAAGATGTTGAAAACATCGTACAAAAGTTGCTGCAAAAGTGTGATTATGATGTAGAGCGCGCTGAGCGCGGTATTGTTTACATCGATGAAATTGATAAAATATCAAGAAAGTCGGACAATCCATCAATCACTCGTGATGTTTCAGGCGAAGGTGTACAGCAAGCGCTGTTGAAATTGATTGAGGGCACGGTTGCGTCAGTTCCACCACAAGGTGGTCGCAAACATCCCCAGCAAGAGTTTTTGCAGGTAGATACTTCTAACATCCTATTTATCTGTGGTGGCGCATTTTCAGGCCTTGAGAAGATTATCAGTGATCGTACTGAAAAAGGCTCTATTGGTTTTAATGCCATCGTTAAAAGCAAGGACGATTCACGTTCTCTATCAGAAATGTTGAATAGCATTGAATCAGAAGACTTAGTTAAATTCGGTTTAATCCCTGAATTTGTCGGTCGTTTGCCAATGATCGCTACGCTTGAAGAGTTAGATAAAGATGCTCTTATTCAAATACTCACCGAACCCAAGAACAGCTTAGTTCGCCAGTACGGTAAATTGTTTGAAATAGAAGGCGCTGAAATCGACTTTAGAGAAGAGGCGTTAATTGCTGTAGCTGAGCATGCGTTAGAGCGTAAAACCGGTGCACGTGGTTTACGTTCGATTCTAGAAGCATCGCTATTAGATATCATGTATGAACTACCTTCTACAGATAATGTCTCTAAGGTAGTGATTGATAAAGGTGTTATCGAAGGTACTAACGAACCTATTCTCATTTACGAAAACGAGAAAAAAGCAGCATCAGACGATTAGTGTTGCTGATGGATAAAAAAGGCCCGCGATAGCGGGCTTTTTTGTGGCTAAAAGAAAGTATTTAATAGTCGCTAACGTCTTGCACTAGCCATTGACTAAACGCTTTAATTTGGGGATGCTCACTTTGTTCTAACGAACAAGCTATTCCCCACTCCCCAAAATTTTCCAGTTGATGGGCACTTGGCACTATCAATCTTCCTGCGATTAAATCTTTGTCCACAAAAGGCCCATTAATGAGTGCGATACCTTCTCCATCCAGTGCCATCTCAATCGCCATAGCGCTACTATCTGTGCTGATTAAGTGAGGGTAATTAGCATTGGGTATGTTGGCAGCGTCAAACCAGTGTGACCACTGCCAAACTTCTGTCGTGACGCTAATTAATGGATGCTCCCTCAATTGCTGCGCCGAAAGTGTGCGATCGCCTATGGCTAGTTTGGGGCTGCAAACAGGGAATAAAGTCGGCTTGAAAAGAGGAGTCCAATGCAAGTTGGAAGGCAATTTATCTAAACTAAATATGATAGCCAGATCGGCATTGCTTGGATCAAACCCTTGTTCATGGACACTTGAAACTAACTGTAATGATAATTTTGGGTGCTGTACTCTAAAGCGTGATAAGCGCTGAGCTAACCAGCGAATTGAGGTAGTCACATAGCTTTGTACTTTAAGCTGTTCCAAATGGCTGCTACGGCGAATAATTTCACTGTGATTAATCAATAATTCTAAAGTTTCCCTTACCATAGGGTAGTAACGTTTGGCTGCTGCGGTAAGCACTAATTGACGGCCGCCACGCTCGAATAGCGGCGTCTGTAAGTTTTCTTCTAGAGCTTGAATTTGATGGCTGATAGCCGGATGAGTTAAGTTCAGTTCTTGTGCGGCTTTTCGAAAACTCAACAACCTCGCGGCTGCCTCAAAGCCACGCAATGACTTTAGCGGTGGTAGTTTGTTGGTTGATAGTGCTTTGCTCATGGAAGTATCACCTAGAAAAGAATCTTACTGGATAGAAAACTTACCACTAACAAGAAAAAAGTCAATTGCTTGTCAAATATGCTGACGTAGAATAAACGTAACTGAGTGATTTAAAGAGACTCTAGGAGGTTGTCCGAGAACTGCGATCGAGACGAGAGCAAGGCTCTTTGAGGCAAATTTATTGCTCATTTGAGGCGAATAGCGTGCTATTTAACGAGAATGAACAATAAATTTGGCCAAATAGCTTTGTTCGTAGTAGATCAGACTGTTTTCGGACAGCCTCCTAGATAGGTGCAGAAAATGAGTTGGCTCTCGTTTAGTTAAAAGAGTTCGAGCTAAAGGATTCGATTTTGTCGATCAATTTTATACGCGTACTGGATTTACTACGAAATAACACAATCACCCTTAAAAATCTAAAAACAAATATTCGGAGTAGGGCATGGCTGAGAAACAAACACTTCCTAGCAAAGCAAATGTAGTGATTATTGGTGGAGGCATTATTGGTTGCTCTATCGCCTACCATCTTGCTAAACAAGGGGTAAAAGATGTTGTTGTACTAGAGCGAAAACAACTGACTTGTGGTACTACATGGCATGCGGCGGGTTTAGTGAGCATGTTATGGCCGACTCCCTTTTTGACTCAGCTGGCTAAATATAGTCATCAGTTGTATGCCTCTTTAGAGGAAGAGACAGGCCAGGCGACTGGGTATCGTGAGATAGGAAGCCTATCGCTAGCGCGTACTCCTGAACGGTTAGAGGAGCTGCAGCGCACATCCTCAATGGCCAGTGTGTTTGGGGTTGAATCGCAGATGATTAATAATGAGCGTTTAACTCAGCTTTATCCAGGCATAGATACTCAAGGTGTTATTGGCGCTCTTTATATAGAAAAGGATGGTCAGACCAACCCAATAGATACCACCATGGCGCTCGCAAAAGGGGCAAAATTGTACGGAGCTAAGATTGTTGAAAATATAAAAGTTGAAGAAATATTGACAGAATCTGGGCAGGCAGTAGGCGTTAAAACCGAGCAGGGCTCAATGATGGCGAATAAAGTGGTATTAGCGGGTGGATTATGGTCCCGAGATATCGCGGCTAAAATTGGCGTTGATTTACCGCTCTATGCCTGTGAACACTTTTATGTGGTCACAGAAGATATGCCACAGCTTAGTAAACGACCGGTACTGCGAGATTTTGATAAAGGCATTTACTTTAAAGAAGATGCAGGAAAAATGTTAGTGGGTTGGTTTGAGCACAATGCACGCGGTTGTCCGATGAGTCGAATCGCTGAAGACTTCTGCTTTGATGAGTTCCCATGCGATTTAGAGCACATTGAACAATATCTAATGAATAGTATGGAGACTTTTCCTCCACTTCAGGAAACCGGCATCCGCACTTTTTTTAATGGACCAGAAAGTTTTACCCCGGATAATTTGCACTTGCTAGGCCCTACACCTGAAGTCGGTAACTTTTATGTTGCTTGCGGATTAAATTCAAAAGGCATAGGTGCTGGTGGGGGCTTAGGTAAGTTAATGGCAGATTGGATTGTCAAGGGCTATCCCGCCGGCGATATTTGGGAGTGCGATGTACGCCGCCATCATAAAGTGCAACGTCAACAAGCCTATATCGAAGCACGCATTCCTGAAGCGCTAGGTCATACTTATGCGATGCACTGGCCTTTTTATCAATATCAAAGCGGTCGTGATCTGCTGCAATCACCGGTGCATGCTCTGCTTCAAGAGCAAGGTGCTTGTTTTGGCGAAGTGGCTGGGTTTGAGCGGCCAAATTGGTTTGCACGCGATGGAATTAAAGCGCAATACCAATACAGTTATAAACGTCAGAATTGGTTTGAATGTTACGCACAAGAGCATATGGCAGTTCGAGAAAATGTCGGTATTTACGATATTTCATCTTTTGCCAAGTTTGAAATTAGTGGCCCCGATGCTGTTTCTGCACTGCAGTGGGTGTGTGCCGGTGATATAACAGCGCCGGCAGGCTCTCTTACATATACCCAGTGGTTGAATGAGCGGGGTGGTATAGAAGCTGATGTAACAGTCTCTAGAACAGGGGATGATCGTTTTTTGATTACCTCAGGTATAGGATCGAGTACTCGGGATTGGTGGCATTTAAAGAAAAACTTAAAAGGGGATGTTCAACTTAGGGATGTCAGTGCAGATTACGCATGTTTGGCAATACAAGGGCCAAACGCACGTGCCGTGTTAGAAGGGGTGACGCCAACCAATTTGGATGCCGCTGATTTCTTGTTTGGTACAGGCCGGTGGGCCATAGTGGCAGGTGTCGAAGTGTGGTTGCAGCGTTTATCTTATGTTGGAGAGCTTGGTTGGGAAATTTTTGTTGCCTCAGAGCAAAGTATTAATCTGTTAATTGCTTTACAGCAGGCAGGCAAGAGCTTTGATATGTGTAATATTGGATTGCATGCTGTTAATAGCTTGAGATTAGAAAAGGGCTTTAGACACTGGGGGCATGATATTGGAGATCAAGATAACTTGCTACAAGCGGGTTTAAGTTTTACGGCAAAACCTGATGCAAGTGACTTTTTAGGCCGCGATGCTTTTGTGAGCCAAAAAGGTGCAGGTATTGCAGAGAGAAGAATCGTGCAGTTCAAGCTCAATGATCCAGAACCTCTGTTATACCACAATGAACCGATAATAATGAATGGCGATATTGTCGGTTACACGACCTCTGGAATGTATGGGCATAGTGTTGGAGCAGCAATCGCAATGGGCTTTGTAAACGTGCCGCAATTGACCGCGGATGTCATAAAAAATGCTGATTTTGAAATAGAGGTGGCTAAAACACGCTTTAGTGCAAGGGCCTCACTGCGAGGATTTTACGACCCTGGAAATTTACGAATGAAGTTGTGAAAAACATTCTTTAATCCTAAATTATAAAGAATGCCTATATTAAGTGGAATCAAATTGGGCCAGTGATAAAACCGCTGTGAATACTCCAGGGAAAACTCATAAAGTGTGACCTTCGCATAATGGCTGCACTTTCTAGTTTATATATTGGCACGAGGTGCTAGATGCCTTTTATCGACCTAGCTCGGTTGGTAAAGGGCGCTGCTTATTGTTGAAAAAAAGTATCATCTAAAATCTCTGGGTAGCCAAACAAAGCAGGAGAGCCGCCAGTGTGTAAAAAAATGATATTTTGATCCACACTAAATTTTTCTTTTCTTATGAAATCTATTAGCGTTGCCATGGATTTTCCAGTGTAGGTAGGGTCAAGCAAGATACCTTCCGTTTGAGCCAGTAAATCAATCGCTTCTAAAACTGGTTGGTTTAATTGACCATAGCCCGGGGCTAACATCTGGTCATCGACCCAGATATCTTCATCACTTATTATGCCTTTAAAACCTATCATTTGTGCTACTTGATTCGATTTCTTTAATACTCTTGCGGCCTGTAGATCTTTATTGCGTCGCACACACGCACCTAAAATGGGGGTATCAAACCCTAGTGCACGAATACCGCTAAGCAGACCTGAGTGTGTCGCAGCACTGCCACTGGCCAGAACGATTGCATCGACAAAAACCGCTTGTTTCTTGCACTGTTGTAATAATTCAACAGCACAGTCAACGTAACCTAAGCTTCCAAAAGGCGTGTAGTTTTCAGATAGTGGAATCACGTAAGGTTTTTTGCCTTGCTGACGTAGCGTCTCTGCTAAATCAAATAATCGATCATCGGTGCCATCTTCATCATCATCGACATTGCTGTAATGGGTTTTTGCACCCATTAGTTCAATGAGGAAAGGGTTACCTGACTGGTAGTATTCTGATTTTCTATTATTCACTCGGTGCTCTAATAATACTTCTACATCCATGCCTAGTTTACGAGCCCCTGCTACACTCATACGCACATGATTAGATTGTATTGCTCCTGTCGTGAGAATAGTATCGGCTTTTTTTGAAAGCGCGTGTCCTAGATAATACTCTAACTGCCTCGCTTTATTACCGCCCATGGCCAAACCTGTGCAGTCATCGCGTTTGATCCATATCTTGGGTCCTTTTAGAAGTTTGCTTAAGTTAGGTAAAGGCTCAAGAACGGTAGGTAAATGCGCTAATTTTGCTCTGGAATATTTATCTGTAAACATGGAGCCTCCATATTAATTATATGTTTAACAGCATGAAAACGCCGCTTAGCAGTAGTATCAACAACACCCATTGATGAAAAAAGTGTTGTGGTATTCGCTTTGAATCTAAGTGCCCTACATAAGTACCTATCAAAGCAAAGGGCAGTAACCAAGCTGAATATATCCACGTTTCAAGAGAGACACCGACTAATACCGCTTGGAAAATGAGTGCGCCTAAATAAGCGAAAATAAAAAAACCTGACATCAAAGCGCGTATTTGGTCTTTATCTAAGCGTTGAGCGTTTAGATAAAGCATTATAATAGGCCCAGGCATTGCTAATGCGCTTGCCACTATCCCAATCACGCTTGTTGTAATAGGACTGCTACGGTTTTTTTTCCCAGTGGTTGAGCTTTTCTTATTGCGATAAAACACGGTGAAGCTTTGAATGCTTAGTACAATGATCAGGTTAGCGACAATAAGTGTTAGCACGCTTAAATCTAATGCAAGGTAGATCCCAATGCCGATAGGGAAGCCAATAAGACTATTAAGAACAAGCGGTATGAGTAGTGTTTTATTACTGTTCGCTCGAAGATTTGGGTAGTGGGCTAAACTCATTACAACAGTAATAATAATGACAATTTGAATCGCTTGTACGGAGTTAAAAAGTATCAGGAAGCCCGCCACGGCGATTAAACCAAAACCAAAACCTAATGCTGATTGAACAGCAGCGGCAAAAAAAGTAACGACACACAGTAATGGCCAGAGCATGTTCTTCTCAAAATAAGGGACTTATTCCCCCTGTCATTCTAGTATCCTTTAGTGTGATTTTAATTTCAAATACCTTAATCGTTGATCTGCATAACAAAATATTATGCTATATTTAAAGTAATGTGTGATGGTTTCCACTGGCTGCTCGTGTGGAATTGTATAGCAGGGGTGAATATGAAATCGCGTCAATTAGAAGCTTTTAGGGCGGTAATGCTCACCGGTTCGGTGACGCTTGCCGCTAAAATGATCTTTGTATCGCAGCCGGCGGTAAGTCGGCTTATTCATGATTTAGAGGATCAGCTGGGTTTCCAATTATTTATTAGACTACCCAATAAATTGCTTCCCACACAAGAAGCAGAGGCTTTTTATTTAGAGGTAGAACGCTCTTTTATTGGTATGACGCAGATAAAAAATGCAGCAAAAGCGATTAAAAATAAGCAGCAGGGAAGTCTTAAAATGATAGTCACACCACTAGTGATTGACAGTTTTATGACGCAGCTTATCAGTCAGTTTTCGACTCTATACCCGAAAGTCAGCATTGAGTTAGAAGTAGCACCTAAAGTGCAGGCATCGAAGTTAATGAGGGGGAATCAGTTCGACTTTGCCATTTTGCCTAAACCTGCCACCAATGAAGAGGGCTTAAGCAGCAGAGTATTTTCAGAACACGCGGCTGTTTGCGTCATGCCAAAAGGCCATCCTTTGTGTGCAAAAGAAACGATTGATATTCAAGACCTCAATGCGCAAAAATATCTTTGTCTGTCTATGGGAAGTCCTTTCAGAACGGCGGTTGACGGTATTTTTTTACAATACGCTGTTGAGCCAAACAGGGTGTTAGAAACCCGTCATCAACATACTATTTATCAGTTAGTCGCCCAAGGTATGGGAGTTGCATTGCTGGATCCGCTGATTTTGAAAAAAGGAGATGATAGGGTTTGCGTAAAACCCATTACTCCTGAAATTATTTGGAAATATGCCTTAGTGCATGTAGAAAGCCGCCCTTTATCACTTGTTGCTCAAACATTCGCTGAACTGTTGATGGCGCATTTTTCACAGGAAAATTAGTTAGTTATCATCCAGAGACGGGGTCGTAGAGCGGGTGGCCCAATGACTCGAGATGCGCGATACTAGATGTGGGCGTTTGGTCATTCCAAATAACGACATCTAGTAGTGAGCAGATCGCGCTAGTGGGGCATCCGCAGCAGGCATCTGTTAACCCATCTGTTACATTAAAATGGTGTTTGTTTTTTTCGATGCAGCTTGCAGTATGAGTATCAAAACTCTGCCATAGCATGGGCAGTAATGCGCTTTGGCGAATGAATTCAGGCCTTTCTTTTTCCCCGACCCAACAAGTGACACTCTGCTCAGGTGCTGGGGAAGTTAAAGCAGGGCTAAGTGCAAGCGCACTTTGCTTATTGAGTTGAAGTGTTTCTCGCATTTTTGTGTTTAACAGCGGGCGAAGATCATGCAACCCAGAAATAGAAAGTGTTTTAGCAATGCGCGAGATCGTGCTCGAATTAAGAGGGCTATTGCGGGTAATTAAATGGGTGACTAAGTGCCCGCCTGCTGAGTGTCCACACAGATGTATATTCCCTGCTATTTTAGCGCCAGCATATTCAAGGGCTGCTGTCATCTCGAGTAAAATACCTGCAATATTCAGCGTTGGGCAAAGTGAATAGCTAGGTATTACTGTGTTTTTCTCTAAAGGTAGCTGCTTGGATCTTCCAATATGCAATGTAGTTCTCACCATCTGGAATATGACTGGCGTTAGCATAGGCATCATCCCAATTTGTAATGGAGTCGTTAACTATCATCGTATTCATTGATTATAATCCTGTCTGTCGGCTTTGCTATGGTTTGAACTTAAGGCATGAATATAGTGTGTCTTCTTTAGTCTTTAAATAGCACGCTATTCGCCTCAAATGAGTAATAAATTTGACTCAAATAGCCTTTCTCGTGACGATCGCGTCTCTCAGACAGCCTCCTAGGATTACCATGTGTTTTAGAGTAAATGTTTTAAGCTTGAAATATATTGATAATCTGGCAGACTTCAAACGAATCAAATAGATAAATTTGAGTGGGAATAAAAGGCGAAGACTCAATGTTAAATGAAAAAGATATCAGCATTGAAAAACAGAAGCTGCGGGTATGGTTGCAAGTACAAAAAGTTACCCGCTCTATTGAAGCTGAACTTCGCGATAATTTGCGTATAGAGTACGGTTCGACATTACCGAGATTTGATGTACTTGCGGTGTTACATCACAATACACAAGGGCTAAGAATGAGCGAAATATCTGCGTCCCTTAAAGTCTCTAACGGCAATATTACCGGTATTATTGAGCGTCATGTAAAAGACAATTTAGTAGAGCGTATAACGGTAAAAGGCGATAAACGGGCAATGGTAATCAAACTAACCGATGAGGGAGAAGTCCACTTTTTAGACATGGCGCAATCATACTCCCGTTGGTTAGACGCATTACTCAATGAAATCGATGGCCAAGATACCGCTATTTTGTTATCGCTACTTAAAAAAGTCGATGTGCAAAAAGGCGACTTAGAGCCTGAATAATTCAATTTTTTAGTCCATTTTTAAAGAAAGATCGAATGAATAAGATGTTTGAAAAAACTAAGCAAGCTTTTGATTTTCCGGTTGGAATGATTTATTTAAATGGAAACTCTTTAGG
>Ga0209395_1008681_pt1 | contig 10279 bp, 11 predicted proteins | sample GOMGulsemesocosm_3_FD_184635 | JGI IMG/M metagenome (GOLD analysis project Ga0209395, IMG submission 184635) | Methane-oxidizing microbial communities from mesocosms in the Gulf of Mexico - GOM9D Gulf of Mexico (SPAdes) (version 2) | ecosystem: Environmental > Aquatic > Marine > Cold seeps... | reverse complement strand
GAGACCGCTTTAAGAACGTTAGCTAATGGCTTTTAATCAACTAAATAAAGCCATACACTGTTATACAAAATCTATTTAATAAGGGAATGTAATGAAAAAATCAATACGTGTATTGTACTGCCTAGCAAATTTTATCGCCTTGCCAGCTATTGCTTCTGATATGAAAGTTGGTGATATGGCACCAGAGTTTAACTTGCAAGCTACAACCGGTGACTTTTATAAGTTAAGTGATTATAAAGGCAAAAAAGCGGTTGTACTTGCTTGGTATCCAATGGCTAATACACGCGGTTGCACAATAGAATGTAAATCCTTAACCGAGCAAGGGCATTTAATTAGGGAGTATAATGTCAGTTATGTCATGGCAAGTGTCGACCCACTTGATGAAAACCGTGCTTTTGCAGAAAAAACCGGTGCTGACTTTCCTATGCTAAGTGATCCAACTAAAGCGACCGCAAAAGCATATGATGTATTAAATCTTTTTAAAATTGCAAGTCGTGTTACCTTTTATATATCTAAAGAAGGGAAGATCTTAAAAGTTGATGATGATATTAACCCAAAATCTGCGGCAGAAGATATTGCCAATAACCTAGCGAAATTGGGTGTTGAAAGGGTTCAAAGCAGTGGCAAAACCCAATAAAAAAGGTCCTAGTAAAACAGTAGATGTTTATTGCAAGAGCTGTAATTTTCTACTGTTTAAATATCGTAAAGGAGGAAAGGGCGCTTTATTGAAATGTTTTAAAGAACGCATTAGCCAGGATTTCACCATCACCCCTTGTCAATGTCCTCAATGTGAAAAACTGTTTGCCCGAGATTGCTTAATAAGAGGTACACCAGCCTTCAAAATGATCGGGGGAAAAGTCTGGTGTAAATAGTATGTTATACCCATGTTGTTATATTGATTTATTTGTAACTAACTACAATTAAACACATTTCTAGAACAACTTAATGCAGTTCTATTTTATTTGCTCGTTATCATATGCTTGATTCAAAATTTTTTAATAACTTTCCCTAGGATTAGAGCTGTGGATATTGAACAAGCAAGAATAAAAGCAATCTGTCATCACATGACCACCATCAGTATTGATAATAAACCTTTTGTGCCATTGATTAAGGTAAAACGTAGCGAAGCTTTGCTTGCTGGAAATATTAGAGTCATGCTATCAAAAAGGCGATCAAACCGGATTCACTATTTTTTACAAATGTATGCTAAAAAAATCACTATGGTAAATACTGATTAGTTAAAATATAGAGCCAACAAAGCCCGTTAGTATTAATCGCAACGGGTTTTCTTTTTAATCAATTATTAGTCGTACTGAAGCCTAACTTTCTTTGACAATCCTAAAGCTGCACAGAATAAAAAACCATTATTTTTATGTGTTTAGCTAATTTACGATAAAGTATCCTACCTTAATCATGTAATACTACTAACAAAATATGATGCTCTGTCATAAATTTGAAATATAAATCTATTGATATAACCATCAATATTCTGTAATTTTAGTATCCCTCTATCAGGCTAAGACAAAGGAAGAATATGATCGACTATTATAAAAAGAAAAGCGCAGAATATTATGAAAAAGCCCGTATTGCACTAGAGAACAATGAAGATGATAAGCATTTTAAAAGTGAAGCTGAAGCTTATGAAAAGCGAATTGAAGAGCTAGAAGCTTGTTAACTTGATAAAGGCGCTTTATGCGCCTTTATTTTATCTACTCGTTTATAAGATTCGGCCAATTTCATTAGAATTAGGTTCACTTCTACTATATGCGAAAGAATGCAAAAACCTTGAAACTATATGTTTTCATTAAGAACTCACAGTATCAATTCAACGTATCGATCAATACATCAAGTGCAAAGTCTTTCCTCTAATTTATCAAGCTCCTCATCATTTTTACCATTAATGTAGATATCTAAAGAACCACCAAGAAAAATTACAAAACTAAGTAAACCTATACCTGTGGCTGAATTTACCAAGCCATAAATCATACCGGTTGAGCCGATTGTTATCCTAGTGTATGCCATAAGGGTGCTTCTTCTCTGTGTTCCTTGGTTAAGACTTTTTTCATGCATGGCGATTATTCGCTTCTCTTCTTCACCACATTGTTCGATTGCTACGGCGTTGAAAGATAGAAAAGCAATTAGTACTGCTGTTATTAATTTATTCATTTTTCGTTTATCTGCTATTTTCAATTTGTTCTTAAGGTGTTGGATTTGATTCTTGTCGGTGGTAATTACATGTTTACATGATGTTTTATTGTATGTTCATCTATTACACAGAACTTTCAGCTTACTTCATGGGGTAAACATATTTTATCCAACTCAACATGCGTAATAATATTTTTCGAACCATAGAAGTGTGTAAGAAATCACCTTTAGGGTTATAAGCTACTGCTTGACCTTGTACACCTCGAGGTAAATTATAATCATCGAGGTTTTCTTCTAACTCTATAACTGCAATAGTAAAGCCGTGAGAGGCTAAGCGCCCAGCCCCTAGTAACACGCCATTGCCTTGGTATTCCCCTTCAGCCATTGCCGGTAAAATATCAACCACTTTGCCTTTAAATACATGACCAGGTACCGAGTCTAAAATAACTTCAGCCTCTAAACCTTTGTGTAAACGAAGTAATGAGTTTTGCCAAATACGTGCAGCAAAACGACGTTTTTCAGTTGGAATAAAACTCATTACTGGACGTAGAGCTAAAATGCCTGCTCGCATACCTGGTCGCAAAGCAACTTGGGTTGGCATTCCATCAACAGGTGCACGTACCAAGGTTCGGTCAAAATCTAATTGTGCTTTATCTCTTGCTGATTTTAATTGCGCAACTTGCGTATTTTCTCCTAAGATTTTTGATTCCGTTAATAAGCGAACTTTGCGCTCAGTTGCTTGCGCAGATTCCAAACTTGCTAGTGCAGCTTCATAAAACTCTCTTCTATTATCCAGCTCTTGTTGGGTAAAGGGTGAACTTTCACCTGCCTTTAAGTGACCATCCATATAGCGCAAATATGATGCATGAGTTCTATCTCTATTGGCATCCGCTTTCGCGACTTGCCCAATAGCTGCTAGTAATGTTTGATCATTTTGCAAGACTTGGTTTTTAGCTTGTGCCAATGCAGCCTCTGCTTTATCTAAAGATAACTTTTGCTCCTCGTTATAAAGGGTAAATAACACATCGCCTTTTTTAACCACAACATTTGGTACGACATCAACCGATTTAATATTACCCGCAACTAATGGTGTAATAGGGATGCTGGCAAAAACTTCTTTGCCAAATTTGGCATAAGGGTGTAAGTAATTCATGATAATCATGATTGTTGACAGTAAAGCAACACCACCTAAAACAGCCGTCGGTACAGACCATTTGTTTAATGGAATTTTAAACAGTTTGAAAATACCTATGCATATTGCTGTGTAGGTTAATATAATGAGCATATCCATAATTATGCTTCTCCGTCTTGTTCAGTATGACTACCTGTTAGCATTGCTACTTGTTGTTGTAATTCCGTAATATCTTGTCTTAATTTATGTTGTTTATCCTTATCAATTGCTCCGTCTGTATGTTGAACCATACCCCAGCCAATACCGGGCTTATATAAGGTTGCCCAAATCCACAAAAATGGCCAAATTGCGCCTAGTGTAAACAGGCTAATCCAACCAGCGACATGAATGGCGTCTTGGTGTGGGTGATTACGATGAACAGCTATTTCATAGGGGATATCGTGTACTACGATTATTCCGTAAAAAAGTACTAACAAAACAAAAAAAACCAAAAACAATGCGAAATAATCTAACATTTAAAACTCCTATTGTGCTCTCAGCTTTTTATAAAAAAGCTCTTAAAAATAAAACGACAATCTAAACTAAAATCTAAAAGTAATAACTTAAAAGCTAAAACTTAAAAACTAAACCAATAATCAAAGTATGAGTAACAGTGTCATATTGAAAGAAGCGGTTTAGCCGTGTTGATCTTCTTTATAATAAATTTTCATAACTTCATTCTTTAAAGTTGAAAACTGGCGACATTTATAACAAGCTTCACTTCCACCATCTAATAGATATATTTACAATCAGATATAGATAGAATTTATATCATGGGTTTCAGGAACTATAATGAAAAAAACATCTTTGGCAGATTTGGATTTCAACTTATTGAAAGTGTTAAAAGTATTAGCGGAAGAGCGAAATACTCGAAGAGCTGCTGAGAAGTTATTTATAACGCAGCCTTCGGTAAGTTATGCATTAAAACGGCTAAGAGAAGTCTTTGATGATGAATTATTTGTACGCACACAATATGGACTCTCTCCAACTACAAAAGGTGAGCAGTTAATAAAGCAGTTACCGGTAATCTTTCATTCTTTGGAGGAGTTGTTTGATGGTAGTGGTGCGTTTGATCCGACTGAGTATAGTGGTGAAATTAAAATAGCAGTAAACTCATTTCTTAATCAGTCCATGTCCTTAGCTATTTATAAAGTATTTCGAAAGTTAGCGCCGAACGCTACGGCTCAAATAACTTCATGGTCTTCATCTACAGAAAATGATTTAAAAACAGGGGTTGTACACTTGGGAATTAACTACACCCCAATGCAACTTTCTAAAGAAATACGTCAAGTCCCTTTTATTGAAGAAGATTTTGTTATTTGTTGCCGACAACATCATCAACTAGCTAAAACTACACCAACTATACAAGACTTATCTTCTTATCCGCTTGTTGTCTTTTTGGCTCCTGAAATGAATACGATAAAAAGTCACGCTGAACAAATATTGTTACGTGCAGGCTATCAACCCAATGTATTGCTTCGAACTGATGTTCTTAATAGTGCATTTGAAGTGGTGAGTGAAAGTGACGCTTTATTAGGTTTGCCTATTTCATGTTTACAAAAGGCTCCAAGCACTTTAACCGGCGTTGAAGTCAGTAAAGAAATAAGTTTACCCAGTGGTAAGATCGCTTTTTATTTATTAAATCAAAATAGAACTTCACAATATTATCAGTGGCTGATGGACACCATATCCCCCTTAGTTGAGCATAGAGTGAACCTTAAGCATGTTTGACGTTATGTTTCTTAAGGATCATCTAGAAAAATGAAGCTTGAGAGAAAATTACTATTAAATTAATAATTTTATATTGAGTGTTCTTCGCTGCATTAACTATTGTGATTGTTCTGCTGGCATAAAAAAAGACGTCCTAGGACGTCTTAATCTTTATATATGGTCGGAGTAATAGGATTCGAACCTATGACCTCGCGCCCCCCAGGCGCACGCGCTACCAAGCTGCGCTATACCCCGATATTGTAAACTCTAGAGGCTTAACAAGTTTACTGACTGTATATTAATGATTTATCAATGATTTGCAATGCAATTTATTTGAATAGTTAGCCTTAACGTATCAACAGGCTAACTATTATCCAATAAAATAAGCTATTGGCTTGCTTGCTCTGCAAATTGTTTAATGAAATGAACACCATCAATCATCAGTGGAAAATCTGAATTGACAGTTATTGGCGCTTCAAATTGGCGAGAGTAGCTGTGGAAATTGCCATTTTGATCAACAAAAACTGATTTATCTTTATCAAAAACTATAATGCCTTGAGGTGTAGTATTAGCAATAATTCTGTCTTTTCTAAGTGAAGGCAAATCGTCACCATTGCTAAACATCTCAATATCACATCCTAACCATTGACTCATCAGAGTAGGTTGTAAGTCCATATTACTGGTATTAAGGCTGATATCTTTATGGCTGATAGCAGATGCTTGTGGATAAATAAATAATGCTGGCTTGGTATCTAGACGTGTTTCATTATGTTGGTTACCAATCGAGCTAATCCAAATAATATCTTTTTTATCTTTTTGCTTTTGTGCAAGAAGAAGGGCATCGACAAATAACTCGTATTGATATTGGTTATTGCGTTCAGCTTTCTTATTGGCATTATCTGATTGAGCGCTTTTAAAGTAAATAATATGCAAACCAGGCGCTTTATTATTAAGTCGTTCAGCAAAGAGTAGGCTTGATACATTGGCCAGTTCAACCTTTTCACTGAATAATGCTTCAAACCAACGAGGTTCAGTCATAGCATCTTTTTCAACGTTTTCAGACGAGTCCTGACCAGCAAACTCATCAGATATAACCGTCAAACTTGTTGCAAGAGATTGCTTTTCAAGTTGCTGAAAAAGCATAGGCTTAACACTTTGCTTTAAGATATCTTCTTGGTAAATACTGGGTAATGAATACAGTAAATTAAACCAAGCATCATCATTAAGACCAGTATCAATATTATTAGTTAAATGTAAACTGGTTGCACTAGCGCGCCTAATAAATTGATTAAGCTGGGCAACAGATACTTGTTGCTCATTAAGTACTAATATCGCTGAATTAGTTGGAGGTTTAATGCCAACCAAACATTGTTTAGTGTCTAAAGTAGGATAAACAGGTATGGCATGACTAAAAGAAAGCGGACTGGTTTTTCGCTCAATATAGTCGTCAATATTAAAGAGACCGTATTTAGTTAACAGCGTTTTAGCCGTTGCTGGATATGACAGAGGTAAAACTGTATCTTGACGTAATATATCATAATCAAGATTAGCATCAGCCCATATATGGGTAAAATGGCTAAAGAAGAAAGATATCACTAAAGCGCCGATGACAAAGCGAGCAAAAATTGTTTTTTGTAATTGCTTAAGATGTTTCCAAGCGTAATTACTAACAATAAACTCAAAGCCCAAAATGACAATAGCCAGTGCACCACTGATGGTGTAGAACAGACTATTTTCTTTGGCTATGTCACTGAGCAAGCTAATTATTTGAGTGCTTGAGGATGCATTTAAATGGTAACCCAGTCGACTATAAATAAAGCCGTCCAATACAAGTAACAGCAGACCTATAGTGAAAATTATAGAGCCACTAGTTCTTATAAACTTGGTGTTTGGCAAGATCAGCGTTAACGGAAATAATACCAACACAAAACTCATAAAAGTTAGGAAGGCTATATGACTTACCCATGTCGTTACTAAATAAGCCTGACCCAAAAAGGTCGAAGGTGCGGCATCGCTAAATAAGTAATAAGAGGAGAGGGCAATCGCTGCTAAAATATTGAAAAATGTGAACCAATGGCTCCAACTGATCAAATGTAGTAGTTTCTTGCTGTAGCTTTTTGTATCAAATGCAACCATTGATAATAATTCTTCTTTTTGCTGGTTAAAGTGGGGTTAACCCGGAGGGCTTATACAGATTGTTTCAATGCGCGAGTAAAGTTATCTACAACAGCCACACGCTTACTTTCAGGTACTTGGCTAACAACGTTAGTCACTGCATTTCCTAAACACATCAGTGCTAGGTCTGGCGTTGCTTCTTCTTTTACAAGAACATCTAATAAGTCTTGAATAATTTTTTCTACACGTTCGTTCGAATATTTAGATACAATAGGCATAATAATAGTTTTCGTTAATGGTAAATTTAATTTCTCTAGTTTATCAAAAGCCTGCACAATTTAATATATAATACCAAATCAAATATCTTTCTTCCTAAATCAGATCTATGTTTGGAAAGAAGTTAAAACAATGTTTGTGCGGGTTTAGCCTTTATATAACAATAACTTTATTGCTGTTACTGCCTTTTGAGCAAGTTGTAACAACTAAGTTACTTAGAACAGCAATAATAATGGCAGTACAAAATATCAACATTAATCAACATCAGTAACTGAAAATAAAAATCATATGAGTATAGTAATTTCAAATATTGCATTACATTTTTTGTCTAAAAAGGAAGATACCGGTGAAGTGGTATTACGTTTAGGTCCTGAAAATGCCGACTTTGCACAAGAAAGTGCAAAAACAACTAATTTTGTTGATGGTTTACACACCATTTATAACGCTAAGGGCAGTAAAGCTTACGGTAGTTTTTCATCAATGCCGAGTGAAGGTGATGCTGCGCGCTTTGTTGATTTAATGGAAAGTTACTTAACAGAGCAACAAAACTTCTACGATTTTAGTACTCAAGCTGCCAATGTTTTAAAAAATGAAATTGAAAAATACGACATTGAAGAAACAGGCTACTTAGTTATTTGTCATTATGAATATATGGGTGGTCGATACTTATTAGTCGCGGTGATTCCAGTTTCAGAACACTACAGTGTTGATGGTGAATTGAATATTTCTGCAGCTCAACACCTTGATACTAATAAGTTACAGCTCGCTGCACGTATTGATTTATTTGACTATAAAGAAAATGGCCACGGTAATCGTTATATCTCGTTCATTAAAGGCCGAGCTGGACGTAAAGTTTCAGATTTCTTTTTAGATTTCTTAGGTTGTGAAGAAGGTTTAAATGCTAAAGAGCAAACACAAACTCTAGTACAAGCTGTTGAAGATTATGTTGCCGTAAATCAACTAGACCCTGCAGAAAAGCAAAAGACACGTAAAGAGCTACTTAGCTACTGTAAAGAACAAAAAGCAAGCTCTCAAGATGTTTCAATACAAGAAATAGGTAAGGTTATTGAAAGTGCTGGTGCAGAAGAAGACTTCTACCAGTTCTGCCAAACACAATCTTATCCAATTGAAGAGTCGTTCCCACACGAACAAGCAGTTGTAAATAAGATCACAAAATATTCAGGTTATGGTAATGGTATAAGCTTGAGTTTTGAACGTAGTCACTTTGGTGAAGATGTGGTTTATAACCCACATAACGACTCGTTGACCATTTACAAAGTTCCACCTAATTTAAAAGAACAATTGATGGCTTTACTTGAGAGTGACAAAGCATCAGAAGAGTAAAATAGTTGGTAATCCTTCACCTTAAAGGTATCGCGTTACCATAGAAATGATATTTAATATATATAAAACAATTAATTAGCTGTTTTCGAATAATTGATTGTAATCATCTAAACATTGGATATATGAAAATGACAATACAAAATAACACCTCGATTGATACCTTAACTATTGCCCGTCCTGATGATTGGCATGTACATTTACGTGACGGCGCTGTACTAAAAAATACAGTAGAAGATATTAGTCGTTATATTGGTCGCGCTATTGTAATGCCTAATCTAGTGCCACCAGTAACTGATGCAGAATTAGCCAAAAGTTATCATGAACGTATCATGGCACATGTATCAAATGCACACTTTAAGCCGTTAATGACTTTGTATTTAACAGACAATACCAGCGCAGAAGATATTTTGGCTGCTAAAGAGTCAGGCGTTGTTTATGCGGCAAAATTATACCCTGCAGGTGCAACAACAAATTCATCGTCGGGTGTGACTGATGTTGCCAATCTATCTGATGTATTTGCAGCAATGCAATCTGTTGGAATGCCATTATTAGTGCACGGTGAAGTAACAACTGCAGATATCGATATTTTTGATAGAGAGCAGATCTTTATCGACACCATATTAGCGCCATTGGTTGCTAATTATCCTAACCTTAAAGTGGTTTTAGAGCATATCACTACTAAAAATGCAGTAGATTTTGTTAAAGCCGCTGGTGACAATGTTGCAGCAACAATTACCGCTCATCATTTACTGTATAACCGTAACCACATGTTGGTTGGTGGTATTAAGCCACATTACTACTGTTTACCTATTTTAAAGCGTAACATTCATCAACATGCGTTAATTGAAGCTGCTACTAGCGGTAGTTCGAAATTCTTCTTAGGTACAGACTCTGCGCCACATGCTCAAGGTGCTAAAGAGTCGGCTTGTGGTTGTGCTGGTGTTTATTCATCTTTTGCTGCCATCGAGTTATATGCTGAAGTATTTGAACTAGAGAACGCTTTAGACAAATTGGAAGCATTTGCTAGCATTAACGGTGCAAACTTTTATCAATTGCCAGTAAACACAGATAAAATTACTATCGTTAAAAAGACTTGGCAAGTACCTGCAACCATGACTTTTGGTGATGATGTTGTAGTACCAGTACGTGCCGGTGAAGATGTTCTATGGCAAGTACAAGACTAACTTTGTTAGTTATGCATAGCTTTGTTTAATGAATAATCATTAAACAAAGCTAGTAAGAAGAGTTAAGCTATTTAAATTGAGAGCCAAAAGTTAAAGAAGGAAAAAAATGCAGTTATTTGTAGATGATCTTACCGTTATTGATTTTTCATACCTGTGTAAACAGCGTGGTATTGTGGGTGAGAGCTGGATTGTTGATGTATTACTTGATGGTTCGTTAAACGAAATGAGTATGGTGCTTGATTTTGCTGTAGTAAAAAAGCAAATTAAAGCCATTATTGATGATGCCGTTGACCATAAGTTATTATTACCGATGCAAGAGCAAGCTTTAATCCTT
>Ga0209395_1008679_pt1 | contig 10281 bp, 8 predicted proteins | sample GOMGulsemesocosm_3_FD_184635 | JGI IMG/M metagenome (GOLD analysis project Ga0209395, IMG submission 184635) | Methane-oxidizing microbial communities from mesocosms in the Gulf of Mexico - GOM9D Gulf of Mexico (SPAdes) (version 2) | ecosystem: Environmental > Aquatic > Marine > Cold seeps... | reverse complement strand
TTGACGATGTAGATGTCATTTCAGATGCTTTAGTAGTATTTTATAATGCAACAACGGGAAGTATAAGTATTAGTGATTCATCAGTATTTACAGCAAAAAATGTGAGTTTATACAATGTATTAGGCCAACAAGTTTTAAAAGTTAATAGCGATTATACTAATGTTACGGAGGTTTCAATTCCGATTCAAGTAGCAACAGGGACTTATTTAGTAACTTTTGATTACAATAAGGGAAAACAGGTAACTAAGAAGTTAATCATTAAATAATAACGATATGTTAACATTAAGTTATGTCTGTATTGGTTTAAGTGTATTTTCATTACTGTTAGTAATTAAGATTGTGCGTTACAAAGACAAAAAAAGAATTCTTCGCTATCATGGAATAACAGATAAACGTAAGAAAATGATATTTAAAGTTTAATGTGTGATTTGGGTAATTATCATGTTAATTAGAGTGAAAAGATCAGCTGGGGAGCTGGTCTTTTTTTTTTGTTAAATTTTATGTAAAGTCTATAATAGATAGGTTAAAAAGTGAGTTTTTATCTAGAGATAATACGATATTATCATTATTACTGTAGTATTGATTACTATTCCTTAAGTTTGAAATATATAATAATAATTAATTTTTTTGCATCATTATAAAGTTCGGGTTTTATCTTAGATGTTGTTAATTATGGGTAGAAAAGACCAGCTTGATTGCTGGTCTTTTTGTTTGTTAAAAACTATAATAGTTTAACAATTATCTAAAGGTGATGCTAAATTAACCTAAATGTTATAGTTCTCATTATTAATCACTTATTTAGATGAAATTTAATTATTGATCAACCTTTTATCTACTTATTATGAAATTAAAATTATACTGTTTTATTGCTTTTATATTGCTTAGTTGCTTTGTAAGAGCTCAAGAAAATAAAGACCCACATGTTTGTTATCCTCCAACATTAGATCGTTCAGTGAAAAATGATATTGGAGAAGATAAAAATAGTGCTCCAATAATTATGGCTACAGGAACTGAAGCTTACACCCAAAGCATACATAATGTAATAGCTAAGTGGGAAACAGGGAGTTATGGTGATTATAGGATAGGAACTGCTCCTGGATTGCAAGATATTCGTTGGGGGCAAAGTCTTAGTGCATCTGCAAAATATACTGGAGGTCATAGTTATGAAGAGTTAAGAACTGAGGCATTAGCTTTAGGGACAACATTTAATATAGGTGATACATTTTATATAACTATGGATAGTGGCTTAGGTACTGAGTGGATTTCTCCATCATTACAATTTCAATGGGAAGATTTAGGTGCTTCAAGTAATGATATAAATATTATTGTAGAAACAAATTATGGACTAGGTGGATTTGGACCATATACTTCTACTGAAGAAACAAAAATGATGGCTTTTTATGATTTGGTAAACCCAATTATAAAAGATGTTTTTGGACCACCCTCTAGAAATCATGATATAAATATTGTTAATGATGCTTTTGCGTCAGGGGTTAATATTTATTATAATGGACCAAATCAAGTAAGTTCTACTCTTAACTTAAATGCTGATGGTGATTTAGATCAACCTCGTTTAATGATTCATGAATTAATTCATGCTTATCGTGATAATGTTGGTGTGTCAAGTAATTCAGAATGGCATTATGAACCTGTTTTAAACGGTTTTGAAGAAGGGATGTCTGAAGCTGTTGCAATTATTGTAATGGATAAATTTATTGAATTGTATCCAGGTTTTTTTAGTGGAGATGAATTTAAAATTCATTGGAATCATTCTAGAGGGATGCCATTTTCTTGGGATTATGATTTTCAGAATAATGAGCAAATTCGTAATAGAGACTATTTTAGTAGTGATATAGCTACGGGGAGTCATTGGTTACGTTATGGTACTGGAGCTACAGCTTTTAGAAAAATGTATATTGAAGATCCTGAAGTGTTTAAAAAATTTAATGCTGAGTATTACAGTAGGTTAAATGCAGACCATACTTTAATACCGAATAGAGATTTAGTAGTAGATATTTTTGAAGCAGTAACTACAGAAGTTGAAAGAACACCTGTAAAAGATTGGATTAATGATCAGAAAATATTGGATTGTGATACAGATATTGAGAAGAAAGTGTTTATGTTAACATTTACTAGTTTAGGATGGCAATCCTTTACTCAAGACAATAGAATTTTCTTTTTAGAAACACATCAAAATGGTAAGGAATGGGCATGGACATCATCTGATCAGGCAGGTGTAACAGAGATTGATGAAACTGCGACAAGTACTGAAAAATGGTCGTGGACACATCAATTAAATAATACATCAGGACAATTTAAAACCATTCAAGACTGGGATAATACTCAATATGGAGTTATTAAACCAATAGTTAATGATTATCATGGTTTATATGATGGAATTAACCTTTTAGGTTCTTATCAAGGGGCAAATCCGTATAATTCATTTGATGGATTAACATTTGATGCTTCAGGTCCTTTTACCCGTGATTTAATGCAAGATCAATCCTATTCAGTAGGTTCAGAAATGGGAAAAAGAGCTTTTGCTATTGGTAGTCAGCAAATGTATACTTCTACAGCTAGTAACGCTATTTTTTGGCCTTCAGGAATTATACCAGCTAGAAAAATTACCGATTTAAATCAATCAGGGTTATATCGTTGGGAATTAGATTTTTTCGATACTGCAGGAGGAACAGTAAGTAATTCATATTTCAGGCTTTTAGGAGATGATTTTATTGATATTGAAGGTGTTTTTGGAGGAATCTATAGTAGCACAAATGATTTAATTGAAGGAAAGTTAATTATTGAACATGAAAATTATGATGAAGAAGTAGATATAATTATCAATAATAATTCATTTAAAGCATTACGTACTTGGGCATCAATTCCTGAAATAGATATAAACAGGCAAGGTGGACGACCAGACAGACAATATTCAGAACCAGGGAAAACACATACTATATACATCAGTGATGATTGTACTGAACATAAAATAGATTTTAGAACTATTGGTTATGGTGATGGTTTAGATGGAGTACAAATGTTATTATATAACATAGATGATTTTGATGAAATCATATTTACTGAAACCGCAAATATGAATTTATGTCCAGAGGATGAAGCTAATTTTACAGTATCAAATAATTTCCCTGATATATTAAATAATGATTCACGTATTTCATATCAATGGTCAGATCCATCAGGAAATGTAGTTTCTTCGGATAAAGATTTTAATATTATGTCTATTACAAATTCAAATGCGGGGGTATACACACTACTTATAGATTTCTTTGGATGTCAAATTAGTAAGACGGTTGAGTTAAACATGACAAATTGTTCTTCTAGTTCTGATCCTGATAATATTGGAGAAGTACTTCCAGCAGATACATTAACTCCAAATGGAGATAATGAAAATGATTTTTGGAATATTGATAATTTAGAATATCAATCTAGTAATGCTGTAAAAGTTTTTAATCGTTGGGGGGTTAAAGTTTATGATGTTACAAATTACGAAAGCGGAACATGGAATGGAGAATCTACTGAAGGAGGTAGTGGTTTATTGCCTGCAGGTTCTTATTATTATGCAATTGAATATGTAACCCAAGATGGTATTGCGAAAACTATCACGGGTTGGATGTACATTAATTATTAGTTATTTAGATAAAAAAAAGAACATACTAAGAGGTTCAATTCTTAGTATGTTTTAATTAAACCAAAAAATATACACATGAAATACATATATAAATTAATTGGTGTTTTTACATTACTTTTTTCATTAACATCAGTCGCGCAACAAACACCTGAGTTTACATTTTGGAGGCAAAATATTGGACTTGTTAACCCGGCATATGCTGGAAGTACAGAGAAAACAGAAATAAACGTAATAAGTTATAAAGACCAGTTTAATGGAATTCAAGGTGGGCCACAAACACAGGCATTAGCAGCTCAGGGAAGTTATAATGATAAAGTTGGTGTTGGATTGGAGATTGTTTCGGATAGAGTTTTTATCCAAAAGGAAACAAATATTTTTGTAAACTTTTCTTATAAATTAAACTTTGGAGAAAAGAAAGATTTATTTTTAGGATTAAAAGCAGGAGGAAGTTTCTTTAATGTTGATTTTACAAAATTAAAAACTTCAGATTCGTATAATCAAAATCAAGGAAAGGTTGAGAAATTCAACCCTAATTTTGGTTTAGGTGCATATTATAAAGCAGATAAATATTTTGTGAGTTTATCTGCACCAAGGATATTAAATGCTGAACGTTATGAAGAAGTTGCTGGTGGAACTGCACAAGAAGCATCTGATGCAACTTTAATTATGTTTGGTGGAGGATATTTTTATGACTTAAATGAAACTATTCAATTAATCCCAGCGCTAATGACGAGATATGTAGATGGATCGCCATTTAGTTTAGATGTTACCGCATCTGCTCGTTTTTATAAGAGGTTTGAATTAGGAGCTAATTATAGGTTAAATGATTCTGTTTCCGTTTTAGCTTCATTTGAAATAGCAGAAATGTTAGATTTAGGGTTTGCCTATGATTTTACAACATCCGATATTAATGATTATACAAAAGGAGGTCCAGAGTTTTTATTGAAAGTTAAATTTTAAATACATACTATCAATAGAGTTATTTTAAGGATACTATTGATCCATGCATTAATGAATCATAAAAATCATTAAAAAGACTAGCTCATGAGCTGGTCTTTTTTTTTATTTCATGAATTCAGGTCACACTTAAGAATAAATGACAGTATATTAACGATATTATATGCGTTTTTTTATTGAGATTATTGAGGGAATACGTTTTATATCGAATTTTTTAATGCTGTTATCGAAAACATAAAATATTTATATAAACGAAGTACAAAACATCCTTATATTTATAGAGTTAAGTATAGCTTAAAAATTTAAAATAGCTAATCAACAATAAAGAATTCCTCTTGCCACAAGTCAATCATTTATATTCTATTACTATATATAAATGTGTATTAAATAATATTAATTAAATACAATCAGTATGTTATTAATAAGTTATATCTGTTTAGGTTTGAGTATACTGTTATTTATCGGAGTAATAATATTCGTACAGTATAAAAGAAAATAATGAAGTTCTAATAATAAGTGCAATAGAAAAATAAAACAGTTTTTTTTTGATTGTTCTATATTATCAATAAATTTATTAATTATAAAAAAGGATCAACCATAGTGTTGGTCTTTTTGTTTATTTTCGTTTTTTATTTTTCACTCTAGTGTCGATTAAATCTAAACCAAATCATATAATATTTAAAGTTCTGAAGTTTTTATATGAAAACTTCATAGTTATCTTACCAGTATTGGTAGGGTTGAATTTATTGTTTCAAAACTTTAGTACAAATGATTTAACCATTTACTTGTATGAAATGCAAGAAAAGGGATCCTATTATGAATCAAAATTTGAGGTATATAATGAAGGGAACCCAATTTCTAAATACGAATTAATTCAACCGTTACTAATTAATTTAGAGGAAGATAATGCAATTGTAGATTTTGATTTAATTCAGAAAAAACCAGAAACAATTAAAGTATGGTTTAGTAAATTGAAAAAAAACAAACTAAAAGTTGATTTTGATTTATTAAATGAATCAGAAAATATTACTTTTTCAATACTTACCCGTAATCCAATTAAGAAGTTTACCGTATCATCTAGAATCAAAAATATTGATGAAGTGGTTACCTATCATTATCAAATTAAACCAAAATTTTATGATAGAATAGGTAAGTTTTGGATTTTACTGCTGTTTTTCTGCATCATTACTTTTTTGGATGCATTTATACTAACATCTAAAAATAAGAAGCTAAAAGAAGTTTTATTCGTAATTAGTTCACTAACGGTAGGAAGTGATAAAACAATATTTTTAAAAGAGTACAAAACAGCCTTTTTAGCATACAATGTCCGTTTTAAAAGAAATACTGAATCAATTTTGCATGATATAAGTCAATTGTTTGATACTGCTACTGTTGATTCTATCAATGAGGTGAAACTAAAAATGAATGTCGTAACAAAAAGGTCGGTATTGTATAAACTCAGGAAGCCATATTTATTAATCAGCCCAGTATTGTTTATAATAAGCTTGTTAGTTATTATTGGTTCTGTAATGTATTATTCCACTTTTTAATTTAATTTTATAGTCATAAAATAATCAGATGAAATTAGATATACTAGCCTTTGGGGCGCATCCAGATGATGTTGAATTAAGTTGCGGAGCAACTTTAGCAAAAGAAATTGAAGCAGGTAAGAAAGTAGGTATTGTTGATTTAACTAGGGGAGAATTAGGCACGAGAGGAAGTGCTGAATTGAGAAAAGAAGAAGCAAATAACGCAAAAGAAATTCTTGGAGTTCATATAAGAGAAAACTTAGGTTTTGCTGATGGTTTTTTTATAAATGATGTCACTCATCAATTAGAAGTGATAAAAATGATTCGTAAATATCAACCAGAAATTGTGTTATGTAATGCAATTGATGACAGGCATATTGACCATCCAAAGGGAAGTAAGTTAGTTTCTGAAGCTTGCTTTTTATCTGGTTTATTAAAAGTAGAGACTGAATTAAATGGTAGTTTACAAGAAAAATGGCGACCAAAACAAGTGTTTCATTATATTCAATGGAAAACTATTGAGCCCGATTTTGTTGTAAATGTTACTGGTTTTATGGATAAAAAAGTTGCATCCGTTATGGCATATGGTTCTCAGTTTTATGACCCGAAAAGTAATGAAGCTGAAACACCTATAACAAGTAAGAATTTTATTGATAGTATTGTGTACAGAGCACAGGACTTAGGAAGGCTAATTGGAGTAGATGCAGCTGAAGGTTTTACAGTAGAACGTTATGTGGGTGTTGATAGCTTACATGATTTGATATAGTAAATAGAACACAATGAGCATCTTGTAAATTTTATGAAAAAAAAATCCTTTTTTCTTTTTTTGAATTTAAAATTATACTTAGATTTGCACCCGCAATATGGTGGTTGTAGCTCAGTTGGTTAGAGTATCGGTTTGTGGTACCGAGGGTCGCGGGTTCGAATCCCGTCTTCCACCCAAAAGCAAAAGCCTTTCAGAAATGAAAGGCTTTTTTTGTGGAATAAATTGAAAGGGTTTTGTTAAATGAATACGATTTTATAAATTCAGAAAGTAGTAAATTATAAAAAAGAGTTCTTTATATTTGAATGGATGCTAAGTTAACCGACTAGTTTGTAAATTAACCCTATATTATCGTTAATGAAAAGGATTTAATCATATTATTGTAGGCCTTGTTTAAGAGGTGTAATGGGAGGGAATTCATAGGTTTTCCTGTCGGCACAAACCAAGATCTTTTTGGTTTGTTTTTAATTTTATTATTTTTAAATACCAAATCCGTATTGTTTGTAGGTGTTGTTTTTACAAAATATTTATCCTAAAATAAACTTACGGAGTAAAAGGAAGGCTGCGTTTGGGTCATCTCTCCATACACCATGACCACAATGGGGGAACTGTTCCAATTGTACAAATTGGCTTGGTAAAGCCGCAACGATGTCTAAAGAAGCCTCTATAGGGCATACAGGATCTAGTTTTCCGGCAAGTACAAGTACAGAACATTGAGCTCTAGCTAAACCTGGAAGAAGATTCATTTTCGGGTATTCTCCATTTATCCATTTAAAAAGTATCTCGCCATTAAATGTTGAACGAATTGAGCCATTATTGTTTATAGGGGGAACAGAAGAGTAAAAAGGTCTACATATTTTCTGATAAGTATTATAGGAGGATTCGTTTGGTTTTGTCCAGAATTTTTCGGCGGCATCTCGTGCTTTTAAACCACCTAGCTGTTCAAACATGGCTAGTTTTTGAGAAAGTCTAAAGTTTGGAGATGTACTAGATAATATTACTTTTAAAGGATGTTTTGGGTGTCTTGCAATATACCGTTGAGCAACAAATCCTCCGAAAGATTGTCCAAGTACAATAGGTTTTGAAATACCAAGAACATCACAGAGTTTCACTATGTCATCTGCTAAGTTGTCAAGTGTCAATTCGTCTATTGGACGTTTGTCACTTCTGCCATGTCCTCGATGATCATAATAGATAATTTGAGCTATATCAGAAAGTTGAGAGAAAGCAGGTTTGAAACTAGCGTGATCATAACCAGGTCCTCCATGCAGAAGAATTAATGTTGGTTTTTCTCTCATTATTGAGGCATCTGGGACTAAACCAACACCTTCGATGTCTACAAAAAGGCGAACATTCTCTTCAATTAGAACTTTCATTTAAGCTTTATTATTTTATTAAAATTCTCTAAGGAAAATATTAAGCCTCCTTTGATTATAATGGTTAGTTTACTTATGCTTAAAATTAAGCATGTATTTTATATGTTGTTACATTTAGTGTTCTATTTCCAAATTTAACTGTTTTATTTTAAATTATCATACTCTATCTACCATAGACATTGTATTTAGTACACAATGAGCAATAATTAAAGGCCACAGATTTCTGTCAAATTTCACATAAGCTATTCCCATTATTAAACCAATAATACCAACTCTGATTGATCTATCTGATAAATAATAAGAGTGTCTAAATCCAAAAATTAATGCTTGTAATATAACAGCAATAATTGTAGCTATTGTTGTTTTAGAAAATAACTTTTCAAACCAATTTATCAAAAAACCTCTGTCCAATAATTCTTCTAACATCGATTCAATTAAAACCCCTGGCATAATTGTAAAAAAGAGTAACCAGTTTCCTTTCAGGTTTCCAAATTTGGATATTGAATTTTCAGAATAATTCTTTTGTTCTAATGTAAAAGGTAGATAGTCTTTAATTATTTCAAATGCTATTATTGAAAGAACGATCGCTATTAAAATACCAATAGTTACAAATAAAGTTTTTTTGAAATTTTTAGGTTTTCGTAGGCCTAAATCCTTCCATGTAACATTGCGGACTTTCATCCTCCAAGTAGCAATGATTAAAGTTATAAATGACCAAAAAAGGCCATTTATTATAAAGCCTATACTCGGAAAATAAATTTCTCTAATTAAGAACATTACGGAAATGTAAATAATTAGGTCAAATAAGAAGCCTTTATAATTAGTTTGACTTATTAAATTATTTGAAACTTTCTCTTGTTTGAAGATCATATAGATTGTCCTTATTCGGTTAATGTTTATATGACGATATACTCGAAAAAAGGTTACAGATTTCGAGTTCAATTACTTTGTAAATGTTATTTAATTAGGAAAGAGGAATAGTTTTTTTGGCGTTTCGCTCTGAATAGTACGGGGCAGAAAATCCGCGGATTTTCGTGTCGACACAAGCCAAGAGCTTTTTGTTTTGATTTTAGTTTGTCGTTTTATAAAAGCCAAATTAAAAGGTTTGGCGACTATGTAAATATACACAAGCTCTGGTATTATACGCCAAAACCCGTATTATTTTATAGGTGTTGTTGTCGTGCGTTTTTTTAATTTTGTAGATTTAGACTTCTTTTTAAGATGTTTTTTTACAAATCTTTTTGTTTGTCGATTCTCACCAGTATATGACATACATCCAATCCTGAATAATTCTTCAAATAGATTATCTTGACCATTAGGACAATCAAGTCTCCAGTTTTTAACATCTGTATTCATCCAACATCCATAGAACACATATCCTTCAACTTTGTTATTACCAAACCAAGATTTACCTAATAAAACATCTGCACTTTTACCGTTAACGTTTTGTGTTAAGTACTCTATTGATTTCTTATGATTAGGATTTGTATTATCACATTCAGTGTCTTTAAGTACAACTTCAATTTTTTCACCATTTGATGCTATTACTATATATTTATTACAGGAAATTATGTCTATAAATGTTCCCTGTAGATGACGGCCTTGTTTTATTGGATTATTTTGAGAAAAGATATTCGTAGAAACGAAAAGGAATAATATAAGGAGTTTCATTTTTATAGAGTCTTGATTTAGATTTGTTATATGCACTACAACGTTTAGTATATGGCAAGTAGGGCAGTTGAAAGCGATAAACTTTCGAGTTTGCACTGAGCCAAAACGTTATATTTTGTTTTTAATTTATTCATTCTTAAAAACCAAATCAACGATTTGGCGTTGTTTGTAAATAGCACTGAACTTTCATAAACCACCGAACGCCCTATTTGCTATATACAGTGTTACCTACTTTTTTATTTTTTCATAAACGCCCAGTTCGGGTCATTTACTAGACCAATTTTAATGTCATATTTCATTGCAAAATGACTCCAGCCAACTATAGATATTTCTACA
>Ga0209395_1008677_pt1 | contig 10282 bp, 9 predicted proteins | sample GOMGulsemesocosm_3_FD_184635 | JGI IMG/M metagenome (GOLD analysis project Ga0209395, IMG submission 184635) | Methane-oxidizing microbial communities from mesocosms in the Gulf of Mexico - GOM9D Gulf of Mexico (SPAdes) (version 2) | ecosystem: Environmental > Aquatic > Marine > Cold seeps... | reverse complement strand
TTTATCCGTTAGTAAGTCAACGATCTTACCTTTACCTTCGTCACCCCATTGAGTGCCGAGAACAACTACATTTTTGCCCATGTTTTTCTATTTCGTAAGAAAATTAGGCGGGGATTTTACCAAATAAATTGCCGTTGTCCAACAAAAAAAAGCAGCTTTTTAAGCTGCCTTTAATATAACCTATAAAGTTAATAAGTTAGCCTAAAAATTTATTCGTAACCCCAAGGCGCTTTTGGCGTTTCTATAGGCTTGGTTAAATCAAAATCAACTCTAAATTCTCTACCTTGTCTTATTAAACGATAGGTAAATTTTTCTGGGTAGATAAACATTTGCCAAGTATTACCCACAGATTGAGGAATGCCCTGCGCAACAAAGAGTTCTTTTGAATACTGATCAGCTGGAAAAGACTGCATCTGCGCCCAACCAGCATCATTAGTATGTCCACCATACATAGTAGATTTATCATTACTGCCATCTTGATGGCGATGATCGTGCTTTAACGATAGGCCAGAGCCTGTCTTGGTAATGATCCAAGTACGTGAAGAGTCATCACCAACATGAAAAGGGACTTGCAACTGACTATCTGTGCATTTGCGAACGTGCATAATCAATTTTTTATTGGCAAAGCTACCACCCACTGCATTATCAACAGTAACTGTACCTTGATAGGACTTTCCGCAATGTTTGCTTAGATTGCTAAAAAAGTCATCTTGTGTCTTTATTGACACTAAAGGTGCTTCAGCTGCCATCAGCGTTGCTGCTATTGGAAGTGATGCTATAACAGCGATTATGCTTCTTCTTATACTCATATTCTTACCTTATTTAGATTTGTATTTAGCTAATTCAAAAAACTTAATTTACCTACAAGAGTTACTTAATAGTAGTACACAGAATATATCAGAAGTTAGCTTGTTTATTTGTTTCATAGTGTTCTTTCACTTCAAACAGCATTGATTCAAACGTTAGAAATAAAAAAGCCAGCAGTTAAGCTGGCTTTCAATTACTAAAGAGTAATAGTTACTTTTTAGTATCGCTACCGTCTTTTAAGAAGCGGAAGAACTCGCTATCAGGTTTAACTACCATGATATCATTTTTACTACTGAAGCTATTTTCATAAGCTTCAAGGCTACGGAAGAAGCTGTAGAATTCAGCATCTTTAGTATAAGCATCAGCATATACTTTAGCCGCTTGAGCATCACCTTCACCACGTACAGTGAATGCATTCTTTTGTGCCTCAGCAAGCATTACAGTTACCTTAGCATCAATCGTTGCGCGGATAATTTCAGCTTGCTCTTGACCTTGTGATCTATGCTCTTTTGCAACTGCAGTTCGTTCTGCACGCATACGTTCATAGATGGAGTTACTTATCTCTGTCGGTAAGTTAATTGCTTTAATACGTACATCAACAACTTCAATACCAAGATCTTCACGACTACTCGCTGCACTTTCTAATGCTTTGCTCATAATCGCAGAGCGATCACCCGAAACGATTTCTTTAATGGTACGGTTACCAAACTCAGTACGTAAACCATTGTTTACTTTCTGTTTAAGTAAGGCTCGAGCATTGTCAACTGAGCCAGAAGTACGTAAGAAATACGTTGAGAAGTCAACAATGCGCCACTTCACAAAGGAATCGACCATTAAATCTTTTTTCTCAGCCGTTACAAATCGATCTGCCGCTTCATCAAGAGTTTGAATACGTGCATCTAATTTTCTAACGTTTTCAACCAATGGCCACTTTAAATGTAAACCTGGTTCAAATACCATCATTTCATCAGTAACACTGTCACGCTTAATTTTTGAAAATTGAAATACGATGCCACGCTGGCCTTCGTAAATTACAAAAACTGACGATACGGTTAAGAGGAATAGAGCAGCTATTACTGCAATGAAAAAATTCTTCATTATCTAGTTTCTCCCATTGCTAAATCTATCAGAACGATCTGATGATGATGTTGGTGAGGTATTAATATTAGGTTCATTTACCGGAGCATAAGATGTTTTAGCATTACGGTTAGTGCTATTTTGTTGCTGGATAATTTTATCTAAAGGTAAGTACATCATGCTATTACCTCCATCAACATCGACCATAACTTTACTTGTATTGCCATATACTTTTTCCATCGTGGCAATATACAAACGTTCACGTGTCACTTTTGGAGCAGCTTGATATTCAGGTAAAATTTTCTCGAAACGAGCTACCTCACCTTGTGCATCTAGAACAATCTGGCTCTTATAAGCAAGTGCCTCTTGCTCCATACGCTTAACACGACCACGGGCACGAGGTTCAATACCTCGAGCATAAGCCTCTGCTTCACGTAAGAAACGGACTTCATCTTCTTGTGCTGATATAGCATCATCAAAGGCATCTTTTACTTCATTAGGCGGACGTGCATCTTTAAAGTTAACGTCGACAATAATCAAACCTAAATTATAAGGCTCGATAATTTTCTCTAATTCTTGCCATACTGATTGACGAATTGATTCTCGACCACTAGTCAAAATATCATCCATATCAGCATGACCAACAACATAGCGAAGTGCGCTGTCTAGTGATTGATTTAAACTATCATCGGCATTGGTGACACTGAAAATAAAGTTACGAGCATCAACAACACGGTACTGAATTTCCATTTCAACACGCACGACATTTTCATCTTTGGTCAACATAAAACCTGATGAAGGCATAGCTCGAGTGCTTTGCATATCAACCGGGATAATACGATCAATGAAAGTCCACTTCCAGTTAATACCTGGATCTACTGTGCCTGAGTATTCACCAAAACGTAGAACGATACCTTGCTCCGCTTCTTTAATGGTATAAAAGCCACTAAAAGCATATACAACGGATGCGATAATCAAGACAAGACTTAAACCAATACTGGAAAAGCTTTTACCTGAGCCAGAGCCACCTTTAGTAGTTTTCCCACCAAAAATACCGGTAACTTTTTTACCTAGGTCGTTTAGAAGTTCATCTAAATCAGGCGGTCCTTGGTTCTTACCACCTTTGTTTTTCCAGGGGTCTTTATCGTTATTCCCCGGTTCATTCCAAGCCATGCTGTTCTCCACTAATATCGGCGAATAATTAAATCTTCGCCCCTATAATTAAAATAATTTTAAATAATGTACTGTTTACTGAGTTTTCTATATATCTAAGGCTTATGTACCTAAGACTCGATATAATCAGCTATTTCGTTACTCTCACTGGCGAGTAATCTGTGCCACTCTCGTGAGGGCATATTAACTTCTAGGTGACAGTGACCTTGTTCATCAAAACTCTCACTAGCTATACAATTTAGTTCGTATAACTCACCACGTAACTTTCCTGCGCTCGGCGGAATATTCAATTGATGATTTACAACTTGTATATCCAACCGCTCTGCAAGTGCTACAAACAATAACTCCACACCAATATTCGCCTGTGCAGATAACCAAACACGAATTGGCATACCTTGGTCATCTCTATCTATCCGCGGCTCTATGTCATCTAAGTTATCAATTTTATTACAGATGATAAGCTGAGGAACCGTGTTAGCGTCTATCTCTTTAAGTACATACTCTACTTGTTCAATATTCTCGCTACGTCTATCATCTGAAATATCAACCACATGCAACAATAGTTCAGCTTCACGGGTTTCAGTTAAGGTTGCCTTAAACGCTGCAACTAAATCATGTGGTAAATGACGTATAAAGCCAACGGTATCAGCTAAGATAACACGCCCAACACCTGCTAAATCCATTTTCCTTAACGTGGGATCTAAAGTGGCAAAAAGCTGATCTGCTGCATAGACTTCCGCTTGAGTTATGGTATTAAAAAGGGTCGACTTTCCCGCATTGGTATAACCAACTAAAGATAAAGTAGGCAATTCCGCCCTTGTTCTTGCTCGGCGCCCTTGCTGTCTTTGTACTTCAACCTTTTCTAAACGCTTACGAATGTTCACCATACGTTCACGTAATAATCTTCTATCCGTTTCTAACTGAGTTTCACCTGGCCCACGAAGGCCTATTCCGCCTTTTTGTCTTTCTAAATGTGTCCAACCTCGAATTAAACGACTACTCATATGACGCAGTTGTGCTAACTCGACTTGCAGCTTACCTTCGTGTGTTCTAGCTCGTTGAGCAAAAATATCAAGAATTAAGGTGGTACGATCAACTACTCGACATTCACATAATGCTTCAATATTTTTTTCTTGTGACGGCGTTAAACTATGATTAAACAGAATGACGTTCGCGCCAACTTGCTGTACCGCGTCACGAATTTCTTCTGCTTTGCCTGAGCCAACAAAAAAACGAGGGTGAGGGGTATTTCGTTTACCGGTTACAACCGTTAATGCTTGCACACCAGCAGAAGACACTAACATTTTAAATTCGTTAAGGTCTTCTCGGCTACTTTCATCGGGAAAGTCTACATGAACAAGAACGGCTTGTTCACCCGCTTGATAACGTTCAAACAATAGCGTTAAACCTTAGCACCGTAGTTAACAAAACTAAAAGAAAGCAAACAAACTTTAGGCATCTGAAGATTGATCGTCCAAGCTAGGCACTGGTGCTGTATTTACTGCACGAGAAGGGACTACGGTAGAGATAGCATGTTTATACACCATCTGACTGACAGTATTTTTAAGGAGAATAACAAACTGATCGAAAGATTCTACTTGTCCTTGTAATTTAATACCGTTAACTAAATATATTGCAACTGGAATGCGATCACGACGTAACGCATTTAAGAATGGGTCTTGTAAAGACTGCCCTTTAGCCATTATATGGATCCTTTTATTATTATTAAACGTTACTGATTAACTAAAAATGCAGTAACAAAGATTCTGAAAAATTTACTATGAAAACAACACAACATAACGTTGTATTAAATAGCTAACAAATTAATTATACATCAATTTTCAACTATTGCTTTAAATTTGCTTGTGCTTTATTGCTTTGTATCTAGCAGTGATAAAACTTGTGCTAAGTTAGTATTATCATCGGTTGTCAGCCAATGTAAATCAGGCCAATTCCTTAACCAAGTTAACTGTCTTTTTGCTAATTGTCTGCTTGCACAAACACCACGAAATATCATTTCATCGTGATCAAATTCACCATCAAGATATTGCCACATTTGCCTATAACCTACACAGCGAATGGAGGGTAAATCTTGGTGTAAATCGCCTCGTGATTTTAGCTTAATTACCTCTTGCTCAAAGCCCATATCGATCATTTGTTGATAACGTAGAGCTATTCTTTCATGCAAGGTGCTGCGCTCTTTAGGCGTTATCGCTAATTGTAGAACATTGCCAGCGAGCTTATCACCTTTAATTTGAGTCAATTGTGTCAAAGTGTTACCTGTCAGCCTATGCACCTCTAGCGCTCTCGTTAATCGCTGAGGGTCATTTGGGTGTATACGCTGGGCTGAAACAGGGTCAACTTTAGCGAGCTGGTCGTGCATTGCCTGCCAACCACTCTCCAAAGCTTCACTTTCAATCGCTTGTCGTATTTCTGCATTGGCAGTTGGTAAAGGAGAAATTCCTTCAATCAAGCTTTTGAAATACATCATAGTACCGCCGACCAACAAGGGTATGCGACCGTTACTTCTTATTTCTGCAATTTCAGCTAAGGCATCATGACAAAAGTCTGCTGCTGAATAGCTTTCACTAGCATCACGTAAATCGATAAGACGGTGAGGGTATTGTTCTAATTCTGCTTTTGTAGGTTTAGCTGTACCAATATCCATATCTCGATAAATAAGCGCTGAGTCAACACTCACTATGTCGCATGGCAACGCTTCTTGTAAAGCCATAGCCAGAGCTGTTTTTCCTGACGCAGTAGGTCCCATTAAACAAATAACTGGTGGCTGCTCTGATTCTGTATTTTTTTGAACTGACACTACTCTTCAACTCTTAATTTGGTATTGGTTAACTGTTCATTAGGTATTAGCTAGGGATTTCTGAATTTAGGCTTAGTTAGCTAAAATAACTGCTTAATATGTGATGTAAGGTCAAGTGGAATGGAATTCAAGAGCAATTGTTGACTAAGTTGTTCATTAAACAATTTTTTAGACAAATTTAACAAAATATCTGCCTGTTCTTCACCATATTGCCCTAAAACCATGGCTGCACCAATGCTATGCCAGTAATCATACTCATGAAGTTGCTTATCATCATTGATGTTTTGCTTATTAATAAGCTCATCAATAATCACGATAACAGCACGACTGACATCTTGTTCGCGTAATAAGGCAGGAAACTGTCGAACCTGTATTTTATCTTTCCCTTGTAAAACAAAAACAATACCAGCTTTAACTAATGTTTCTTGCTCTGTCAGTGCTAGACTAATTTGCTCCGAAGATAAGCTAACCATAACAGGCAATAACAGCGGCTGACTAATCAAACAAGCCACATTACTCTCTTCTTGCATATTTTCTTGCTGCCAGCTTTGCTCAACCAACTTGCTATAGGCACTTTTTGCTAATTTAAACAGCGATAAGACTCTTACTTTGCTTTCTGATTTATATAGACCATAACCCGGTGCCTCTATACTCAAAAGGAAAGCTTGTTGAGAAGAATTCAACTTACCTAAAGAGCTTTGTTCTTGCACAATGTTTTCACTACTAGCACTTTTACTCTGCTCTGGCGTCGAATTAGTAGCAAGAGGTGTCATTAATGATTGATAGTTTGCCGTAGCAAGTGGAGAAATCGACTGCCCTCCCCCTTGTTGCGCTGATCCTTGCTGCACTGAACCACTATGACCATAATTCGATTGGCGAGTACGAACATCACTGACATGCTGCAATGGCTTAACATACTCCGCACGCGAATAATCCACTGAAGAATCATGAGTTTGGGATTCATTGCTACTCACTGAAGCATAGGATTGCTCCTGTACGAGCGAAACATCATTGTCTGACGTTGCAAACATTTCTTCACCTGCTAAGGCTGATGTCAACGCTTTGTGGCAAACTGAGTAGATAAAATCATGAACATATCGACTTTGATGAAAGCGCACTTCATGTTTAGCGGGATGAACATTTACATCTACTTCACTATGATCAAGTTGCAAAAAAAGCACAAAGGCAGGGTAAGTGTCTGCTGGTAATAAGTCAGCATAGGCTTGGCGAATGGCATGATTAATCAACTTATCACGCATCATTCGACCATTGACATAGCTATAGCAGAGATCATTTTGGCTACGTGAAAAGCTTGGCTTTGCTAGCCAACCTGACAGGGTCATATTGTCATGAGGGCAATCCACTTCAACAGCATGCTCGATAAATTTTGGACCACAAACCATGGCAACACGTTTGGTAAACTGTGCCTGGGTATTAGCCATACGATATTGGCGAATAGTATTGCCATTATGTGTGAGTAGGAAGCTGACTTCAAAGTGGGCCAGCGCAATACGACGTACTACTTCATCAATATGATTAAACTCTGTCTTTTCAGTGCGTAGAAATTTTCTCCTAGCTGGCGTATTAAAAAACAAATCTAATACTTCAATACTAGTGCCATCAGGATGAGCGGCTGGTTTTATGTTTACCGCCATATCCCGCCCTTCGGCCACAGCTTGCCACGCAGTGTCTTGAGACTTGGGTTTTGAGGTTAACGTTAATCGGGAAACTGAACTAATACTGGCCAATGCTTCACCGCGAAAACCTAAACTATTGATTGCCTCTAAATCATTTAAGTCTTTAATTTTGCTGGTTGCATGACGACTTAATGCCAAAGTTAATTCGTCTTTAACTATGCCATGACCATTATCAGTGATTTTTATTTTTTTGATGCCACCTTTAGCAACATCAATGTGAATTGATGTTGCTCCAGCATCTAAACTGTTTTCAATCAGCTCTTTAATAACAGATGCTGGTCGTTCAACCACTTCACCTGCAGCAATTTGGTTAGCCAAGCGTGCAGGTAATATAGCAATAGTCATAGTGGGGTTTATCCGGTACGAGGAATTTTTAACGTTTGACCAATTCGTAAAGAATTAGATTTCAGGTTATTGATCGATTTTAACTTAATCATAGAAATGTTGTAACGTTTAGCCAGCACAGAGAGTGATTCACCACTGCGCACCTTATGTTTTTTATAACCAACTGAGGCAAAATATGAGCCGGTTAGCGGGTAAGCAAGAAAGTAGTCTTTAATACCTGTATGAATAGCATTAGCTAAGCGTTGTTGATGTTTAGACCAAGTAAGGTTCTTCTCTTCTCTATGGTTAGATATAAAGCCAGTTTCTACAAGAATTGAAGGGATATCTGAAGACTTTAACACGGCAAAATTACCATTTTGTGGTAATTTTTTATGCATTTTAGTGACTTTTTTCATTTCTTTAATTACTTTATTAGCGACACCAAAACTAACCCCAAGAGAGTGCTCTTTACTCATATCTGCTAAAGCAAGTGCCAAGTGGCTATCCGCGGTATTTTTTATTACACCACCACCGCCACCAAGTAGCTCTGACTTTTTCTCTCGATTGACTAACCACTTTGCTAACTCGGACTCAGCCCTGCGCTTGGTTACTACCCACACTGAAGCTCCGCTAGGCTGTGGGGTATGGAAAGCATCTGCATGAATCGATACTAAAAAATCGACATTTTTCTCTCGCGCTAAACTTGTCCTGCGGTTTAAATTAACGTAATAATCACCAGTACGGATCATCACGGCCCGCATGCCTTTTTCTTTATCAATCAACTTTTGCAATTTTTTGGCTATTGCTAAAGTCACATGTTTTTCATAAGTACCTTTGCCGCCAATTGAACCAGGATCTTCACCACCATGACCTGCGACAACACCGATTATAATATCACCCGTACTTTGCTTAGATTTAGAAACATGCTTTTTACTACTGGCCTTATCATAAAGGTCAATAACCAAACGGTTACCATACTGCCCTGCTGGGGCTAATGGAAAAACAGTGAGTTGATAAGATTGATTTAGCTCTAATACCAAGCGTGTTTTACCTTTGTTGACACTCGAACGGAAACGCTTAATACGGGGATCTTTAGCGGCAAGATTTTTTAAAGCAACACTATTTTTAGTATTGGTAAAATCAATGACCAAACGATTGGGTTTACTTAGGGTGAAATATTTATAGTCAGGCTTTTCCTTTACATCAAAAACGATGCGAGTATTTTCTGGTGCTGGCCAAACACGAATACCATCAATGCTATTAGCAGCATAACCACTAACAGAAAACATGCTTGTAACAGCAATAATACAAAGCAAACTAAGTGTGCGCAGCTTTGCAATTGTCAGAAGAACTCTGTGAAACATCCAACTACCCCAAATTTATTTATAACTTTTTAATGTGTGCAAGTGACATTAATACTTGTTCGCCATGAACAGTTTCTGCTTGCAGCGTGATGATTCTTTGTTCATCTTGATACGCCATATTAATGATTAAATCTGCTTTAGCCAATAGCCCAGTGCCTTTTTCTGGCCATTCAATAAAGCAGCAACAATCATCATTAAAATAATCTCGAATACCCATATATTCTAATTCTTCGGCATCTGCAAGGCGATATAAGTCAAAATGAAATACCCGCCAATTTTCAAGCTCATAAGGTTCAACTATGGTATAAGTCGGGCTTTTGACATTACCCTGGTGCCCCATACCCCGAACAAAACCTCGAGTCAGTGTCGTTTTACCTGCCCCTAAGTCACCATTAAGGTAAACAACCAATGCTTGTTGCTTGGTTGAATTTTTCAGCACTTGTGCCAGCCCACTACCAATAGCAATAGTAGCGTCTTCATCGGGTAAAAAGTATTCTAATTGCTTCATCTAACTCTTCTGTTATGTTTTGACTTTCTTAAAGTGTTAATCATTAATTACCTTGTCATTGAGTAACTGTTGCAGCGGAATAAATAAATCACTAGCTAACAAACCTCGCTGACCATTCTTATTGGCTATAATATCAGCTGCAGCACCATGAATATAGGCTGCTAGGCATGTAGCAGAATAAATACTATCACTTTGCAGTATTAATGCACTTATAACACCACTTAAAACATCACCCATTCCACCAGAAGCCATGCCGGCATTACCTGAGTTATTAATAACTACACGTTTGCCATCTGATATTAAACTGCCAGCCCCTTTAAGCAAACAAACACCGCCGTATTGTGTAGCAATAGCCCGAACAGCACTAAAGCGGTCTGCCTCAATAGTGGCGACATCACACTGCAATAGAGTTGCTGCCTCTTTTGGATGCGGTGTTAATACCCAGTTGCTGTAATATTGCTTACTCTGACTTAGCAAAGTTAAGGCGTCAGCATCAACCACCATGAACTTA
>Ga0209395_1008676_pt1 | contig 10283 bp, 9 predicted proteins | sample GOMGulsemesocosm_3_FD_184635 | JGI IMG/M metagenome (GOLD analysis project Ga0209395, IMG submission 184635) | Methane-oxidizing microbial communities from mesocosms in the Gulf of Mexico - GOM9D Gulf of Mexico (SPAdes) (version 2) | ecosystem: Environmental > Aquatic > Marine > Cold seeps... | reverse complement strand
CACTCAGAGTAATATTCAAATTTATATTAGATATATGCGAAGTAAAATACAATCGTGCGATAAATAACCTCAATGATAGTTGAATAGTGAGATATAACCACCAGCAAAATAACGCTTTTTAGCCTAATATATTAAGTTATATAGTTTAATTATCAGGTGCAGATATGGAAAATAAGCGTCAGTTTCAACGTGTCCTATTCAATCACGATGCTTCATTAACATGTAATGGGCATCAGTGGTCAACAAATGTAATAGATCTATCTTTACGAGGACTTTCTTGTACTAAGCCAAAAAACGTCAATTTTGATGTTGACCAGCTAATGACATTATCAATTAAGTTAGCCCAAGAACAAGTGATCATAATGGAAGCAGTACTTATTCATAATGAAGAAAGTGTATTAGGTATGCGGTGTACGCGTATTGATATCAATAGCATTTCTGAATTAAGACGTTTGATTCAATTAAATTTAGCCGATGAAGCACTTTTACAAAGAGACATAGAACACCTCGCGCTATCGCTTCCTAAATTTTAACTATTAATAATTTAGCGTTTACGACTCTAGTTAACTCCATTTGTTAGCAACTCCCAAGTTCATTTTCACAAAACAATTTGCTCATTCCTGAGCAAATTACGGATTATTTAAATAAAGTCGGAATAGCAGAGCAACAGCCGGATCTGATGGAATGGATTTTACGCCATTCCCCTCTCCTCCTTTCATATTAATAAAAATATCAAGTCAGGTACAAATTTCAACCTGTAAATAAGTATCACTTGAGGCCCATACAATTATCGCACATTTACCACATCAGCTGTTGAAGCAGTCCTATTACCAGCGCAGAAGAAACTATCAAAGAGTATTGCAGCCAACCTAAATTGCATTGGAAGTATAATCATTGGTTCCGAATTACACCTAAATACAACTCAAATTCATACATAATTCAAGAAACAATAATCTTTAATAAAATCAAAGCTGTAGTTTAATAAGTTTGGTCAACATGTTATCAAAAGCTAAACAGTGTTACAGGCGTAACAAATAGACTAAAATAATACTGTAAGTGATTAATAGTTCAATGAAGTGGCAAATTGATAAACCTCTGACATACTTAACTGTGACACGAGTCAAAAATATGAATATTGAAGAGCTAACAGAAAGAGGAATTTCGATGATAAACAAATTACTAATTGCTGGAGCTATTATGACGTCAGTACTATTGACTGGTTGCGCCAATAATAACACCAAGCTAGAAGAGAGTGTTGGCAGTTTGAGCACACAAGTCAGTCAGTTAACTGCTCAAGTACAACAATTAGAATCTGAACATGAAGGAATGAAATCACAAATACAATCCGCGACAGATGCCGCCATGCAGGCTCAAGAAGAAGCACTAAGGGCTAATTCACGTATCGACAATATTGCCGCATCCTATAGCAAATAGGCACCATACTCCTAAGGTAGATTAGCAATATCTGCTGTTGGTCTATCTTAATTATCTACTTTAAACGCTCAACATTAAGTAAAACTACATTATTCATTTTGTGACAGGTTAAATACTTATGTTAATAGGTAAGCCATAGTGTAGCTGTAAGGCTTTGTTAACTGCGGTTTTATCGACACGATTATTCTTTTTAAGCTGATTGATAACATCAGAACCACTATCTTCGCTATGCATCATTTCTGAAGACAAGGGAGAATGAACCTCCAAGAAACGTTTACCATTTGGTTCTAATGCAAATTTAATTGGTTTATTAATGATTTTGACAGGCACATTAACTTCCACATTATTATATAACCATTCAATGTCACCCGGATTCATTCGAATACAACCAGCACTGACACGCATCCCTATCCCGAAACCTTTGTTCGTTCCATGAATAAGGTAATTACTTTGACCATGAGCTAATTGCAAAGCAAAGCTACCTAAGGGATTGTGTTTTCCTGCTTGCACAATACGAGGTAATACCATCTTGTATTTATCTAAATATTCAGCTCGAGTTGTTGGTGTTGGAGTCCAAACGGGATCTTTAATCTTGGTTTTAACGAAACTATTCATTTGTGGCGTTTCACGACCTTCTCGGCCAATACCGACAGGGAAGACATGTACTTTGTTCGAATCGTGAGGAAAATAATACAATCTTAATTCTGGTAGGTTGATGACAATTCCTTTGCGGTCAACGTCTGGTAATAACATTAATGTCGGCAAATCTAATTTCGTGCCGGGTAATGGTAAAAAAGGGTCAACATTAGGATTAGACGCCATTAGTGCAATTAAGCCAATATTATATTGCTGAGCAAGAGAATGAAAATAATCCCCCGTCTTCACACTATGCCGTACCCGCTCACCAATTAGCCTTGAACCGGGTTCTGGTAGCATATATTGTTGAGCGCTTACAAACTCAGCGATTAACAAAGATAAGATAATGAGCGGTCTTGTTGATAGGAAGTAACGCCTAGCTTTTGAGATATGCATTCTCACGCCTTTCATGATGATATATAGGCTAAGTATAGGCTTAATGATTTAGTGAGACTTTATATTTCAATTATTACGGCGATATAGTAACAATCCCATAAGCGAAACCAAAAATGAATAACCAATTCCCCCGCCACTGCTTTTTGAAGGCTGAGGATATTCTTCTGTTAAAAAGATATCATGACTAAATGAGGATTGTGGCTCTTGATAAACTTCCGGATTATCAATTACATTAATTTGGGCTGTGATCCAATTACTATAGTTAGCGACTTCAGTGTATACGTCAGGGTATAAATAATTTGCACATTTGTCTGCATGACCAAAACTCACCACACCAGCTAATCGATAACCACGATCAGCGTCACTAATTGCACTTTTGTCTTGCCAAACCAGTGGTCCACCAGAGTCACCATTACAAGAACCTCGTTCAAAGCCATTTGCACAAATGTAATAATCATTACGATTGATCGAATCGTTCCAATTGTTCCAATTTAATGCACAACTTGCATCATCGACGCCACTCACAACGGTCTTTTGGAGAATATCCGTTCTCTCTATTCTATTTGCGGATGTTCGGCCCCAACCGGAAACGACTAGATTATCCGAAGCTGCATTGTCAAACTCTAAATCAGCATCATCTTGTAACACTGTATTCATCAGTTTGATAGGAAGTGCCGGTAAAGCCACAGGTGCCGATAACTTTAATAATGCAATATCACCGGTATTATTACCTTGCGCATAATCAGGGTGAATAATTGAGTTACTTACAGTATTAGTAGACCGATTACCGCTACTTGTTCTGTCAATGGCACCTGAATAAACGGTCACTTGATCACTTCCATTTATGCAGTGCGCTGCAGTAACAACCCAAGTATCCGTTATTAACGAGCCTCCACAAGCAAACAAAAGACCGTTTTTATCAATTTCTAAATACACCTGCCAAGGTAATTCTAGTGATTTACTATCCACTCCACCAACAATATAAGGTGTAATAGCATCATCGGCATAAGCGCTTAATGAGAGTGATAATATTCCGGAAATTGTAATCATTTTTGTTAATATCAAAATAAACCTCTCTCAAGTTATTTATTTCACTGATGGTAAAATATCGTCAGTACATCATTTTCTTTAGATTAAGTATAGTGCGAACCACAATAAGGATATGAATAAAACAAACCCAAATACAATATTACTCTTAATTTTAGAATTGACGGGCATAAACCGTGCTTAAGTCACTTTTATTAATAATAAAAACAGATCCTCGGACATTTTATGTCAACTAGTGTAAAAAGTAACCAAAGCCAATTGACGCACAGTACACCATTGCTATGATGTTGATTACGTAAAAACGTGTATGACATATGTATTAATTGAAGGGATATAATGAAAAATATTTTAACTGTTCTAATGATGGTATTCGCTTTCTCATTAGCGGCACCTGAAGTTCACGCGAAAAAATTCGGTGGTAGTAAGTCTTTTGGTAAGAGCTATAAAACTGCCCCACAGAAACAAACACCTGCTGCAGCAACCCCTGCTAAACAAGGTATGAGTAAAAAAGGAATGCTTGGCGGTATGCTAGGTGGTTTACTTGTTGGTGGTTTAATCGCATCTATGTTTGGCGGTGCGTTTGAAGGTTTCCAATTCATGGATATGATCATCATGGCTGGCGTTGCCTTCTTATTGTTCCGCTTATTCAAAGGCATGATGCAAGCGAAAGCTGCATCACAACAGGGGGCGCCGCAAACAGCATCTGGTCCTGCATTTAGACAAGAAGCACAATCTGATGCAACGTTTAACACAGCAAGTCAAGGCGGCTTTGCTGGTGCAAGTAACGATGTACCATTCAATCTTCCAGCTGATTTTGATTTGACCAACTTCTTAACTGGCGCACGTAGTCATTATAAGACGTTACAAAAAGCTTGGAATGAAAATGACTTAGAAACAATCCAAGAATATGTGTCTATCGAACTATACAATGAATTACGTGTTCAACGTAAAGAACTTGAAGGTGAGCAACACACAGAAGTAATGTTCCTTGATGCTGAATTAGTACGTGCAGAGTCAACTGCATCACTTTCACAAGTAAGCGTTAAATTCAACGGTCGCTACCGTGATAGCCATGAAGATGTAGAAGCAGACATCAATGAAGTTTGGCATTTAGAACGTGATTTAACTCAGGCTAATGCGCCGTGGTTAATTACAGGTATCGAGCAGTAATAATCCTTACTAGCTAATTTAATATGAAAAAGGCGGTTAATCACCGCCTTTTTTGATCTTGTTACAGGGCTAGCAAAATAAGCAGAATAGCGATAAATGTTTGGCTATAGCGAATTAAACTTAACACTGCTATGATCCGCATATAAATTAAATCGATAGGAATTATAAACATGGCTTCACTACAAGAGCAGCTTTTAAAAGCTGGCTTAGGCGATGAAAAAAAAGCTAAAAAAATTCGTAAAGAAAAAAATAAAACAAATAAAGCAGTGCGTAAGAACCAACAAAGTGCCGACACCAGTTTACAAGACGAAATCAAAGCTAAAAAAAACGCCCAAGCACAATTAGATGCAGAGCGTAATAAAGCGATTCAAGAGAAGATTGAGCTAAAATCTGAGCACGGTAAAGTTAAACAGATGATTCAGCAACTTCACATTACTGATTTTGCAGGCGAACTTTCATTTAACTATGTACTTGATAAAAAAGTTAAAACACTTGCAGTTGATCAGCCTAGCTACAACGCATTAACTAAAGGTCAAATTGGTTTATGTGTGCTTGAAGGCAAGTCTTACGTAATGCCAAGTATCGCTATCGACAAAATCAGAGCTGTTGATGAAGCCTACGTTCTTGTCTTAAACGAAAACACAGCAACAGAGGTTGCAGACGATGACCCGTATGCTGACTTCCAAATCCCTGACGACTTAATGTGGTAATCACAATCATTTATTAGTCACAGACATCCCTCTTATAATAAACCCATGTTGATTTTAAGAGGGATGGTAATAATATAATTTGTATTTTGACCTATTTTTGTTAACCACAGCAAATCTGGTTATTAATCCCGCTCAAAACCAGACTATTTGTTTCTAGCGATGAATAAACCTATCTGTTTATAAGACAATCTCATATAATTTAGCTATCTACCTTACAATGAGTGATAGCCTTGTTAACTGAGAAAATTACTGCTGATAAACTTGTTCCTGTCTTTGATCTTGGCCCACGCTGCAAACTAGAAGAGTTTGATACAGTGACGCGAGATCAATTATTCCCCCAAAATAATAAATTATTTGCACTATTCCACGAGACTTTAGCTGCTAAATTACTTGTGGCAACAGATTTTGACGGTTTTGAACATATAAAAACATTTTCAAATATGTTGCATAATGTGCCAAATAAACGCGCCAAAACAATTTGTTATGTTGAAGATGTAACAAAAGTTGGTCGTGCACATGCATTTGAAATTTGGCGAGATCAAACAGGGTTATTTAAGCAACTCATTGAACAAATTATTGCTACGGGTGAGTATTCTGATGAGCAACTTAGTGCGTGCCTTATTAAGCCGTACCCTAACCTAATCCCGCTATTACTCAATCTTAATGAGTTCAATGTCGAACACGCATTCAAAATATTAGCCGAGGAACAATCCTCTGCAGTGAATCTAATCGATGCTGTAAACTTAGATAAAACCAGTTTATTTGGTAACTTGGATACACTGTATAAAAACAGCAGTTATACCAGCAACGTTGCTCAATTAACACCAGGCCTGTTACATCAAGCACATGGTGGCTATATTGTTATTAAAATTGATGAGTTAATTAATAATTCATCTTTATGGTATCAGTTAAAATCAGTGATCAAGCAAGGGTATCTAAATTGGACTCCGAGTAATCAATCGATTCAAACAGAACTAAAACCCGAGCCAGCACCCATTGACGTTAAAGTTATTTTAATCGGTGATCGTTTTGCGATTAGTCAGCTTGCTGAGGGCGACAGGGAGTTATCAAGTCTTGCTAGTTCTTTCATTGATTTCTCTTCTGAGTTTAATGTCAGCGAACAAAATATAGCGAACTATATCGGTTATATTAAATCACTGATTGCAGATGCGAATTTAATTCCCCTTTCACCTTGCGGACTTAAACGCCTATTACAGTTAAGCAGCCGTTGGTGTGAGCATAATAACTATCTCAGTCTTAACGAAGCTAAACTAACAACACTGTTAAGCTACTGCCATCAGATCGCATCAGATAACAAGTTAGATGATATCGATAGTGACACTTTAAATACAGTGTTAAAACTACAGCATGAAGCGTTGAACGGGCACATTCGCCTGAGTAACGAAGGCATCATTGAAAAACAAATCATTTTAGAAACACACGGCAGTAAAATTGGCCAAATAAATGGTTTATCAGTTCTTGAAATGGATGGTCACCCAGAGAGTTTTGGTGAACCGATTCGAATAACTGCGACAGGTCACCTCAGTGGTGATGGCGATATCTCAGATGTGGAACGTAAAGCGGAATTGGCCGGTAATATTCACGCTAAATCGATGATGATAATCCAGGGTTTTTTCACCCATATTTTTGCAAAACCTTTGCCTTTACCAATCAGTGCCAATTTAGTATTTGAACAATCATATGGTGAAATCGATGGCGATAGTGCGGCATTAGCTGGTACATGCGCATTATTATCCGTGCTTGCGCAAAAGCCAATTGCTCAAAATTTAGCGGTGACTGGAGCTATCGATCAGTTTGGAACTGTACTTGCCGTAGGCGGTATCAATGAGAAGCTTGAAGGTTTCCTTCGGATCTGTGAGTTAAATGGTCAAACAGACATGGGAGTTTTAATTCCGGCAGCAAATATAATAAACTTGAATTTAAGCGACAAACTTGTTGCAGCCGTGAATAATGAACAACTTGCCATCTACCCTATTACCCATATCGATCAAGCTATCGAGCTATTAATGGATACAAAGGCAGGAAAAATTGACGAAGAAGAAAGCCTCTACAATATCATTCAGCAACTTGCTGAAGAAAATGACAAATTAGACGATGATGAGACTAGTTTTGTAAATAAAGTTAAACAATTGTGGGCTAAAATGATTGGCAAACAGGGATGTAACAACTGATTGGACTTGTTAGGCGTACAGATGTACGCTAAAATAGCTCCAAGATAACAAGGATATTATTATGATAAACGAATTAGAGGTTGAAGTGGTACCTATGTCAGCAACAGAACGTAATAGCTTCGGTAAAGAAGACTTAGTTAAATGTGGTAACGGCGAATTATTTGATTCTGATATCCGTCTTCCAAAAGACAATATGTTGATGATGGATCGCATTCTACACATTGACTCTACTAGTGGTGAATTCGGTAAAGGTGAAATTACTGCAGAGCTAGATATCACCCCTGATTTATGGTTTTTTGACTGTCACTTTGACAGTGATCCTGTTATGCCTGGCTGCTTAGGCTTAGACGCGATGTGGCAACTAGTTGGCTTCTTCCTTGGTTGGAATGGCGCTAAAGGTAAAGGACGCGCACTGGGTGTAGGTGAAGTTAAATTCACTGGTCAAGTATTACCAACAAATAAAAAAGTTACTTATAAAATTGTAATGAAGCGTGTTGTACTTCGTCGTTTAGTGATGGGTATTGCTGACGCTGAAATGCTTGTTGATGGTAAAGTGATTTACACTGCAAAAGATTTGAAAGTAGGCTTATTCCAAGATACTTCAGTATTCTAATCCATTACTGAAACAAAATAATGAACAAAGCCCCTATTGGGGCTTTGTTGTATTTATTAATCAATTATTTCATGAAGAGCCCTGTACTCCGGATCTCTTGTGCCTCACGCCATCCACCTAACCACTGCCCTCGCGAATCTGCGCTTTGGAATGGACAAACTTCATTCGAGCGACCTGCGGCTCCAGCTTGATAACCTTTCGAATATGCTCTTTCCAAACGATCTCTTTTCTGTCTCTTCATTCTAGATTCCTCAAAAAATATATAACTTAAAGCTGAGACTTTCCGTGCCTCTATTAAGTAATAGGTCAAGATATTCTACAAATCAAATAAAAAAGGCACAGTAATAAAATTACTGTGCCTTTGAGAAACAAAAATAATGTTTAGCGATTAAAAATTAGCGTTTAAATCGACGGAACAATAGCATCATAGTTGGTAATAGTATAAACCACCCCATGCCAGCCCCACTACGCTCATAGTCTTCATCAGCTTTAACAGGACACTGAGATGTCGTTGGTAAGCTTAATAGATCGGTTTTAGAGATAGTCATTTTCAGTACAACAGGACTTGAACCAGATCTATTTTTGTAGTTTTCAACGTTTACATAATCAAAACCATTGGCAACAATAGTGTATGTCTCATCTGTACTATTGTAATCACTGATACTTATTGCATTAGCAAAGCGATAACGTACATCGTCAGTAGAAGACAATGAAGCACAATACATATCGTCTAAATATGCTGATTTATCAGACTTATAGTCATAAATAAATGCACTTTGGAAACGCGCTGAGCCATCTACTGTAGGAGATGTTTCACCTCTTGCATCACGCCAGCCAACAACTAAGCCATCATTATTAATTTTACTAACTTGCGAGTTAGCGCCTTTAATTGGGTCTGCTTCAAATGGATAACGGACTGCATTAGGGTTAGAAACATCGTATGCATAAAACTCAGTCGCGTAACTTCTGTTTTGTGCTTGAGCATAAGTACGGTTACCAACAACAATAAATGCTTGTGATGCATCAGTAACAATTGCTGTATCCATTATTTTAGTTGTAGCGTTATATACAGTATCAGTAATGTCAATCGCGACAGTGTCACGAATAGCATCATCATCTGTCGGATCCACTATCTCAGTCATTGAATAATTGAGATTATTACTATCAACTACCTCAGGCTGAAAGATTACTGCACGAGCACGTCCACCACTATCACCGCTATAGATATTCTGAGTTGAAAAACCGACGGCAAAACCCGACGTATTTATAGCATAAGCATTAGCAATGTAAGTAGCATCACTTTCACTTCCAACTAAACTATTAATCCATGTACTGCTGAATGTTTTAACATTATCCGTATCATCAGAAACCCAATATGAAGCTTGTAAGTTAAAACCCGGGCAATAGTACAAATCATCATAATCATAACGATCGTCATCCACAGCAGCGTTAAAGCATGCATTGAAGCGAGCATCTGAATCATTTTGATTAGCCCAAGATACACTTGACTGACCTACAATTAGTGTTTTTGAGAAGTTAGGTAGAACTACATTAGTAAAATCATAAACAGCACTAAAACCACCGTTATCACCACCTGCTCCGGTAAAATCGTTAGCTAGTAACGATGTACTTTCGTGAAAGCCACGACGTGTAAAAGAAGCACCATCCGTAATATTGCCGATTTTCTCACCAGCACTATTTATTGCCGTAACCTTAGTTGAGCTGGCTACTACAGAAATAGCACTATCAACACCAAGGATCTCATACTCTGTCTCGGGAACGTAATTGGCATTGTAGGTATTTAAGATATTACTACGCCATACATATAGCCCATCGCTGCCATCGGACTTAGAACCTTTCCAAAGCATTTCACAAACTTCATCATCATAAACACAATATTTGTCATATTGACTAGCTCCGTATGTCCACGGAGCACCAATATCATAAGTAAATGGCTGTGCGTATGTATTCGTATAGACAGCAGTACTCGTTGCAGCGCTAGATGTATCCATTGCTGATACAAATGGGCCGAACCTGTCATCAGTTGGAATGCCAATTGACGGTACGCTAATCGTCACCGCCATT
>Ga0209395_1008672_pt1 | contig 10287 bp, 7 predicted proteins | sample GOMGulsemesocosm_3_FD_184635 | JGI IMG/M metagenome (GOLD analysis project Ga0209395, IMG submission 184635) | Methane-oxidizing microbial communities from mesocosms in the Gulf of Mexico - GOM9D Gulf of Mexico (SPAdes) (version 2) | ecosystem: Environmental > Aquatic > Marine > Cold seeps... | reverse complement strand
TCTAACCCGCCATCAACGCCGCCAGTATCATCAGCGTAATAACTACAACAAGTATCATTAATATAACGACCAATACCTTCACCATGTGCCAGTTGAAATTGCACAGAATCGTCAGGCGTTAGCGATATATTACCGGAAAGATTAAGGCCCCAACCCAATGTTGTATCTTTAGTTGTCGCCGTTTCATAACCTAGTTTTCTAAGAATAACAGCCGACTTTATGTAGCCAAAATCAGCGTTATAGGTATAAGAGGCAGTAAAATCAGGTAATTCAGTGACATCATCATAACCAGCACGACTCGCATTTTTAGGCACCGCAAAGTCACTCGATGATTTCTCAATGGTAAGCATGATGCGAGACTTTTTGCTTATGGCTGTGCTGTAACGAACTTGGGGCTGGCGAGAAAACACCATGGAGTTAGGCCCCCAAAAATCTAATATATTAGGGAAAGCATTAATATCCATAAAACCAGTAAAGGTTTGGCCTGCACCAAAGTCGCCTATTTCGCCCCATATGTGTGTGAGGTTTATGCCTGCATTACCTTGGTCATCAAATAAATCAAATTCAAAGCGGGTAGTCATAGCGCCATATTGCGTAGGAGTATAACTTTTAACAAACAAATTAGATGGGCCAACATGAAATAGCGTATTGTCTTTGGTTACATCATCTTCATAGGCAATTGAAGATGTTTGAAAACCGGCACGGTTAGTCATTTCTCCACTGTTATAAATAGCGTCTAACCAAATCTGTCCACCTAGTTGCAAAGTAGTATCACTACTCGTTAATACTATGCTTTTATCTGGGGCCTCAAAGTCATGACTAGGTCGTTGTTTGCTCTTAGGCATGGCGACTGTTTTTTTACTCGTAACGGTTTGATTTTCTTTAACCACTGCTTGTGTTGAGTTTTGGTTTTTTTGTACTTGTTGCTCTAACTCAAGTAAGCGCTGCTCTAAATTTTTGATACGCTCTTGATCTGTTTCTTGGCTATACACATTCATTGATGAAAATGCACATATAACGGCGATAGTAAGTGAAAGATAATTAACCGACGGCAACCGTTTAGATACTGATAATAGCGGGGTAGGTTTAATCATGTTAGCGCTGTCCTTTTGCTTAGTTATGAAGGCAATACTAGCCTAATGACACGATAAAACAACTAGTTAATGCAAGAGGTTGTATTCGTACTTTAGCAAATTATCAATGCCAATATCGCGCCTTCAGTCGTAATGTACAGCTCAAACATCTCACAGGTAAAGCGCCTTTTTGGAAGCGATTGATAAACTCATCATAGCTAGCTTTTGGGGAAGTCAGTTTTTTAAATCTGAGCTTTCATTAACAAGCCCATTGCTCATGAGTATATTTACTTTACTCGAGCGATATTGCTAAGGCTTGTTGATATAAATCAGGTTCATTTTCTTGAAACTGTTGAACTTTGCTAACGGCTTGCGGTAATTCTCGCTCCGCTGCTTTAATGAGCCAAGCTAGTCCTATGGGATGGTTTTCTTCTATGCCTTCGCCGAGAAAATAAGAACGACACATAGCACCCATAGCTTTCAAATGTCCAGATTGGGCTGCTTTTTCGAATAAGGAAAAGGACTGCTCAAACTCATTTTCATCTCGATGTAATAACGCTTGCTCAAACAAAGTATTGCTAGTATCTAGTTCATTAGCGGATATTACCGGCGTTATTTGGTTGATAATCTGTTTACTTGCTACCGAATCGCCTGCGATGCTTTTATGCTTTATCGGTTCAACAAACATATCTTCAGAAATTATGTCTTTTATATCACTATTTTTTTTATTTCCAACAAGCAAAGAGCTCACTACCGTATCGTAGCGGGTATTTAATTGCATAATAGCTTGCTGTTGCTGAGCTACCTGTTGCTTATAATAAGTTACATCAAGTTGTAACTGCGATACTTGTTTATCGTATTGTTCGCGCTGTGCTTTATTCGCTTGTTTTAAGTTAGAGAAATTTTCCAGCATTGCCTGGTCATATCTCTTTTGTTGAACGGTATTATTGCGTTCAAATCGATCTAATACCGACTGTACACTTTGCTCATAATCACCTTTCATCTTTTCAAACCACTCAACAACCTGGCTTGGTATTTTCATATTATTACTCGGTACTAGCATAATCATTAATTTTTCATCTTAAAGTCTGCTGAGTAGCAAATCAATGGATAAATTAATCGAATGCAAAAGGTCATTAACATTTGTAACTAGTTAGTAACTCAAGTGTAACTAAATATTTCAATCGTTCGAAAAGTTATTTTTTAGCTAATTTTATTTTAATTAAGCAGGATATATAAGCTTAAAGTAGCTTCAAATCATCTTAGTTATATTGGTGTTTTGTTCAATAAAAACGGTAAGTAGAGAGTGATTTCTAATATCATAAATTGATGCATATTCATGAAATTAATATATCGCTAGGATATTTACTGAATTGCACATTTAATGGAAGCGCTTACATCTGAATGGGCGAATAGTGACCTCATTGCGTTCAAAAAACAAACTATTTGGCTAGGGTTTGTCAAGGCGAGAAAAAATGCAATAGACAAAGGTAACCTCTCAATATATCTTACAAATAAAATTTTTAGCTTGATCTATATCATGTTTATCGCATGTTGTTGTGTGTCTGTTCTATAGAGAATAAGGAAGTTTCCGTATATGTTTACATTGCCCGAACAGTTAACAATTGCTTATGTTGATGATTGTAAAACTTCATTATTAGCTGAAATTCAGCACCAAGATATTATTGAATTCGATGATAGCAATGTTCAATGCATTGATACTGTAGGCGTGCAGCTACTGCTTGCTACAGTCAATTATATCAAGTCTCAAAATAAACAGCTCATTTGGCAATCCCAGTCTCAAGTTATCAAAGAAGGTGTTAAGCAGTTAGGGCTTAACGACGCTGTTTTAAATCAGTCTTTGTCTAGCTAGCATTGTGCGGTTTGTAATTATTTCATAGGAAAAAAAATGTCAAAAATTTTAGTGGTCGATGACTCTAACTCTATTCGCGATATGGTGAGTTTTACCTTAAAAAGTGCTGGATATGACACGATTGAGGCTAGGGATGGTCAACAGGGACTTTCTAAGGCTAAATCTAATAGTTTTGATTTGGTTATTTCGGATGTCAATATGCCGATCATGGATGGTATCACCTTGTGTTCTGAGTTGAGAAAATTACCGTCTTTTAAATTTACGCCGGTCTTAATGTTAACAACTGAGAGTTCAGTTGATATGAAGATGCGTGGCAAAGCAGCCGGAGCCACTGGCTGGTTAGTGAAACCCTTTAATCCAGAGAAACTACTTGCCACTATTAAGCGTGTCATACGGTAACTTACTATGAGTATTGATCTCTCTCAGTTTATTCCTAGCTTTTTGGAAGAAAGTTTAGAAGGGCTTGAGTTGATGGAAACTAGCCTGCTCAATTTGCAGCAAGGTGATGATGACAGCATCAATGCTATTTTTAGAGCCGCACACTCCATTAAGGGAGGAGCGGGCACTTTTGGCTTTAATGAAGTTACCGAATTTACTCACTTAGTAGAGACTTTACTTGATGAAATGCGTGATGGTCGCAGAGAGATTGCTCAGCCGGACATAGAACTTTTATTAGTTTCTGTAGACTGCCTGCGTATTCTTATTGAAGCCATTCGTGATGAAGAAGCTTGTAATAATAGTAATATTTTAGCGACGGCCAAGCGGCTTGAATTAGCATTAGACAATAGTAATTCCGAGTCTAGGTGCAAGCTAAGTAATGAAACAAGTGATCAACAAAATAACGCCCTTTCCACCTGGTTAATTACTTTTATTCCTGAGCCTCATTTAGTTCAAACCGGTAACGACCCGCTGCTATTATTTAATGCCTTGTCTGAATTAGGTGAAGTGAGTCTTGAAGCGCACAGCAAGGATATTCCGTCACTACTTGAACTTGATGCCGAAGCCTTGTATTTGAGTTGGTCATTAGCCATCAAAACATCTGCAAATGAAGATGATATCAAGGAAGTTTTTGAATGGGTAGAAGATGAGTGTCAGCTTACCATAACTAAAAAACCAATTGATATTCAAGATGAAAAATCACTGGTAGCTCCTTTGCATGATGAAATGACTGAACTAACACTTGCCAAGCAAAAGCCTTCTACGGCAGTCAGTGTTACTCAAGAAAAAAAATCTCAAAAAGCTAAAAATGACTCAGGTTCAATACGTGTTGGTGTTGATAAAGTTGATAGTTTAATAAACCTAGTCGGAGAGCTGGTCATTACACAGTCGATGTTGTCTGAATTAGGTAATGATTTTGAGATGTCCAAACTTGCTCGTTTGACTACGGGCTTAGAGCAGTTGTTACAAAATACCAAAGAACTACAAGAAAGTGTCATGCGCATTCGCATGCTGCCAATTAGTTTTGTTTTTAATCGTTTCCCTCGTTTGGTACATGATTTATCAAAGAAAACAGGTAAAGAGATAACGCTAGTTATTGATGGCGAACAAACTGAACTAGACAAAACAGTGATGGAACAAATTGGCGATCCTTTGGTGCATTTGGTCAGAAACGCGGTTGACCATGGCATTGAATCAAAAGCCGTTCGACTTGCCAATGGTAAAGCTGAAAAGGGTACTATTACTTTGGCTGCATATCATCAAGGTGGCAATATTGTTATCGAAATCAATGATGATGGCGGCGGTATTAATCGTCAAGCTGTGTTTGAAAAAGCACTAGAAAAAGGCATTGTCGATGCCAATACCACCTTAAGTGAAAGCCAAGTCTTTGACTTGATCTTTGAACCAGGCTTTTCTACGGCAAAAGAGCTCAGTGATATCTCTGGTCGTGGTGTCGGCATGGATGTGGTTAAAAAGAACATTCAATCGTTAGGTGGTCGAATTCAAATTGAATCAGAACCAGGCAAAGGCAGTCAATTTAAAGTTTACTTGCCACTTACCTTGGCTATTTTGGATGGTCAATTGGTGAAGGTTGGCAGTGAAGTCTATATTATCCCGCTGGTCACTATTGTTGAGTCATTACAAGTCAAAGAACAGTTAGTTAATCGTGTCTCCGGCGATATGGTCTTGTATCGATTACGAGAAGATAATGTGCCAATTATCCCTATTTACAATTTATTTAATATTCCGGCTGAAAATAAAGAAATAAGTAACGCGCTATTAGTGGTTGTTGAAGCCGATGGCCAAAAAGTGGGTTTAATGGTTGATGATTTATTGGCTCAGCAGCAGGTTGTTGTTAAAAGCCTCAACGAAAACTATCAACAGGTGGATGGTATTTCGGGTGCTACCATTTTAGGTGATGGCTCCGTTGCTATGATTTTAGATATTCCCGGAATGATCCAAATGGCGTTAAAAAAATCCCAAAGAGCTCAACAAGTTAAACTAGCCAATAAGCCACAGTTAGCGGGAGTTAGTTCTTAATGGATATTCAAGCACTTGCTGCCGAAATACCGATGGAAGGTGAATATAACCTCGAAGGCATTGACTTTATCAGTAGCGGTAAACAATTCCTCGCCTTCATTCTTGCGCAAGAACAGTATGCTGTCGACATATTATGTGTAGAAGAAATACGAAGCTGGGAAAATCCGACCAAGATCCCCAATGCGCCTAGTTATGTAAAAGGTGTCATTAACATGCGTGGCATCATAGTGCCAATCATCGATCTAAGGCTGAAATTTGGCATAGGTGATGCGAATTATAGTGAAACAACCGTAGTGATTGTCTTAACGGTGGAAAATGAAGACAAGTCTCGTACTATTGGCTTCGTTGTTGACGCCGTTTCAGATGTGCTTAATAGCGAAGACGATGAGGTTAAAAACGCTCCAGACTTTGGTGGTTGTGTCCCACAAAAATATATTGATGGCCTCATTAATGTAGGTGACAACGTAGTTACCTTATTAAATGTGCAAGCACTGCAAGCCATTGAAGCGCACTAGTCACGCTATTAAAGGAGTATCTTATGGAAATAGAGCAAGAATATCTCACCTTTATACTAAATGGTGAAGAGTATGGCGTTGACATTTTATGTGTGCAAGAGATACGAGTCTGGAGTTCTGTCACTGAATTACCCAATAAACCTGATTATATTAAAGGTGTTATTAATCTTCGAGGCACCATCATCCCTATTGTTGATTTACGTCAGCGTTTTGGTCAAGAAGCCTTAGTATATAACGAAAAAACCGTCACCATTATTTTACGTAATCAAGCAGCGGATAAACCTATGGTGGTTGGCATAGTAGTAGACGCCGTATCCGAAGTTTATAAATTCAGCGCCAAATCTATCCGTAAGCCACCAGAATTTGGCAATAAAATAGACCGATGTTTTTTGGCAGGTTTAGCCCTGGTAGAAGAAAAACTCATTATTTTGCTCAACAGCCGAACACTATTAGATCAAAGCGAATTATACCAAGTTGAAGATAAAGCCATGGAAACCATGCAGCGAAATGGATGATAACTCTGTCTAAATCATGTTTGACTTACCGCAATAGAGTATAGACATTGGCATATAAAAATTTATTGGGCGAGATAATTACGGCCACATTGCTAGATTTAATTAATAGATAACATTCAATCGAAAGGATATAGAACGAAATGAGCCAAGATACAAAAAGTTCAGCTAAAGAAGCTAAAGAATTGCAATTTTCAGACATGTTAGCTCAGATGAATGCTATCAATAAAGTACAAGCAATTATTGAATTTAACATGGACGGCACCATTCTTACCGCCAATGAAAACTTTTTAAATACGGTCGGTTATAGCTTGGAAGAAATCCAAGGACAGCATCACAGTTTATTTGTTGAGCCTGAATTTAAACAAAGTGATGAATATAAAGCCTTTTGGGATAAGTTAAATCTTGGTGAGTTCGAGTCGAAAGAATATAAGCGCTTAGGTAAAGGCGGTAAAGAGGTGTGGATACAAGCCTCCTACAACCCGATTTTTGATCTAAATGGCAAGCCGTATAAAGTGGTTAAGTTTGCCACTGATGTTACGGCCCAAAAAATGTCTACTGCTAATTTTTCCGGACAAATTAATGCCATTAGTAAGTCACAAGCGGTGATAGAGTTCAATATGGATGGCACCATTCTTAGCGCCAATGAAAACTTTTTAAATACTGTCGGTTATAGCTTGGAAGAAATCCAAGGACAACATCACAGTTTATTTGTTGAGCCTGAATTTAGACAAAGTGATGAATATAAAGCCTTCTGGGATAAGTTAAATCTTGGTGAATATGAATCGAAAGAATATAAGCGTTTAGGTAAAGGCGGCAAAGAGGTGTGGATCCAAGCCTCCTACAACCCAATTTTTGACTTAAATGGCAAACCGTACAAAGTGGTAAAGTTCGCTACTAATGTTAGCGCTGAAAAACAAAAAAATGCTAATTTTTCCGGACAAATTGATGCCATAGGCAAATCACAAGCGGTGATAGAGTTCAATATGGACGGCACTATTCTTAGCGCCAATGATAACTTTTTAAAGACTGTTGGTTATCGCTTGGAAGAAATACAAGGACAACACCACAGTTTATTTGTTGAGCCAGAATTTAAACTAAGCCCAGAATATAAAGCCTTTTGGGACAGTCTAAATCTCGGTGAATATGAATCAAAAGAATATAAACGCTTAGGTAAAGGCGGCAAAGAAGTGTGGATCCAAGCCTCATATAACCCAATCTTTGACTTAAATGGCAAACCATTCAAGGTAGTTAAGTTTGCCACTGATGTTACTGCCCAAAAGATGGCTAATGCTGATTTTTCTGGACAAATTGATGCCATTGGCAAATCACAAGCGGTGATAGAGTTCAATATGGACGGCACTATTCTTAGCGCCAATGAAAACTTTTTAAATACTGTTGGTTATAGCTTGGAAGAAATCCAAGGACAACACCACAGTTTATTTGTTGAGCAAGAATTTAAACACAGTCATGAATATAAAGCCTTTTGGGACAGTCTAAATCGCGGTGAATATGAATCAAAAGAATATAAACGCCTAGGTAAAGGCGGCAAAGAAGTGTGGATCCAAGCCTCTTATAACCCAATCTTTGACTTAAATGGTAAACCATTCAAAGTGGTTAAGTTTGCCTCTGAGGTTACTGCCCAAAAGATGACTAATGCTGATTTTTCTGGACAAATTGATGCCATTGGCAAATCACAAGCGGTGATAGAGTTCAATATGGACGGCAGCATTATTGACGCTAACGATAATTTTTTGAATGCAGTAGGTTACTCCTTACGTGAGATCCAAGGGCAGCACCATAGTATATTTGTTGAGCACGGTTATAAAACAAGTGCTGAATATCAGCAATTTTGGGGTAAGCTCAACCGTGGCGAATTTGACAGTGGGGAATATTTACGTATTGGTAAAGCCGGCAAGGAAATTTGGATCCAGGCGTCATACAACCCTATTTTTGATTTAAATGGTAAACCGTTCAAAGTAGTCAAGTACGCAACAGATATAACGGCACGTAAAAGAGCAATTGAGCAAATAAAAGATACTTTGCTTACTATGTCGCAAGGTGATTTGTCTCAGTCTATAGATAACGACCTTGATGGTGAATTTAACATTATCGGTGATTCTATTAATGAGTTTATGGGCATATTAAATGAAATGATTGAGGATATACGCAGTGCCTCGACCAATGTCTTTGATTCAGCACGTGAGATAGCCGAAGGTAATAATGAGTTAAGCCATCGAACTGAGTCGCAAGCATCGAGCTTAGAAGAAACGGCTGCGGCCATGGAAGAGCTAACGACTACGGTACAACAAAATACTGACAATGCATCTCAAGCGAGTAAGTTATCAAAATCAGTGATGGATAAAGCCAGTAATGGTGGGGCTGTGGTACGCAATGCGATTACAGCAATGAGCGATATTAATAAGTCGAGCAAAAAGATTGCCGATATTATTAGTGTGATTGATGAAATAGCGTTCCAAACCAATTTACTTGCGTTAAATGCTGCTGTAGAAGCTGCGCGAGCGGGTGAGCAAGGTCGAGGTTTTGCCGTTGTTGCCGCTGAAGTGCGAAACTTAGCACAACGTTCAGCTGGCGCTGCCAAAGAAATAAAGGGCTTGATTAATGACAGTGTTGAAGCTGTAGGGCAAGGAACAAAACTGGTTGATGAAACCGGACAAACCTTTACCGAACTTGTCAGTGCTATTGAAGAAGTAGGTAAAATGATTACCGATATCGATACTGCCGGTAAAGAGCAATCAGCCGGTATTGGCGAAGTCAGTGCTGCTGTAAGTCAAATGGATGAAATGACCCAGCAAAATGCTGCTCTGGTTGAAGAAGCTGCGGCGTCAAGTAAATCGATGGAAGAACAGTCACAAGCATTACTCGATCATGTGTCTTTCTTTGATGCGGAAGAAGAAGAGGAAGCTCCTGTAGCTCGCCGACAAACACGTAGAAAAACAGCTAGATCATCTCGCGTAGAAACTCGACCAACTAACGTTAGGTCGTCGAGCCAACGCCAGCGTACTCGAGTGAAAGCTAAAGTGGATCATGAATGGGAAGAGTTTTAGGTTAAATGAGCACAGATCGCGACCAGTCATATCAGTTAAGCAACAGGGACTATAAATTTCTATGTCAACACGTATATGATTCTACAGGGATTGTTTTGGGGGAGAATAAGCGTGAGATGGTTTATCGCCGACTTACGCGTATTATTCGTGAACGAAAATTAGCCTCATTTACCGCTTATTGTGAATTACTAAAAAACTGTCCAGAGCAAGAGCAGCGTTATTTTATCAGTAAGATAACGACTAACTTAACCAGTTTTTATCGTGAATCTCATCATTTTGATTTTTTAACTCAGCAAGAGCTTCCTAGGTTATTAAGTAAAGGCTTGCACAATAATCGTTTAAGAATATGGTCGAGCGCCAGTTCTACCGGCGAAGAGGCTTACAGTATTGCTATCACTTTACTGGAGGCTCTTGGGCACTTTATTAAACGTTTGGATGTGAAAATATTAGCAACAGATATTGATAGTAACGTGCTGAAAACAGCAGATAAAGGTATCTATGAGGCACTAAAAATGGATGGGGTCTCAGCCAAGCTTAAGCAAAAATATTTTCATAGAGGCGTGGCTGATAATGCCAATAACGTTAAGGTTAGCGATGAACTCAGGCAGCTTATCACGTTTAAAGAATTGAATTTGTTGGGCGAATGGCCAATGAAAGGGCCATTTGATGTTATTTTTTGTCGTAATGTCATTATCTATTTCGATAAGCCTACCCAAGAGGAATTATTTGCACGTTTACATGACATATTAAAACCAGGTGGGCTGCTGA
>Ga0209395_1008671_pt1 | contig 10288 bp, 8 predicted proteins | sample GOMGulsemesocosm_3_FD_184635 | JGI IMG/M metagenome (GOLD analysis project Ga0209395, IMG submission 184635) | Methane-oxidizing microbial communities from mesocosms in the Gulf of Mexico - GOM9D Gulf of Mexico (SPAdes) (version 2) | ecosystem: Environmental > Aquatic > Marine > Cold seeps... | reverse complement strand
GATATATTGGTTGTAGATATGCTAGGTAAGATTGTAGATAGACAAAAAATTAATACCAAAGGGAACAATAAAAAAGTGATTTATAATTCGCCAATACAATTAAAAACAGGAGTGTATAGGTATTTGTTTTATGATGATTCAAAACAAAAATACAAAGGGAGTTTTATAATATATTAGTTGGTTATTTGTTTGATTATTTAGGAGGTGGGAATTATTTTTCACTTCCTATTTTTTCTAAATATTGGTTTTTTTGTAAAGTACCATTTAAACCTAAAACCAATTTCTGTAAATTTAAAACCTGCAGCTGTTACAGATGCAATATTACTATGGTTAATGAATAAATTAGCGATGCTTCTTTCAGAGAATTTATATCCTAACTTACCTTGAAATCTATATGTATTTTGTCTTTCTGTGTTTTCAATATACTGAAAACCTGTAGCAGCATTTAAACCATAAAACCACTGATTGCTTTTGATACTGTTTTCGTCTCTCAGTAAATCGATAAAAACTTCTACAGCATTAAATTTTTCTGGACTAAAATATATTGTTGGTACTTGGTTCTCAAAAGTAATGTATTGATAATTTACCCCTGCTTTTAAAATAGGGTTATTTAAAATTGTATAATAGGCAGATGTAAAAAAGAGATTACGGGTATTATTGTCATTTTGAGAAGTGTAATAATATTGACTAAACCATCCAAAGTTAACATTCGTATTTAAACTATAATTTACATAATAATTATTTTGAATAATTTCTCTACTTAATAAATCGGCATTGAAATCTTGAAGTTCTCGTTTATAACCAATATCTAGATTTTGTAGTTTAAAGGGTTTAATATTGAATGAAATATCAGTTAGAAATTGAGAATAGTTTAAAAGGTTTGTAGCGGCATTAGTTATTCCTAAGCTACTATTAAATACAACCGTAGGTAATAGTTGATAAGAAACACCACCTAATAAACTATGAGAGGTCGCTTCTAAGTTCGAAAAACTATTTTGAGTATTTCTATAAGTATAATTTGTATTGAACTTAAGTTTAGTCGAAACAGGTAAGCTGACTCCAGAATAAAAAGTGGTAGCCTCATTGTTTCCATTGTCACTACTATAAGTAACTTTAGATTCGATAAAAGGTGTGAATTTTGTATCTAGTTTTTTTAGAAAAGTGACAATGTCTTTTTGGTTGTTGTAAAAGGTTAACGCTTTGTTTCCTGCTTTATACGCTTGACCATAAAGCCCTGAAGCTTTTAATGCATTTGCTTTTCCTAAGTTTCCATCAAAAGAAATTGAATCATTTTTTAGAATAAGATCGTAATCAGTAATACTTTTTTTAAAATTGCTTTTATAGATATTCAATGTTGCTCTAAGTGAAAGGACCCAATTTTTATTTGGATGTTTTTCATTTAACTTTTTAACATGTGTAGCTGCTTCGGTATATTCTCTATTCCATATTAAAGCTTGTACGTAGCGTTCTTTTGTTTGTTGAGCTAATACTGTATTCGTTTGCTTATTAATTGAATTTATTGCCTTAAAACTGATCTTTAATGCTTCTTTTTCCTTTCCTTTTAAATGAGAAACCAGTGCAAGTCCATTTAGCGAAGTTAATTTGTGTTGAGAGAAAGTACCAATTAATGTATACGTAGTTTCTGCATTCATAAAATTTTCAGAAATAAGGTATACATTCGCCAAATTTTGAAGTGTTTCAATATCATTCTGAAACAATAATAAATTCTCTTTTAGTAATGATATTGCGGTATTATATTCTCTTTTTTGAACATACTGATTTGCAAAACCTAAATTGATATACTTTTTAGAAATCAATGCATTTAAGTTGCCAGGTGAAACGATCAATGCTTTATCAACAAATTCAATTGCCTGATTGTATATTTTTAAATTCGAAAGGGTGTTTGCATATCCCAATAAGGCAGGAAAACTTTGAGAGTTTTCATTTACCAGATTTTGATAATATCCTTTTGCTTGATTAAAGTTTTTGTTCCATAACAAAGATTCAGCATAATTCAGTTTAATTTCGAAATCTTGTGGATACTTTATTAATAAATTAGTGAAAATTTCAACAGATTTTTCACTGTTTCCATTTAAACCTACAGCTCTACCAAAACAAAGTTTTGCTGTCTTATTTGTTGGGTATTCTATTAAAATATTTTTAAAAAACAATTCAGCTTTACTGTATTTCCCTGTTTCTAAGTATGTAAATCCTTCTTTCATGTTCTGAGCTATTGATATAGTTGAAATAATGATGAAGAAAAATGATAGTTTGTGTTTCAGTTTCATACGTTTCTTTTTCTGCAAGTTAGGGAATCAAATCCAAACATATCTAATATTTCACCTATACTAAGTTTCCTTTCATCGAAATCTAAAACATATGAAAGCTTTCTTAAATGATATTTGTAACAGAAATAAATTATGAACTTAAAACTTACACGTCATGGCTTTACAGATATTAGAAAACAAAGGGAATTTTTACATTCAAGGAAAAATAACTTGTGATAATGTGCAGGCATTGAAATTGCATTTTGAATGCATTTTACGCAATAGAAAATACGTTACCGTAAATATTAGCGATGTAACAGAAATAGACACAGAAGGGGTTGCTGCATTTACTCAGATGTACCATTACTCACTATTAACAAATAAGATTTTCACAATTATAGGAGTTGGAAGCAAAGATATGTATGAGCATTTTAGGAATCAAAATATCGCATAACAGATTAGTATTTTAATCAATAAAACATGAATTATGTCACTAGAAATTATAAACAATAAAGGAACATTTGAATTGGCTGGAGAATTTACTTCAGAAAACAAAGGTGAAGTAAAAGAATTTTTTAACGATCTGCTAGACAAATATTATGAAGTAGTCATGTGTTTGAATAAGGTGAAAAAGATGGATGAATCTGCAATTGATGTATTGAAATTTATACATAAAAAAGCAAGAAAGAGAAGTAAAGTGTTATTTGTTTTAGGAAAAAAAAATACACTAGTAAAGAAAACATTTAAAATTTTTAACATCTCATATATTTTTAAAAATGATTACAATTAATTCAATGAAAAGAAAGATATCGTCAGAGCAGTTATTTATGATTAGTGTGCTAATTGTAAACGGAGGGAACTATTTATACAATCTTTTACTAGGAAGAATATTAGGGCCAGAACAGTTTGCAGACGCCGCTGTATTAATTACTTTTTTGTTAACATTGTCTTTTGTTGCAATGACATTTCAGTTAGTAACTGCTAAATTCTCAATACTTTTTAAAGTCAAAACATTCAATCGTTTTGTTTCTTCTATGTATAAAAGTGCACTTTATATAGGTGTACCATTAGGAGCGTTAATCGTTGTTTTTTCAACAGAATTGCAGCAAGTACTTAACACATCATCTTCATCAATGTTTGTAGTTTTTGGGCTTGGTGTTCCGGTATATTTTCTAATGAGTATTAACAGAGGAGTCTTTCAAGGGAAAAAGGAATTTAATTCGTTGTCCATTACTTATCAAACAGAAATGCTTAGTAGATTGCTTGTAACGCTTGCTCTACTTTTAATTTTTGGGATAGAATCTCCGGTGTTAATTGCAATTGGAATTATAGTCTCATTTGTATTTGGAATGTTTCCTTTTAAATCGAAATTGTTTTCTCTTCAACGGAAAGTACGGATTAGAGAAATTTATAAAAAACAAATAAAATCCTTTTTTATATTAACTGCATTTTATGAATTGACTCAAATTATTATCAATAATAGTGATATACTGTTGGTAAAACATTATTTCGAATCTTATGATGCAGGGTTGTATGCTTCTTTAGCGTTAATAGGAAGAATGGTCTATTTTATAGCTTGGATGTTTGTAATGTTATTACTTCCCAAAGTGATACATTTAAAAAAAGAAGGTAAAAAAACCAGTGGTGTTTTATTTAAATACATCGGCTACATATCATGTTTATCCTGTATTATTATAACAAGTTGTGTTTTGTTTCCTGAAACGATTGTTCAGTTGTTGTTTGGTGAAAGTTACCTTGAGATTTCTTCTTTATTATGGAAGTATGCTTTGGCAACGTCATTATTCGCAATCTCAAATATTTTTGCTTATTACTACCTTTCTTTAGATAAGTATATACCGGTGATTATTTCTGGTGTTTTTGGAATCTTGCAAGTGGTTTTAATTGTTTGGTTTCACGAAAGTCTTGAGCAGGTTGTTCACATGCAAATCCTTGCAATGTTAGTGTTACTAGTTGTACAATTGTTGTTTTTCGGAAGCGTATTGTTGCCCGTAAAAAGAGCTTTGAGATAAAATATAGAAGATTCACTCTTCGTATAAAACAGTGCACTCATCGATAGGTATTTACTCTAGAGCTAAATTAACAACAAACTATTCCAATGTTTTTTGATCTTTACTATAGAACCAATTTATTATTGGTCTTTTAATGAATATAAATTTAAACCTATCATCATGAAAGAAGAACTAAAAGAAGTCAAACAGTATTTAGAGAGCACTTTAGAAGAATTTAGTGACGCGTATGTAAACTATGGTATTGACATGGATAATGAAACACAGCTTCTAGAAAAAGCGTTGATTCATGTAAATAAATTATTAGCCAGAAGCTTAGAATATAGTATTGCAAGTTAGCATCAAATAATTATAAAACAAACAACTAATATTTAAAAAACAAATCTATGAGACTTGCAATTATAACAGCCTATCCGCCAAGTAAAATAACATTAAATGAATACGCATATCATTTGGTAAAACACTTTAGACAAAAAAAAGAAATTACTGAACTTATCATATTGACTGATAAAACTAAAGGGGCTAAAGCAATTGATTTTGAAGAACAAGGATGTAAAATAACAGTGAAAGAATGTTGGTCATTTAATTCATATAAAAACATTTTTAGTGTTACAAAAGCAATCAGTCAAACAAAACCAGACAACGTATTATTTAATTTACAATTTATGAAGTTTGGTGATAAAAAAATACCTGCAGCACTTGGGTTATTATTGCCATTAGTTTGTAAAATTAAACGCATACCAACTATAGTATTATTGCACAATATTTTAGAACAAGTAGATCTGAAAAAAGCAGGATTTACCGCTAATAAGTTGATGCAAAAAATATATGGTTTTGTAGGAAGCACATTGACAAGAATTATTTTGAAAGCCGACATTGTTGCAGTAACAATGAAAAAATATGTTGGTGTTTTAGAGAGAAAATATAAAGTTAAGAATGTAATTGCAATCCCACATGGTACATTTGAAGTTTCAAAAGCACCTACATTTGCATTGCCAAAAGGAGCATTAAAAATAATGACGTTTGGAAAATTTGGTACTTATAAAAAAGTAGGTTTACTTATCGAAGCCGTTCAAAAGGTTAGAAAAACAACAGGAATGGATTTAGAAATTGTTATAGCTGGTACAGATAATCCAAATGTGGTAGGATATTTAGATAATGTTAAAAGAAGATTCGCATATGTGCCAAAGTTAACTTTTACTGGTTATGTAGAAGAGTCAGATGTGTCTACATTATTTGAGGAAAGTGCGGTTGTTGTTTTTCCATATACATCAACTACGGGGAGTTCTGGAGTTTTACATCAGGCCGGAAGTTATGGAAAAGCTGTTATTATGCCAGATTTGGGTGATTTAGCATTGTTGGTAAAAGAAGAAGGGTATCAGGCTGAGTTTTTTAAACCAACAAGTGTATCTAGTTTGGCAAAGTCAATTGAAGCAATTGTAACTAATGAGTCATATAGAATTGCTTTAGGTATTGCAAATTATAAAGCGGCTACCGCGTATCCAATGTCAAAAATTACAGATATTTATCTTGAAACATTTAATACTATAGAAAGTAAAACAAAACTTAAAAAAAGTATAACTTATCAGGTGAATTAATCTATAGAAATGTATTTAAATGACTTTTTCTTTTTCCCGTTTTTATTTATAAAACCAAAATGCTCTTGTGCATTTCTTCTCCAAGGAAGTTTTCCAACTACTTCTTTGGGGATGTTATTAAAATCATATAATGTCCAAGACATAAATGAAATATTTTCTTCCTTCAATTGATGTTGCATCGTTTTGTAATATGCAGCTTGCAATTTTTCAGAACCACTAAATAAACTCCAAAAACCACTGTAAGAACTAAGTCCAAACTCTGAAAGTAAAATTTGTTTTGAAGCTGTTTTTTCTTGTAAAACTTTTAAGGTGTTTTTAAAGTTTCTTGGTTTTTTATAATAGTGAAAAGAAATAAAATCCACCTCATTTTCTAGGATAATAGCACTTTTAGCATCCGACCAACCAATTGTTACTGGATGTTTTTTGTCTATTGATTTTACTACAACAGCCATTCTTTTTAGCCAACTTATTACATTTTTTTTACCCCTAGAATCAAAATCTAAATCTGGTTCATTTTTTATGTCCCATGCTAATAGAGCAGGATGATCCTTAAACCTAGATACAATTTCAATTGCATGTTTTTGATTTAGTGTCCAATTAAGTACAGAATAATCTCCATAAAAATCGAAAAGAGTGAGCATTACTTTTAATTCATTTGCCTGTGCGATATCTAAAACTTTTTGAAGTTTTTTTAACTTTTCAGTGCTTACTTTTGCTTTTCCAAAATCTTCATATGGTATAAAAATTCTTAAGGTATTTAATCGAGCCTTTTTTATAATTTTTAAATCTGCTTCAATTATTGAATCAATAAATTGAGAGCCGAACATATCCCATGGAGTTTTTTGAGGGTAATAATTAATCCCTTTTATGGCAAGTGTAGTATCAATTTTTCTTGTGTTGAAATTATTGTTCGTAGAAACAGTTTCTCTAATAAGATGCCTTACTCTCCAAAAACCATCTTCTAGTAAAAGAATTATTTTATACGTTGCCGTTTCATAAGTTTCAAGAGTAAGATTCGAATTACTATATATCCGTTTATACTCAAGAACATTTTTGTCAGTTAATACAACTAATTGACCATCCTCGCTAAAAAAATCTAACGTTAAGTGGTGCTCTAAAGTGGTTCCGTCAATTGTTGTTTTTTGTAGCTTGTTTTGTGCAATAATGTTAAAAATATTTTTTCTTGCACTCTCTGTATAATAATCATTAATACCTGTTTTTAAGTTTGTTTTATAGGCTATATGCCTTACGTACCAGGCATCTAAGTAGTCGTTTTCAATTTCAGAAAGCGTTTGATCATCCATTTTTCTTCCTTTGTTTTTAAAAGGGGTCCATGTTAATTCAGGAAGATATTGGTCAATTTTTTTCAATTCAGTGTGTAGCATTTTACTTCTATCTGCACCTGTATTTAAATAACTATACAAAGCACCAACACCGTACACTAAAAATAATGTTATAGCGATGTAGGAAAGCAGTATTGCTGCTCTTAAAATATTTCTATTCTTTACCATAGTCTTTTAGCTTGTCTGTTTTTTGTAATTCCAGCTGTTCTAATTTGAAAATTATAGATGTTTTTTTTATAGATTCCAGCTGCTAATTTGAATTTGACATAACCATCTTTAGAGGTTTTTGTAATGATTCCTATTTTCTTTTTTCCATTTAAAATGGTTAGTCGTACAAGCAAGCCATCAGGGATCATTTGGTTCATAAAACTTGTTAAAGGCCCCACAGTTATGGTTCTATTGTTTTTGGAAAACTGTATTCCAAAATCTGTAATAACTTGTGTGTATTTTATGTAAATAAGATTGCTTTCAGAAATTCCTTCAACATATGCTTTAATGGCCCAATGTGCTTCTTGATCTGGATGAATCATTTTAGCTGTAGCAATGCCTTGTATTGTAGTTCCTGAGGTTTTTAATATCGCATTGTTTTTAGTACGAATAAAGAACTCGACATAAGTTCCATCACTGACAATATTGCCTAAAGAATCTTTTATGATCGATGTACTTAGAGTAGTAATTTGATTCCCATCTGCGTACTTGTGATTTCTTTTGGCAGAAATAATGAAATTTGTTGGGATTGCCGGTACAATATTAACATCATATTCCTTAGAATTTTCTCCATAACTTTCAGAAGATAAAATCATTCTTCCAGAAGTATTTGGCGAGTAGATGTTTTTAAATGCAATCAATTGATCTGTTTTAATCTCAGTACTTATTTCACTAGCTAAGAATTGCTGTTTTAGAAGCACTGGAGTTTTAGGTTTTAAGGGATTGTCTAAACTATCTGTTGGAATGATAATGATCATAGTGAAATCTCTTCCTCCAGCTTCGATACTTGGTGGGCCAAGATAGGTTTCCATACTTTTAACAACTGTTTTTGGTGTTATTCTCAATATTCCAGAAACCGAATGGCCTTTGTCAGATAAACTCCAATTTATTGTTCCTGATTTATTACTAATGTGTTGTGGAATTTCATAAGAAATAATAGTAGGAGATACACTTTTTGCTTTTATAAGGGTACTACCATAATTGGTTGAACAATATAAAACCGAATTATTTTTTTTAAAAGATGAAAAACGTAATACAATTTTACTTCCTGCTACAAATAGAGCCTTTGTGGAAATCAATTGAATTTGATCTCTCTTTACAGTTGAGTTTTGGCCAAATGAAATGTATGATATACATATCAAACAAATCAAATACAGGTATGTGTTTTTCTTAATCATTAATTTGGATTTCCAATGTAGCTATTTAATTCAATTTTAATGTATGGATACTTTTTGTTGTTTGTAAATTGTAACTCTGGTTTTGTATGATTTATAATTCTATTTGGAACAATATCATCGGCAATATTTTTATTAGGCAGTCCATTTACAAAACAATTGGACATGTCATCGCTAATAATTTCAATTTTAGATGCTTTCATGAGTTTATATTCAAAAGTAAGCTTTCTTTGTTGTCTTATTCCTTCATCTAAAAAAAGGTGATCTACCCAGAGCATGGTTTTACGTTCATTGTAATAGCTAACTAAAATTTGAGGTATGGTAACTTCATTTAGACCGCTATTAAATAAGGTGCCATTGATGTTCCTTTTTTCAATAGAAAGATTGCTTAAAGTTAAATCTTTGTATAGATCCGATCCAGAAACATTGCCAGCTGCTTGTAAGTTAAATTTCGTAGGTTGTTCGTTTAGCAAAACAGGAGTAAATTCATTTGGATTAAAAGTTGTTGGTATGGGGTCTTCAATTTTTGACCAAGCGATGCCTTCAAAGTTAATTTTAAAACTAGTTACTTCTTTGGGCATTAATTTATGTTTTACATGGTATTTTGCATTAAACGTAGCTAATTCCTCATTTTTATCATTGTATAAGGTTCCTTTTAAAACGACATCTGCAGGTACATTGTCAATATTTTGTATCTCACCAATAATGGCATATTGGCCTTCATTCTTAACTAATTTAGCAGTCACAATTTCTAATACAGGTTGTTTTAAAACATCTTCATGGTGTGTTTGTTCTGTAGTTATTCTCCTTCTTCCTTGATTGAAATACTTTGTAAGGTTATTAGAATATAATTGATCAGGAGGGATATCGGTATCTAATTTTTCTGGGTTTAAATACCATTTCCCTTGTTTTTTAATAAGAGTCTTATAGAACGTTCTATTAATGTTTTCAAGTGGTGTAACCCATTCTGTTATAACTGTAGCAATTGCCGAGCTATCATTTTTGATAGCGATTATACTTTCTATATGGTCTAATTTAGCATAAGAACTTAGTAATCCATCCGTTACCGAAATCTCGAGCATAAATTGGTCTAAAGTCACGCCACTTGTTGGATTTATTAAGCTATATGCGGATTCAAACCTTTTAAAATCGAGCGCATCAAAATAGGCTAAAACTGCATTTTTTGGAGAATGTTGAGCATTGTTTTTAATATAGAATTGATACACACCAAAAAGAATGAAGAAAAAGATCAACAGAGACCAAAAAAAGGAAAATGTGACTAGCTTTTTAGGGAATTTTTTATAATCATTTTTTTCAATGAATGATTTATTGGTTGTTTTAGTAATACTCTGTGATTTACGAATCCACTCGATAAAATGTTTTGTTGTTATTTTAGAAATATTTTTTAATTTACGAATCCATCCTAATTGAATATTAATGATAAATGCTAACAAAACCATAAACAAAGGAACCGTTCCCCAAAGTGTTTTTTGCCATTTAGCTACATCCTCTTTGGGTAAGATAGAAGACAAAGGGGGGACATTTAATTTTTCCCAAACCATAACACCATTTTCAAGTTGTGGAAGTCTTTGCCATCCGCAGAAATATAGTATAGGGTCATAAAATTTATCATTAGAAAAAATATATTTAAGATTGTATTTTTCAGGTACA
>Ga0209395_1008663_pt1 | contig 10295 bp, 4 predicted proteins | sample GOMGulsemesocosm_3_FD_184635 | JGI IMG/M metagenome (GOLD analysis project Ga0209395, IMG submission 184635) | Methane-oxidizing microbial communities from mesocosms in the Gulf of Mexico - GOM9D Gulf of Mexico (SPAdes) (version 2) | ecosystem: Environmental > Aquatic > Marine > Cold seeps... | reverse complement strand
CTCAGTGAGCAGCGATAAAGTTTGTGCCGTTGCAAAGGCCGGCACTGGAGATACCGCAGTGTAGACGCGGTGCTGATTCGGAGTCCAGCCAACCGCTCTCGTTACGACCCCTCCTTATTCTACGAAGCTGCCCAGAACGCATCCACTTGACGTTGGCCATAGATTCACTCTTTGCAAGCACTTCAGCGATCGCTGAGACCCATCGGTGAGGCTATAGCGAAACGGTGCTGTCCCTTAGAGACTCGGGCATGTAAAGCAGTCGGCCGAAACAGCGGGCTTCAAGTGAGCCCTGGCTTTACTTCCCGGGGCCGTATTGCTTAACACTAACGCTAGATCTTGTGGCATGTGAAGTGAGCAGGGCGGTCAGAAATGCCTGAATCCGCTGATGGAAAGTGACAGCGATTTGGCGGTCTCTTTAGTTTTCCAACCTACACCTACCGGTGTTACTGATAATTCAGCGGATCACACCTTGTAAAAAGACAAGAAAATGGCGACATAGCAGTATAGGAATCTGGCAGATATCGGGGAACAAGAGCACTGTTACTGTATACGTTTACGAATATGATGATGTTGGAAATCTAAATCTCTACGAGTGCGGTAGTGATAAGAATGGCAGCATCGACTACCGTCAAGATCCCGAGCACAATAGCGACAATAATCGATTGGTTTGTTCTGATAATAAAAAATGGAGGCGGGACACCAGAGCACGTTGTTGTTCTCGATTGCGACAGTAACAGTAGTGTTATTCTAGTGGGAGTTTCTGGATGGGACGGGATTGTTTATGGCACTTGACTCTCGACGGGAGAATTTGGCTTTAACAATGCTCAGGTTAAATACAGGTAATTTGAAAAAATCGGTACAGGACGCGTGCCGCTCATCTACCCTTACTAGCAGGCAAATGTCAAATTAGGCATAAACCCGCTGAAAAACGCTACTGCGAGTCACCTTTATAGGCACGGTGTTTGTCCAATTATATTACATTATTAGGCTTATTGCCCTTGCATGAGGGTAGTCGGCATTTTCGGCAATAGCGGGTGATAGCGTCCCAATCGATTCTTCCAAGTAACCTGTACTGGGGTTTCACTATAATCTTTTTTATTTAGCGATGATATTCGAATTTGATAGCCGTTTTTGTCTGTGGCCATGACCACGTCAAAAATCATTTCAGGTTCGTTTATGCTGTAGAACAACAATAGTAGTTGACACGTAACGTAATTAGATTCATTATTAAATCAGATTAAGGATGATCGAGATACATCACGGATGCTAGCCTAATGCTATTCCTCTCCGATCCTTTTATTGTCGAACTAAAACAGGAAATTCAATAATTGCTGTTTAGATAACCGACGTTTCGTTCCAGTATATAGTAGTGATAATTACTCTGTGTTGCTGTTCAGTCTGCTGACGGCAGTATTTTTACACCTTTTTTCTATGGCTTTCTCATTCGCATTTTCAAGCAGTAATAATCTCGCTTGAAGAAAATAACAATGGAAAAACACTTAGTTCAGTCGCTTATCGAGAGTACTTATCGCCTAGCGTATATTTTGCGATGACTTCATTAGCTGCAACTGTGGACTTGATAATTGTATCAATTCAAACATCCAGCTTAACGTACAAATCATTTTCAAGCGTACTTCTAAAAACACTTCGTTATGAATAGAAATAACTCGACCGGGGAATTTGGCGATTAGATTTGAAGTGCAAAATGAAGTGAAATTGACCTTTTCATGAGGAAAATGCAATTCAAAATTCGACCTGACTTCAATGCCGAATGTCACTGACAGCGAATGCTATTGAGACTATAAGTAAATTATTACCAATTCATTAATTTTACAAAACCGTAAGTAAAACACCAATAATAAGAGAGCAGCTGTGCTAATGTGGCGCAGCCTAAACTATGCCCATCATTCTGGACTAGCGTTATATCATTGAACATGACATGACGGGTTATTCAATACTGAATTACATTTTACTCAGTAATAATAAAATCAAAAACTGCAAAGCAAAGCAGTAAATACAGGGAAGTTAAGAGTTTATGAATTATTTTCAAAAAAACCTAATGGTGAAGGGACTCGCGGGGGCTGCAGGATTATTGGCATTTCAAATGCCTGCTTTAAGTGCCGGCGATTCTTTAATGCTCGAAGAAGTGACGGTGACTGCCACCAAAAGAGAAACCTCTCTCCAGGATACAGCTATAGCGGTAACAGCATTTACATCCGATATGATGGAAGAGCTGGACATTAACAGTGCGGCAGACATGGAAGCTTTAGTGCCCTCATTCACCACACAGCAAAACCCAAATCGCATATCTATTCGTGGTGTTGGTCGTTTTGATAACTCAATGGGTACCAGTCCCGGCATTGCGACTTACAACGACGGTATTTACTTTGCAGAAGATTCTTCGTTGTATGCAAACCCAATCAACGTTGAACGCACAGAAATCTTACGCGGGCCACAGGGTACTCTGTTTGGTCGCAATACCACCGGTGGTGCAGTTAACATTATTACAAAAAAACCTACTGCAGAGTTTAAGGGTGATGTGAGAGTTAAACTAGGTAACTACGGCTACCAGCGAATCGATGCATTAGTTAGTGGCCCCATTAATGAAAATATTCGCTACAAGTTGTACGTCAGTGATCAACAGCGTGATGGCTTACAAAAAAACCTCGCAGGCCCTGACGCGAGAACACAGGACAACAGCTACGCTGAAGGTCAAATAGAGTGGGATATCAGTGAAAACCTCACTTTGTGGGCTAAGTACTCAGGTACCGACTATAGCTATATTCCTGGTGCTAATAATGAGGAAGACGCATACGACTGTATCAACAACTGGTCTGGACTGGGACCGTCAATCGCCTTTCTGCAATGTCAAGCCGGTGGTGAGAGCAATGCAGCTATTGGTGATCCACAAACGATTGCTTTAAATACGCCCGGAAGAATTTCTTTGGACAATAGCGCTGCTTCATCGATAAAACTCACCTATGAAATGGCCGAGTCAACACTGAGTTATTTATACGGCGCAGTGAAGTATGACTGGGATCAAAAAGGCACCGATTACGATGGTACCCCCTACCAAGACTCCGGTGTTCGTTTGAGTGTTGGTCAATATCAAGACCAGGAGTCTCACGAATTGCAGTTAACTTCACAGTGGGATAAAAGCTGGAACTATATTGTTGGCCTTTACTATTTTGAAGATAGAAATGAGCAGCCTTACAATATTTATTCCGAAGGGAATCCGGCTTTTGACACTATATACAATGCTGAGACCAACGAGTACTGGGAAAACCCCGAGCACGTCATCTATTACCAAAATGGTATTATAGAAAACGAATCATGGGCCGCCTACGGAGAAGTTGGTATTGATTTAAATGACCAGTGGGCCGTGACCGTTGGCCTGCGTTACTCTGATGACAGTTTCCACGGTACTGAAGTGCAATTGCAATACTATGATATGGCGCTTTATAGCTACTGGCCTATATGGACTCCCTACGCCTCTGATGCGAGTCAGGGTGCGTTTGTTGGCGATTCAAGCCGATATACTGATTCAGTTGATGCCGAATATGACCAGGATTACACCAATACCACCGGCAAAATAACTATCGATTACCGTCCAATAGAAGATCATTTAGTTTGGTTTACGGTTGCCAACGGCTACAAAATGGGCGGTGTGAAACTAGGTAATTTGGAGAAATATTACAATGAAAGCATTGGCTCTGACGGCTTGTTCGATCAGGAAGATATGCTAATGCTTGAACTGGGCTGGAAAGCTGAATTGCTAGACCACCGCATGCGTACAGAGGTTGTATTGTTTGACTATAAATACGATGACATGCAGCGCACTAGAAGCTTTCAATCGCCGCCACCGGCGAGCATTACTTTAAGCGAGGTGGTGAATGTTGATACCGAAATGAGAGGTTTAGAAATTTCTACCACTTATTTACTCACTGCTAATCTTAGAGCAATTTATGCCTTTTCATACAACGAAAGTGAAATTGTTGAAGACATCTATTTCCGTAGCAGCACCTACAGTGCTAGAGATGAAAACAATGAGATAATCGCCGACAATGTCAAAGGCAATTCTTTGGTATTAACGCCTAAGAATAAGCACGCGCTTTCATTGCACTATATGCTGCCAACAGACATCGGTGAGTTTTCAATCGGTGGCAGCTATTCGCATGTTGGCAAACGCTATTTTGATTTTGGTAATAACAACAGTGAAGATAGCTACAAACGTTTAGACTTACAGGCGTCTTGGACCAGTGCTGAAGGTACCTACAAAGTCTTAGCTGCGGTTAACAATGCAACAGATGAAGAGATGTACAACACCTACGGTTGCCTTGCAGCTGCCAATGGTACTTACGGTACTGATAGCTTTGTTGTTCGATGTTCTGGTAACCCAATGGATCAACGTATGTACAATGTGCAGTTTATGGCGAAATTCTAAATTCGCATAGAGAGCAGGTAACAACTAAAAGAAAGCCGTTTTGCGGCTTTCTTTTTTTTTCCCGAAAAGCAGTATTTGACAGTCTTGTTTCCGTGAGCCAGTAACAATTTCTGTGTAAATGGTATTGCTCGATACGCACATATAAATATAAGCTGGAATGGGTATCTCAACGAGCAGCGCTTTTGATTATGCTATCGCGTGCCAGAGTCTGTCGGCAGCTCTGTGTTAGACGCGAGGTTTATTCGGAATTCAGCCAGTAGTCGGGTTACAAGCTCTCCGTTATCTAACAAGCTGTCCAGAACCGATCCATCTTATGCTGGCCATTGCTTCGCTCTCGGCAGACGACTGAAGACCGTACAAGTAGCTCTATAGGGGAACCCCAAATTGCGACGATGAATTAAAATACACATCACTGTTGAAGAAGCAATTATAAAGCCAAAGTGCATCACAACAAAGTTCACGCCCGCGAATAGCGATTTGCGCCCAAATGGCATCGGGCCGGTGAAGAAATTGCAGCTGAGTTCAGGTGTCACTTAATTGGGTATAGAGTCGCTGCAGAAGCACTTAGCACGGAAAACGTGACAAGCTCTAGCCCCAGGCCGAATCACAGTAAGTCGTATGTCTAATAGCCAGCACACCAAACTCCCGATAGCGTTAGTTTGAAAATACGCGTCAGAAGTAGCGTTCCGGCCGGGAATCAATCAACAAATAGTCAGTCCTACGGATTATGCCTCTTATGTATTTACTTTGTGTAAGCAGCCATCGATAAGAAAACTATTTCAAACTGTTGTATATAAAGGAAATCCAGACGGGCTCTTTGATAAAACCACCATTCCACTTTGCCCATTTTTTATTCAAACCCTTGGATTGAATCTCTTTCATGGTTGACCCCGCTGTTTTCATGGCCTTAACTTCGGCAATAGTTGAGAGTAGCATGTTGTGAAAATCCATTAACCCTTGTTTGTTAGTTAACGGACCGTGGCCGGGTATAACAGTTGTATTACTATCAATAGCAGCGAGTACTTTTCCCACATTTTTCGCATACGAAACCGCGTTTCCGCCACTGGCCATATCAACAAAGGGGAACATGGGATAAAACATATGATCACCCATGTGAACCACGTTGTTTTTTTCGAAAAAGATCACGGAATCGCCATCGGTATGACCGTTTGAATAATGCTGGAGAGTCAGAGTTTCGTTATTGAAGTGTAAGGTCATTGAGTTTGGGAAAGTGATTGTTGGCAGAGCCGAACGTGGGTGCGCTTCGACAACACGATTAAATGCCGGCATTTCCTGGCGGGTACTGAGGCGTTTTCTGACATTGTCGTGGGCTACAATAGTCACATTTCCAGTTTGATTAAGGCTTTCGTTGTTTCCTGTGTGGTCCCCGTGCCAGTGTGTGTTGAGGATAAATTTCAAAGTGCTGTCGCCGGCCAGAGTTTCTATCTGTTGCTTCAACGCCTTTCCTAAATCAGCATAATCATTATCGATAACTAGTATGCCATCTTGACCTCGACTTAGGGCAATATTGCCGCCACGACCCTGGAGCACCAATAAGTCTTCTGATATGTTATTGACCTTAAAGCTGGATTGCGCGTGATGGTCGGAATGACTAACTGGAATGTAGATTAGGAGAAGTATAGTCAAGAAAGCGCTGGGGGTATTTTTCATAGTGGTTTTCCTGTTGTTATATTGTTAGTGAAATCCGGGCGACTACTGCAGTACTTACTTTACCACAAAAGATACTCGACGAGATTGGAAAAGTACTTGCGATAATATAGTGGCCCTATGGTGAGATCATGTTGGTTGTTCGACGTTAATAGTGGAATGTCGCCTCTAGCGATTCTGTGCATAGTGACTATCGGCAGATAGTAATAGCTTATTTTATAGCGATTATATTGTCGCTGTATCGAAGGCCATATTACGGGCCCGCTTTTGGGTTATGGATATAATGCTGAGTCCATTTAACACTGCTTATTCATTGCCGCGCATTATTGTCGTGACGGGCCGAACAGGAAATTAGTATGACTCACGAACTGGTCTAAACTACGAGCGAGGCTATACGTCTTAAATCACTATCAGACCTTAACGAGTGTCGATGACCTAGCTGGCTTGTCCTAGCACTTCGGGTACTTAGTCTGAGACGAAAACCCGATTTATTTTCCGCGTTCAGCGTGATTTTGCTATGTTGACAGGAGAGGGGTGTATAGTGCGGTCTAAACTTTGTGTTGGTATGAATTACCACTCGGGTGGTTACAATTAACTTTTACTAAAATACTGATCGGTATATCGATTTACTAGCGATTCTAGATGAAGCCGAGACTAGGGGGAGATATGGGAAGACCGATTGGGCCCACGTATTTTAGCGATCAGAGCTGGCGCTTTCAACCCCATCGCAGTATCACTGCTAGTCCCTTTTGTTAGTAAGCAGGCAAGCTTGGCCAAAGGACCATCTAGATATAAGGCTTAAGCACACTATTTGCAGGCAATACGAATATTGACGATAACCGTATTTTTCTGTGCCTTTGTCATGGCATTACTCTACGCAGTTATAGCTGGTATCTATGCGGTACGACTTTCTCGACAAGTCGAAGGCAGAGATGATTGCTATGTGATTTTCCTAAATGTACAACAACACACTATGGTTGGCGAATAATTGAACTATGATATCAAAGGAGAAGAAATAATATCCGGGATATACAGCGCTAAAACGTATTACCCTAGGCTTCTACGGCATTTTTATCCCGCTAGCCATATTGGCATTTCTCTCCAATTATTTTGAGTGGTGAGAATACCTGCTAACAAGGCAGGCGCGCACTGCATGCACCGGCACTCGGTTCACTCGTCCGCTGTTGGCGGCGTTCAGCGAATCTTGATCGAGAACGATAGACAACGACAAAGTAGGGAAATATTATGAGCATATCAGAAATAGTACAAAGAGGGTGGGATGCTTTAGCTGCAGGAGATTTTGACACCTTAGTTGCAGACTATGTCGACAATATGATTTTCATTATGCCGGGTCAAAATGACGTTCTTGAAGGCAGGCAACGATTTCGAGAAGCACTCACGGCATTAGGCGAAATACTACCTCCTGGATTTGAAATTACGAGCCTTCGTCAAGTAGAGGGTGAAAATGAAGTTGTGTCTATTCTTGAGTGGGCGTCTGAAAAAATTCCTAGCTCTCAATCGACGGTTCTTTTTAAATTCGAAGGTGATAAAATCCGCGAAGAAAGATGGTTTGTCGACACCGAGCAATGGAAGAGTGCGTTTTAAAGTCGCAAGTCAATCCACTTGCTCGCTATATCGCTGGACAAGGCAAGCAAGGGCCGCCTCGTTATGTGCCAGGTTTTGGAGGATGAACGTAAATGACTACCCACGGTAGCTGTCTTTGTGGTGCTGTTCGTTTTGTATTTGAAGAGGCGGCAGGTCCTTTCGAGATCTGCCATTGCAAGCGTTGCAGAAAGCTAAGTGGAGCGCAGGGGATGCCAGCTATCTCTGTGTTGTCAAACGGGTACCGCATGACCCAGGGGAGGGAGCTCATCACTTCGTATTCGGCCCCAATTCTTTATGGCCCCCCCGCTTACCAATCCCAATTTTGTTCAAAATGCGGGAGTCCGCTACCAACACCAGACCCTGGGGAGCAGTGCGTAGAAATTCCAGCGGGATTACTCGATGACGACCCGCGCTGGCTTCCTGACAAGCACATATTTACTGAATTCGTACCATCATGGGACCGCATCAGCGATGATCTTCCGCAATACGATATGAAGAGACTAATTCTTCACCGCGAGGCCCGCGTGCTCCCCGACGATTTTGAGCTACGAACTCACTACGACGATGTGCAGGGCACTTAGCATCAAGTTTGAGCTACAACGCGACAAAACCTTACACTATAGCGGGTTATCGCAGCTCTGAAGAGAGCAAGTGTATGGGAATGCCGTACAACAGTGGCGAGTATGGCCTAACAAGACAATCTGCTGGGCACCAAGCGATCGAACAAATGCAGATCGACTAGTCGCCGTTGATGTATCGTATGTCCCTAGACAAATATAAGGCAACCATCAACAATTTACGTTACACGCAAGGAAAAATCGACGGTATTGACCCAGTTGAGACATTAGCCCAGTATGGTCTAAACTGACCATGATTATTGCGTTTTCCAGGGCTAGCTGCAATACATAAACCTAATATAAGAGCTATGGTGCTCTCCATTGCGTGACGGGAAAACGGGAGTATTATAGTTGCCATGCCATCCATGGGTTTCAATAAATTTAACCCCCTTTGCCACCGAAGTTTACAGGGTTTATCCTGGGGAAAACAAACATGCGTAGCCATGAGATTCCTGTACACAAAAAACTGGGTAGCAAATTCTTTGTCATAACACTACTGATATCATTAGTGCCGCTGGCAATAGTCTATGTATTTTCCGCCAATAGCGCTTCGAATATGTTGGTAGAAAGTTTAAGGAATAACCTAAAAGAGAAAGCATTTCTCGTGGGAGCCGATATCGATCGGTATTTCCACCAAAGAGAGCACGATGTGCGAGTCCTGTCGCAAGCAGACGTGCTTGAAGGTGACTCAATAGAACGTATCGTCCAGTATCTAACGGAGGTTATCGAAGAAACACCGTACCTAGATGACATCGACATTATCGATAAAAATGGATTCGTCATTGCCAGCTCCGGAGAGCAAAATGAAAAGGGAAAGTCTGCGAGAGAGCTATACCCAGGATTACTATCGCTAATTAGTGCTGCACATAACGGCAAGCAGGGACAAATTCTTGTTTCGGAGGTACTGGAGCTGGATCATGGCCCTGGATTGGCTTTCCTCACACCTATCACCGACGACTCGAACATCCACGTAATTAACGTACTACTTGTCGAAATTAATCTTGATACGATAAAGAAAATCGTTGCTGATTTCGATCACAGGGTCATCGGTGACAAGTACGTTTACCTAGTAGATAATGACGGTAAAGTTATCGTTAGCGCCGACCCTGATGTATCTTTACTGGCATCTTTCCCCGATCTACTCGTGCAACCCAATCTACTCCAAAATTTTTCGAATCAGGGTGAAGTAGGTAGCATAATTTATGAGGATGCTAAGGAAGAGCTTGTGATGGCCGGGTTCGCAGACATGGCCGAATTTGGTGTAAATAGGGCAATGGATTGGAGTATCATTGCCGTTGCGCCGATGGCCAACATTACACAACCTGCCGAAGTTTTTAGCCACCGTTTACTAAACTTCACCTTAGTCGCAATTTTCCTTGCCTCATTACTCATGTTTGTGATGAGTCGAAACATCCTACATTCCGTAACAAAATTGGTGGACGGAGCTCTTAGAGTCGGCGAAGGTGACATCAATTTCAGAGTTGAACAGGTCTCTGTCAATGAGTTGACGTTATTAGGGGACACGATGAATCACACGCTAGACCGTCTCGTTTACGCCAAGGAGCAGTCGGATAGTGCCAATAAAGAATTGACTATTTTAAATATGGAGCTTAAAGAGACTCAGGATCAATTGATCCGCTCTCAAAAGCTAGAATCATTGGGGGTTATGGCCGGAGGTCTTGCTCATGAGTTCAATAATTCTCTGGCTGTCATTTTAGGCAATGCTGAATTGCTGCTGGACGAATCGCCGGAAAGCTCGCACAAAAAAATCGAGAGAATATTGCAGGTGGCGGACAAAGCGTCGAAGCTGATGGATCAAATATTAGCGTTTAGTAGAAAAGATATTGGGGGATTTAGACCACTTAATTTGGCTGATACCGTTCAAGAAGCTGTAGAAATGATCAGCTCTGTTATCCCGAGCAATATCGAGATCCGACAAGAAATCACCGGTGAATGTCTCA
>Ga0209395_1008659_pt1 | contig 10300 bp, 4 predicted proteins | sample GOMGulsemesocosm_3_FD_184635 | JGI IMG/M metagenome (GOLD analysis project Ga0209395, IMG submission 184635) | Methane-oxidizing microbial communities from mesocosms in the Gulf of Mexico - GOM9D Gulf of Mexico (SPAdes) (version 2) | ecosystem: Environmental > Aquatic > Marine > Cold seeps... | reverse complement strand
CTATTATTCCACGACAAAATTAACACTATCAACGCGGCCTAGTTCGTCTAAGGCTAAGAGTTGATAGCGGCCAGCTTGGTTAAATAGATATGTATTGCCTTTGAGTAACTGACCATTCAAAAACCACGATATATCCGCTTCTTTGTTGTCGGTGTTAAACGTTAATGTCAGGTTGGCTGTAACGCTGCGGCGTACAAAGTGGCTGCCGGGTTTAATCGAGATGATTTTTAAGTGTTGCTGGCCAATCACACGCTCTTGCTGACACGCTTTAGAGAACTTTGGTAACAAACTGGTGCGGTGCCACGCTGTCTTTAGCCAGCTTTCAAGTGCTTTGGGCCATAACTGTTGGCTAAATGGAACTGCTTTACTACTTGCACATAGCAAGGTGGCGCGGGTTTTATCAGGCTCTTGCCAATATTTGACGAGATGTTGCTCCGGTTGGTTCGTCGCTATGGTTAAGGTGGGCGGCGCTAGTTGATTGTAAAGGTGGCTATCGAACTGCTGCTGGCAATTATGCACTAATGTATATTGTTTCAATTGACCACCGGGCCAACAGGTTGCATCAATACTTACATTAGGTGGCTGTTTTGGTTGAAAGAGGGCAGGGAGGTGATTTGCAATGCGTAAAAACAATGGTAGTGCGTGCTCACTACCGCTATTTTCGCTTACTGGTTTTGCATCCGGTCTTCCTGTCCACACCCCAATGATGTAAGGACCTGAAAAACCAATGACCCATGCGTCTCTAAAGCCGTAGCTGGTGCCGGTTTTCCAGCCAATGTTGGGCAGTTGTGGTTGGGCGTTACGGTTGAGCAGCGCACTAACGCGATTGGGTAGTCTTTGTTGGCGCAGGATATTTTGGATTATCCACGCGCTTTCAGGCTCGAGTAAAAACTGTTGTTTGAGCGGATCATGTTCGCTATATCGCGGAGTGACTGCCTGTCCTTGATTAATCAGGGCAGAGTAGGCACTTACTAAATTCTCCAGCCTTACACCGACGCCGCCAAGAATAAGTGCTGCATTTGGTTTTGCGCCAATAGGCCAATGAAGGGTAAGCCCACCATTATTTAAGCGTGCCGAAAAAGCGCTGGCTGAGCTGTGGTTTAATACCTGAACAACGGGAACATTTAGGCTGCGCAATAATGCTTGTTTCACGCTAACGGGACCAGAAAAACCGCCACTGAAATTTCGTGGACGATAGCTTCCTTTAATTAATGGAACATCTTGTAACAAGGAATGCTCATGGATCAGGCCTTCTTCAATTGCCGCGCCATAGATAAAAGGTTTTAAGGTTGAACCCGGTGAGCGGATTGCCCGGATCATATCAACTTGACCTGCCCGGGCGATGTCATCAAAGTTGGATGAGCCCAAATAAGCGATGACTTTACCTGTGTTGGCTTCCATCACCATTGCCGCCGCAGAGGCTTGATTTGGCAGTGAAAGCGCGTACGAGTTCAGTTGATCTTCTAATTGCTCTTGTAAGTCGCCATCGATAAAGGTTCTGATATGGGCGTTTGGATATTGTTGTTTGAGTCGCCGTGCGAGGATAGGCGCAGAGCGAGGATTAGGGAAATAGTCGGCGTAGATCGGCTCTTTAAGTAATGTTGCAATAAGTTTGTCATCCCACACCTCAAATGTCTTGAGCCGTTTTAGTAATTTATTGCGGGCCTTAAACGCCCGAGTAGGGTAACGGTCGGGTCTAAACCGGCTTGGGGATTGTGGTAAAACAGCCAATAATGCGGCCTCGTTGGGCGTTAACTCATTGGCGCTTTTGTCAAAGTAGACATAACTCGCTGCTTCGACGCCTTCGATTGGCCCGCCAAAAGGCGCAATATTTAAGTAAAGGTTTAGGATTTCGGTTTTACTAAAACGCCATTCAAGCTGAAAGGCCCGCAGCATTTGATATAACTTTCCAGCAATGGTGCGTTGATTTGGGTGCAGTAAACGCGCAACTTGCATGGTGATAGTTGAGCCACCGGAGACAGCTTTTTGATAGTAGATGGCTTGCGCCACGGCTCGTATCATCGCCAGTGGATTGACCCCAGGGTGATAATAGAAATAGCGATCTTCGTAGTTAAATAGTGCTTGAAGGTAATACGGACTAACATTATCAACAGTGGTTGGATAACGCCACACCCCTTGAGAGTTAGCGAACGCACGCAGGGGGCGACCGCTATTATCACTAACAACGGTTGCTTGATCTCTCACTTTGCTAAGGTTGGGCGGAAACGCCCAATCGAGTACCACTAAACTTAGCGCCATTGCAACGAGCAATAGCGCTATCACTTTTAGTTTCATTTAACGATTATTTTCAACAGTGAAGACTCTCCAACCGCTCTGATATCATCACGATACATCGACTCAGCCATCACCGGTGGCAACACATAGGTCCCCGGCGTTACTGCTTGGACGATATAATACAGCTCGGTTTCACGACGCTTTGAGACGCTGATTGAGGCGATGTAGCGATCATCTCGATAGCCTTGATAATCAATACGATGGTTCGAAATACGTTGATAAAGATTACTGCCATCGATTGACACTTGGTGAATGTCGAGTTGTTCGTCAAGATTGCCACGCTCGATTTCAAATCCGGCCGGAAGTAGATCGACTACCATAATGTCTTCAAAGCTATCTTCGAGACCTTGGGCGCGAATACGAACCAGAATACGCTCGCCACTATTGACGGTGCTAACGTTAATTGGCTGACCCTTGATGTTGTAATAATCACGGCGGACCGTTAAGCCATCTTCCTGATATGGCGGTGGGTTTTTCGGATAGCCTTGGCTAATTGTATTAACATACAACGACGGAGCAGTGGTGTTGGTTAAGCGTGTTTGATTAAACGCCTCGCCATCGACGCGATAGAATGCGCTCATGTTATCTGGTCCGGTGAAGGTCGTCGCTGCCACAGCAAGCTTATAGTCAAAATCGACATCAAAATGCTTAGCAAGTTGATGATCGGCTAGTACTAACGACAGTCGCTCTTGGGTACTAAACCAACGGCGTGTTTGGACTTGATCCCATAGTTCAAAGCTAAGCTTCTGCGCCCAAGTTTTGGCAACATCATGTTGCAGCAATAAATTAATGATCATTGCCTTGTCGCGTATTTTGGTGCCATAAGTCGAGTCATAGCGCTGTTTGTATGGCATGATCATCGCCATATCGATAAGGGTATCGCTGCGATCGATATCGCCCATTAATTTAAACGCGATAGCTAGCTGCACCACCGGCAAAGGTGATTTGGCATGACGTTTAGATTTAAGTAATTGACGCATGTGGCTTTGATTTGCTCGGCCAAGTTGCGCCAATACCAGTGCTGAATATGAACGGGTTGCGAATCGATAGTGCTCACCATTGTCACTTGAAAAATTTGCCCTGCGTAAATAATAGCTTAGGCGCTTGAGCAGTTTTTCAATTTTTGTTTGATCAACATAAATACCGTTCTGCTGCGCTTGAAGTAATACTTGGGCGCCATAAGCACTTAACCACGGGTTTTCACGGCCGTCACTGTGCCATAAACTGAGGGAGCCGTTGTGGCGTTGTAGGCTTAAAATCCGCTTAATACCATCGCTAATCAATTGTTCTTTGTTGACCTGACTCAGTGTTTTACTCAGCTCGGTTTGAGTGGTCGGTGGCAATACCAACCAAGGATACAAACGGCTACTGGTTTGCTCAAGACAGCCCAGTGGGAATTGATAGAGTCGCGATACTTGATCGGTTAAATCAAATTGCGGGCGAGTAGCAATGCTAATGCTCGATTGAGTTTGATCGGACCAATGGGGCGCATTTAACGAAAATTGATGACTTTGATGCTGTTCAAGCAAAGTACTGGTGACAATACGCTGCGCAGGATAAGCAGGGCGCACCGTGATTGGCCATGAACGGTCGACATCGATATTTTCACCGCTTACTTTAAGGGATACGCTGGCATTACTGGCAACCTGTTTGGCGCTAATAGCCAGTGGTAATGTCGCTTTCTTGCCCGCGGCCAGTGTAATGTTGCTTGGTGTTGGTGCCAGAGCCAAGTCGTTTGCGGCAATGGCGACGGTTAAATCAAGGGTTTTGTCGGTGGTGTTGGTGAGATCAAGCTTAAAGATAGTTTGATCGCCCACTGCTAAAAAGCGTGGCATATTGATTTGACTAACTAAATCATCTGCTACCGTTAATTTTTGTTCACTGCTACCAAAACGTTGCTTATCATAGGCAATCGCAAATATTCGCATCCGGCCATTAAAGTAAGGCACAGGTAATTCGAAGTGGGCATCACCGTTGCTATCAACCTTCGTAGGCTTTGACAAGTAAGACACGATTTGTACTTTAGATTGTGCTTCTTCGCCACCACGCGCTAATTCGGCACCGCCACCCCACAAAATGTCGGCTTTATTGAGTTGGTTGGGCGCAATTATCCGGCTAAAGTTATCTTGGATATCGACATTGTAGCGACGTTTTCCAAAAAAGTGAGCCAATGGCTCAGGGGTCTTAAATTGGTGGAGGTTTAAAATGCCAACATCAACACCAGCAAGCACCACTTGAGTCTGTTCACTGGCATTGGCGATATTGACCGTTAGGGGCACCATATTGTCCGGTTTGACTTTTGTTGGCGCGTTGATAGTGACGTCGAGCGCACGGTTTTGACGGTTAAGCGCGATATGACTCAAGCCTAAAGCACGCTTTAGCGGCTCTGTTTTAGTGGCCGGACTGACTAAGTAAGCCGATAAATAGACATCATGACGTTGCCAATCTTTGATTGGGATAGTGACATTGTTTTGACCCTTGTTGAGGGTGATTTGTTGTTGCCATAGTAGTTGATCAGACTCGATGCGTAACCACGCTGAGCCGGCGTATGGTGCATCAATTTTAACCTTTGCTTGATCGCCGTCTTGATAAGACGCCTTATCTAACGCCAATTTTATTTGATCAGGACGAACAGAGTTTGCATTATTATCAGACCAATACCAATACCAGCGCTCGCCAGCATCGAAGAATAGTTGAGCTTTGCTGTTGTCGGTTGTTGAATGGACTGTTAATTGATATTTTCCCCACGCAACAGGTACTTTAATGGTTAACGGTTGGTCTTTATCTAATGTCAGTTCTTTTTGCCACACCGGATAAACATCATTGCGTTGATGACGTTGCCAGCCCTCATGGCGGCTATACTGCCAGTAATACTCTTGATGATGACGGATAAGGCTCACCATCACAGTATCGCCAAGTAACTGGGCATTGGCATCACTGCGTACCAATTGGAAAGCGACATCTTGCTCACTATCACTCGTTAGCTTTTCAAATTGTGGCTTAATACCAATGAGGCTTTCTTGTGGCCACCACAACTGATTGAATTTTTTGGTAACTTTACGGCCACCTGTTTCATATAAATAAGCATAACCTTGGATGTTTAATGCTTGCTTGCGGTTGCTCCAACGGTCGTCAAGGTTGAGTGAACCAACGCCATCATCATCAAGTCTTATCTCGCTCAGCTCATAGCTGTCTAACGTACCAATATCTTGATGCTGGCCAAAGTAAAAGCCGGGTAATTCCTTAAGGGCATTAGCCGTTGTTTTAACTTGCACCATGCCATCAACTTTATGCTGACTCGCTGGCGCGCCATACAAAAATAGACCCGTTAGGCTTTGTGAAGCGTCGCCTGCTTTGGTGAGTGGGGCAGTCGCTTGGTCAATTTCTATTTCCATTCGCTCAGGCATGAAATCTTCGACGCTAAATCCTTTTTTATAATACTCGTCACCAATATTAAAGCTTAAGTGATACTCACCTGTTAGCGCATCAGCCGCAAACTGATGGTCAAATTGATACAGTCCGTTGCTGACTTTACTTAGGCTTGAGGCGATTTCATTACCGTTGGGATCGTAGAGTTTGGTGGGAATGGGTAATTGTTTTACCGGTTTACCGTCGAGGTCTCGTAATAATGCGTAATAGGTGACATGTTCACCGCGGCGATATAAGTCACGTGGACCAAAGATAAATAGCTCTAATGGTTTGTGGTGAGTGCCGCCTATTGAAAAATCTGTTAAATCGAGCGATGAAGCGCCAAGACGCAGCAAATTGAAATTGCTCTCTTTGGTTAATGCGATTAGGTAAGGTTTCAATTTTTTGTCTATGTGAACCTGACCGTTTTCGTCGGTGCTTAACGTCTCGATAGTCTTTTTAGAGTCGTATTGGACAATCGATACTTCGACATTACTGGCGGGTTTACCACTGTTTTGCTCGATAACACTGACAAGATAACTGTCTTTATACTCACGTACTTCAGTGGCAAGGGTGGACACATTAAAATGAGCAAACTGATAGTTTTCATATTTACCAGGCATTCGCATTATCGCTAAATACAACCCCGGTTCTTTCAGTGCGTCGATGTGATTGGTGGCAAGCACCTTCTTAATTTTTTTGTTCTTTTGGGCGCTCGTGTCGTATTTTTGAGAGCTAACAAACTCGGAATAACTCGATTGATTGTCTAGCGTCCATGAATACTTTTTCGAGGTCGGGTTATCATCAATAAACTCGCGGTAATGTTCTGGCTTAACCCGATAAAATTCGACGTCGACCCAAGGTACATTCACCACCATAACCGGTAGGCCATCACTAAAATCAGGATTAAGAATAGAACCTTGATGAAGGAAGGTTGCTCCAGCGACAACATCTGGACTGGTAAAGGTTTTCTTACTGCCTGTATTTAAGGTTTGTTGGTCGTATGAAGTCAGTCCGACATTAACGCGCACGGTGTATTGGTGAGCAGGAGAGATATCGAGGTAGTAGGCATTGTTACCAGCATCATCAAGCTGCCAAGCGCCGTCTAACAATCCTTGTTTATCGCTTAGTTCGATGAATTTATTGAGGTTTACTTTACCATTGACCGGTTTTGAAAACATTACCCAAGCGGCAGGGTGGCCCTGATACTCGCGAAAACCACTGTTGATAATATCAAACTGCTTAATGCTACTAAAATCTTGTTTAGCTTGCGCCGCTACGGCAGGTGTTTCTGGTGTCGTCGTCGATGTGGTTGGGTCATCATTACAAGCGGCGAGTAACGCTAAAAGCGCAATACAAAACAGTTTTTTCATTATCTTATTCCATTAAAATTTTAGGCATTATTACCTATTGAAAATTAATTACCACTGAATACTCTATTTTATTCCCTGATCTTTTTAATATCGATAATTCGACGTTACTTATTTAGCTCAACATACTGATTATTGTGTTGAAAGGTCAGATATAATTGACGGCGAGCATGTCGTCACTAGCGTCAACAAATGACGACAATATTCGTTATATTAAATGGATTAGTTTAATAACTTAAATGGACATGAATTTGATCGAAACTTAGCGTACTCTTTAGCCCATATTAATTATTTATAGATAAGAGCCGAACACTTTATGAAACTCGCGACCTCATTGCAGCAAATTCAACCGTCTTACATTCGAGAAATATTAGCAGCAGCGAGTGCGCCCGGTGTGATCTCTCTTGCTGGTGGCTTGCCTGATGACACAACATTTCCGTTAGCCATAATGGAAAAGTCGTTTAGCAAACTTGCAGACAATCCGCGCTTATTTCAATACGGTGGCACGGCAGGCTATGCGCCATTATTAGCGCATTTTAGAGCCGCTTATCAATTACCTGAATCACAAGAAGCCCTTGTGTGCACCGGTTCTCAACAAGCATTAGATCTGATCGCTCGTGCATTTATTAATCCTGGTGATACCGTGGTGATGGAAGCGCCGAGTTATTTGGGTGCGCTACAAGTGTTTGGGTTGGCCCAAGCAAATATCGAAAGCATTGCACAATGCAGCGATGGACCAAATTTAACAGAACTTGAAGCATGTTTTGCTAATAAAGATATTACGATGTTTTATGCGGTGCCAGATTTCCACAATCCAACCGGTATTTGTTGGACGCTGGAGACCCGTAAGAAAGTCGCGCAGTTGTGTCAGCAATATAATGTCGCCTTTATTGAAGATGTACCCTATCGTGAACTCCGTTTTAGTGGTGAGGCATTGCCGTTGGTTTCAAGCTTTTGTCCTGATAACTCATTGGTATTGCGTTCGTTCTCAAAAATTGCAACGCCGGGAATCAGACTTGGCTTAGTGACAGGTTCTAGTCAATGGATTGCGCCACTAAATACCATTAAGCAAGGAGCTGATTTACATTCAAGCGTGCCAATGCAATCAGTGCTGCTCGATTTGTTGACCGATGATGGCTTTCAAACCCATCTCGATAACTTAACAGCGCTGTACCAAGGGCGTTATCAGGCACTTGCGAAACAGATTAGTAACAAGCTACCGATGTGTCAGTTTAACCCGGTCGATGGCGGAATGTTTTTATGGCTGTCATTACCGAAGTGCGATGTTTATGCCTTAGCACAAGCTGCATTAGAAGAGGGCGTTGCCGTAGTGCCAAGCACGGTATTTTACCAACAGCGTGGTGATGTTGCCCCCGCGTTGCGCTTGAATTTCACCAACGCGACCCAAGATGAATTAAGCTATGCGATAGATCGATTAGCACGTGTTATCAAAACACATTGTTGATTATGATTAAATAACGTTAGCGAGAACGCTCGCCCGCGATAGATTGTTTCTAATGCTGGTCGCCTTCGGTAACGTAGGCGACGTTTAAATTGAGTAAGCTAATTAAGTTCTTTTAAGTGACGATTGCAACTTAGCATTAATGATGGCTGTTTCTTCATCTACGATTTCTTACCAAATGTCATTTTGATCGCCTTGCGTAAAATCAGCCACTTTGTAATAACGCAAGCCAGCGAAGTTATTTACAATGAAGATATTCATTATTGTTTTGATGGATAATCGCATAATAAGTCGAAGATATCGGGTGAGTTAAATAAAAAAACCAACGTATTATCAAACCTGTTTATAGATCTGGAAGTTTATAAAGATAAGCAGCTCAATGGCGAGATGCTGCTGAGCAGCTACCAGAATTAATTTTGGAGCTCCAAGCATGTCACTAAATTCGTGGGGATCGGTCAGACTCTGACCGCTGTGATTTAGATACTTTGACAAGCTGAGGCCATTTAGTATAAATTATGCAAATTACTAAAAATATTTCAATTTTAAGGATGAAAATGAAAAAGTTAATTCTCATGAGTTGTTTGTTATTCTCAAATTCTTCAATTCTAAATGCCAATGCTACTGAAACTCCAAACCCCTACACGATTAAAAATACAAAAATTAGTATGTACGCAGATTATTTTGGGTTTTCTAATGTAGGAAAATATCTTCAGTTTTCAAAAAAGATCAACCGAATGATGGACGGATATGTCCCTGAACAGTTAGCTAATAGCCTATTGGAAGAGCCTTTGTGGCTAGAATATAAAGCGACAATTGAGCAAGGGAAAGTGCCATCTGAGTTAGAGAAAGCTAAATTAACAGCGCTTTTACTTGAGCGTAAACAGGTACTCCTTGAGTATGTGGGCATAGAGGATGGCCAATATAAATATTTTGACAGATTTGTCGATTTTGCAAATAGCGATCAGCGATACAGTACTTCAAATACTCAATCTGATAAAACCGGTGAAATAAGCACGTTTTCAACACAAGATACTATTACTGTTTACTGTGATGACCTTTGCGAGCGACAGATTAGAGCAGATGATATTTATAAAGGTTTACTCATTTGGGACATGGCATCTCGTTCAGGTGTTGAAAATTGGAGAGAGTTCGTCGTGAGCTTTCCTTCGAGTTCAACTGCTGAGCTATGGAAAGGCAATGATTTCTCAGGAGCTTGGAAAATAAAAAGTTTAGATGGTTCTGCACTGTGTAAATATAGTCCAGGAGCGTGTGATCTATAGGTGTTATTCTGGTCAAGCCTAATCGGACACTTCTGTTTGTAATTGCATTAGTCCCGACTTTATCTGACACATCGACTTGAAAAACCGAGAGTTACCCGCTTTGATTATAGGTGTCGAATCTTTAATCAAACAAAAAGGAAACTCTCAGATGATTCATACTACCAATCCAATCATGTTTTAAGCTCCCGAAAAATCGTTCAACAACCGCATTGTCTCAACATGCGCCAACATCGATGCGCCATTTGGTGTCACCAAATAAAATGTAATATTGTTCGTTGTAATTCATTGTCCAAGTCCGTTTGAGATAATCTTATCGATGCTTAATGATTGAATCAGCCCTCTTTGGCGTTAACTTGAAAGAGGGTTTTGTATGTAAAATGACCTTCCGTGAAATGAATATGGCTGTTTTTTTCATATACGATAACTTACCAAATATCATTTTGATCACATTCCGTAAAGTCAGCCACTTTGAAATACCGTAAATC
>Ga0209395_1008653_pt1 | contig 10306 bp, 6 predicted proteins | sample GOMGulsemesocosm_3_FD_184635 | JGI IMG/M metagenome (GOLD analysis project Ga0209395, IMG submission 184635) | Methane-oxidizing microbial communities from mesocosms in the Gulf of Mexico - GOM9D Gulf of Mexico (SPAdes) (version 2) | ecosystem: Environmental > Aquatic > Marine > Cold seeps... | reverse complement strand
ATACGAATTTATAGTTTTACTGAAACTCATTTATTCGGGCAATTAGCTCAGTTGGTTCAGAGCACCTCGTTTACACCGAGGGGGTCAGGGGTTCGAATCCCTTATTGCCCACAAAGAGACATCCGATCGTCTCTCTAAAAAAAAATCGGGCAATTAGCTCAGTTGGTTCAGAGCACCTCGTTTACACCGAGGGGGTCAGGGGTTCGAATCCCTTATTGCCCACAAAAAGACATCCGATCGTCTTTTCAAAAATTATTCGGGCAATTAGCTCAGTTGGTTCAGAGCACCTCGTTTACACCGAGGGGGTCAGGGGTTCGAATCCCTTATTGCCCACAAAAAAAAGCGTTACATTTTGTAACGCTTTTTTGATTTTTACACCTATTTGTACCTACACTCCTATTTTCTGTACATTGTATTTTTCAATATGTTTTTTAGATATCTGGTTGTAATAAAACAAGGTCTGTTGTTTTAAAATCTCTATTTCAGCATGCTCTTTTTTAGATGAATGTTCCTGTTTTTGAATTTCCGTGATTAATCTCTTTTTCATTTTCCTATACGAATTAACTGTAGACATCTCATAATTTTTCTCAAAACCTTGTTTTGTAAACAAACTAAACTGATACGGTTGAGGAAAACGGCGTGTTCTTGCATTTTGATATACCTTACTCCCCGTAAAATAGGCAATATCAAATGGACTGTACTTATTTAATATGGTATTGTCTACGTTCTTCCCATCAATCCATATAGCATATTTTTCTTTATCCTTCCATGACTCAATTTGTTGTAAAGTTGGCTGTTTCCCTCTCGTATTTTGAAGATTTAGAATAGGTGTTTTTGGAAGTTTTTCAACGTTTAATTTCTGTTTTGGAGACATCAAAGCATAAATAGCACGTACTCTAAAATATTTAGTATAATCAATTCCATGGGTTCTTTTATGTTCAATTATAAACGATTTATACTCATTCATCAAGCCTTCCGAAACAATTCCCTCCTGTCCAATTGAGTCCGTAATTTTATATTGCACAACATCAGATGACTGAGTTATCATCACAACGTCCCTTTTACTAAAACTGAGTAATAAGACCAGCAGTAATGGTAGAATAAGTACTATTCGAATCGCTTTCCTGCGTTGGTTATTTCTTTTTTTCATAATCCTAAATCTTTTTTTTATAAATGAATAATCAAGTGAACTTTCGAAATTTATAGTACTATGTTGTGTCGAAAATAAAAATAAGGTTTTTAGATAATCCGCTCTAGATGTACCTGATATCAAAACAGCTTGGTCCGCTAAAAACTCATGATTTAGTTTTACCATCCGTTTTAAAATATATAGCAATGGATTAAACCAACAGATTACTAATAACACCTCCAATAGCAACACGTCAATACTATGTTTTTGAACTATGTGCGTTTGTTCATGAACCAGTACTTCCTTCGGTATTTCATCGTTTTGATAACTGCTTTTATCCAGGAAAACATAGTTGAAAAAACTGTGCGGAGCCACTTTATTTTTTAATAAAACAATTTGAAAATCATGAGTACTTACGATTTCATTTTTATCAATTTTATGATATAAACGTACTAAACTCAGTAGAAACTTAAGCCCAAAAATCAATACACCCAATCCATATATAGCGTAAATTATATAATCACCTATCAATAAATGAGCACTTTCTACATTCGGAAATTCATCTAGTTCGGCAACAGGAAAGACATCCAACACAACAGGAATAGTTACTTCTTCATAAACTGTAAATGAAATTAATGGAAACAAAGCTGAACAGCACAAGGTCCCCAATAAATACCATCTTTTAAGATGATGTACATTCTCATTCTCCAAAAAAAGTGAATAAAACAGCATAAAAATTGACAAACAAAAAGTAGACTCAAAAAGATAATTAATCATCACTGTTTATTTTTTATTTCATCATCAATCATTTCTTTTAGCTCTTTTAATTCTTTTTTAGAAAATTGTGATTTTTTGGTAAAATAGGAGACGAATTGAGAAGAACTATCATCAAAAAAATCTGTTATAAAACTATTCATTCGTGTAGAAAAGTAAACTTCCTTGCCTACCAAAGGGTAATACTCCCTAGATTTACCAACTGTTTTAAAATCCAAATAATTCTTATTATATAAACGTTTTAACAATGTAGATACAGTGGTAGAAGCCGGTTTAGGCATTGGAAATTCATTTAGTAAATCTTTCATAAAAGCTTTTTCTAATTTCCATAGAAACTTCATAATTTGTTCTTCTGATTTTGGTAACTGCATAATTCTAACTTTTTTTACATCTACAAATGTAGACAAAAAAAATTACATCTACATTTGTAGACGTATAAAAAACAAAAGAATAAAATAAAGGAATTACACGCTTGGTTCCATAGCCGCAAAAAATCAATCAAAAAAGGACTTTGACCATATTCACCCGTGACAACGAACGATTACAATACCATGAAAGAAATGACATCCAATATATTCGCAGTTCAATTAACTATAAACATGTATCATGAACGTAACAAATAAAACTGAAATTTTTAATAAAATATTATTTTTAGCTTTCATATTATCAACAACCATAAGTATAAGTCAGACCACTTTAAAAGAGTATAAAAAACAAGATATTACTACAAGCCAACTAAAAACATGGCAATTATTAGGAAAAGGAGCGGTCTCAAAATGGGGAACACAATTAAGTTTACAAGAGTCCGAAAAATCAAAAGGAATCATGCTTATTAGCCCTAAAACCTACGGAGATGATGTAATTATCACATACAAAGTATTGGCCTTAACACCCGCTACTGTCATTGTAAATATGCTATCTGTTTCGGATAAAGGAATGGATACTCATCTAAACATTCCAAAAGATTACGATGGAAGTATCGGATTGTGGTCCAAACAAAAACAAAGCTATTTCTTTGCATTTAAAAATGCCTCGCACAATGTCACCCCTTTTGTAAAAAAACTTCCAAACGGAATTAATCCTCTACAATCCTATAAGAATAATTTTATGACTGCTGGAGTTTATTATGAAGTGGAAGTAGGTAGAAGAGGAAACAAATTATGGCTAAAAATAGATGGTAAAAACATAATAGATACCAAGGATGAGTTACCGCTATCCAATGGAAAAATTGCTATTAGATTAAGAGGAACAGCAGGATTTAAAGCAGGATGCTTAATAAAAGAATTCACAATCTATTCAAAATAAATTACAAAAAGCCACCTACTTTCATAGGTGGCTTTTTAACTTATTTTAAGACCAATTAAAATAATAAACGGATCAAGTGTTAATAAAGTATCCGCATTCTCTTTTTATTTTACACCGAATAACTGTACAAAGTATTTTTTCCCATCAGCATCTGTTTTAATAGATATTCCTGTATGAGTATATTTTGAATCTTCAATAATAGCTCTATGTGTAGGACTATTTAACCAACCATTCACTACAGATTTGGCACTAGAAAATCCAGCAGCTACATTTTCTCCCACTGATTTAATTTCCGTGTTTTTAATTAAATAAGTGGATCTTGTACTAAAATTATCATGACTTATTTTTCCTTCTTTAACGATATAATCAGTATGTTTTTCCGCCTCTAAAGAAATTTTATCCATTTTACTTAATGCTTCAAGACCGATAGAAAGTCTATACGTATTAATCACATCCAACGTCTCCGTTTCTATTTTTGTATAGTTATATGTAGTCCTACCAGTATCTGTATCTTCAAGTTCACTTTCATTATCTTCGTTCAAATAAACATCCGTAGTACTATCTTCTTTTGAACAAGATGCAAAAGAAATTAAAATAAATGCTGTTAGGGAAATGATCAAAATGTTATTAGCAATAGTTTTCATAATATAAGTGTTTTTAGTAAAAATTTTTAAAACGACCTGCAGGTCTGGAAAATTGGAAAATTTAACTTTATTTTTTTTACCTTACTTACAAATAAATTGATCAGATTCTATTTGTATTGATTAATAATAGCTTCTTTTTTATGTTATGTCAAAATGAATAATTGTTCCTTTTGACACTGCAAATCTACAATGAAAAAACAATTAACACAAGTTAATTTTACCGTTTATTTACAAAATCGCGCCGTTTATTTGCGAAACCAAGCACTCTAAGGTTTGAGTAGAATAAAAAAAAATGAAGTTTTTTTAAAAATAAAAATAGAATTATCCAATATCTCGAAGAATAACCTGATTTTTATCCAGCTTAAAACATCATTTCAAACAGCATAACATAAAATAAATCAGTTATTACTCATACACCTTCACTTAATTATTTAGAAATAATTAATAAATTATATATATGAAAAACAACCCTTTAAAGAGTCTCCATTGTTATTTGTCTAATTTTTGCCATCACATTTATAAAAACTTGTATTTTTAAAGAATAAAAATAGACTCATGATTCCAAAATTAAAAATGGCTTCTTTACTAGTAGTAGGTACACTTCTTTCTATTAGCAGTATTGCCCAACAACAAAATAGGCCCAACGTGATTATCATATACACAGATGATCAAGGGGCGGTAGATTTAGGATGTTATGGAGCCACAGATATTTACACTCCCCATATTGATGCCTTGGCAACAAACGGTACACGATTCACACAATCCTATGTAGCTGCTCCGGTTTGCGCTCCGTCGAGAGCATCATTATTAACAGGTAAATACCCACAAGGGGCAGGGGTTCCAGGTAATACATCTGCAGCACCGGGATCTCACGGTTTACCTAAGAACAACTATACCTTAGGTCATTTATTCAAAGACAATGGATATCAAACAGGACATATTGGGAAATGGCATTTAGGAATGAGCAAAGAAAGTGGTCCCAATGCCCAAGGATTTGATTATTCGTTTGGACATTTACGCGGCTGTATTGATAACTACTCTCATTTTTTCTATTGGGAAGGACCTAACACACATGATTTGTTCGAAAATGGGAAAGAGGTATTCTATGATGGAGAATATTTTCCAGATTTGGCTTCCAATAAGGCATTGCAATACGTAACAGATAAAAAAGACAGTCCTTTTTTTATGTATTACGCTATAAATATGCCACATTACCCGTATCAACCAACAAAAAAATGGCGTGACTATTATAAAAATAATCCACAACCAAGAGCTGATTATGCCGCTTTTATCTCTACCATTGATGAACGCATAGGTTTTTTAGTAAATCACTTAAAAAAACTAAATATTTTAGACAATACCATTATCATTTATCAATCGGATAATGGATATTCTACAGAAACTCGAGCCTTTGGAGGTGGTGGAGATTCTGGTCCTTATCGTGGTGCGAAAAGTAGTTTATTTGAAGGAGGACTAAGACTTCCTACAATAATAAGTTGGCCAAACGGACTTCCAAAAAACAAAGTTAACAATGAATTTATGGTTAATTTTGATTGGATGCCTACCTTATCAAACTTATGCGGTTTTGGAACGACACTAAAAGACATTGACGGGATAGATGTTTCTAAAATGATTCAAAATCCTGGTAAATCCTCTCCTAGAAAAGCTGCTTTTTGGAAATACGGAAATCAGTGGGTAGTTAGAAAAGGTAAATGGAAACTAATAGGTCACCCTAAAGACACCTCTAGAAAAGGGAAATTAGATCCAGAAAAAGACGCATTGTTTCTCTCTGATTTGAGTACAGATGTCAGCGAAATGATCAACTTAGCACATAAATATCCGAAAATTGTTCAAGAACTTATCGAAGATTATATCGCATGGGAACATGGAAAAACAACAGATATTCCAGGTAAAATAACACTTGTCAACCATTTGGCTAAAAACGCAAAAATTACTTCAAACTCGAAATTACATCCTAATTATTCCAATTTGGACGTTTTAGTAGATGGAAAAAGAGCCTATGCCGATTATAGTTCTGGACAATGGATAGGTTTGGAACAGGGAAATTTAGAATGCATCATCGATCTTAAAAATGTAACAAAGATTAGTAACATTAAAATTGGTTATTTACAATCTTCTGGAAATTGGATTTTTCCTCCAAAACAGGTTGAAATCAGTTTTTCAAAAAACAATAAAAACTTTAAGAATCCCATACTCTTAACACCAGAAACCACCAATAAGAAAAACACGGGAGCTATTCAAGCAAACATTTCTCAAGAAACACGGTTTATAAAACTTAAAGTGCAAGGAATTGGAACTTGTCCTGAAGGACATCCTGGAGACGGAAATCCTGCATGGTTTTTTATAGATGAGATTATTATTGAGTAAAATTTGATTTCCAAAACAATCGATAATTCAAGCTCAAATATTAAAAGAGAAAGCTCTCCATAAGACTAACAAAATAGTTATAGATATTACAAATGCTTACGATGACCTCATAGTATCGTAGGCATTAGTCTTTATCATTTAAATTCTAAAGGAATATTTTTAGATTTCAATAAACTAACTTATATTCAGTTAAAGTGAATTATTTTGCTTATTTTTAGAGGCTTAAATCCTCAGTTTGATAGTTAATCGTACCATAATATTCGTTTTTTTATTTTTTTATTTTTCAGTTACTTTTGCAACCAATACACCTCCCCAAATAATTGCTCAAGGAGATCAAACGTATTGTCCGTTAAGTCAATTAAATATTGTTACCTCATTTGACATTATAGATCCAGATGATACTGAAATTAAAACATTACACATTCAAATTTCTTCTGGGTACAATAAAAATTTCGATCAATTATTTTTAACAGGAACACATCCAAACATAGTTAGTACATGGAATACTACAACGGGAAAATTAAGTCTATCTGGACTAAATGGAATAAATGTACTATACACAGACATGATTACAGCCGTCAAAGCTGTTGTTTTCAAAAGTACCGCTAGTAATGTCCAAGGTGAAAAGTCTTTTTCATTCACTATAGGTGCCGCAAATTATTTACCTTCAACAGATCATTATTACGAATATGTACAAGACATAGGAATTACTTGGACGGCAGCAAAAACACAAGCAGAATCTAGAACTTATTATGGATTACAAGGCTATTTAGCTACTATCACTTCCACAGATGAAGCTAAACTATCAGGAGAACAGGCAGCTGGTGCAGGTTGGATAGGAGGAAGTGATATTGAAAATGAAGGTATTTGGAAATGGATGACGGGTCCTGAAAAAGGAACTATATTTTGGACAGGTGACTCTAATGGAAGTACAACAAACTATGCCAATTGGAACAATTCTGAACCCAACAATTTAGGAGGCGAAGATTATGCGCATGTGACATCCCCAGGTGTAGGAATCGATGGTTCATGGAATGACCTTAGTAATACAGGGGCAACATCTGGTGATTACCAACCCAAAGGATATATCGTAGAATATGGAGGATCAGTCGGTGATCCGATTGTAGAAATAGCAGCAAGTACAAGAATTTCCGTTGCATACATTAATAACGTTTCTAGCTCAGTACTTTGTGGCCCTGGTATTTTAACTTTGTCAGCTACTCCTACTCTTGGGACTGTAAATTGGTTTAGTTCACCTTCTGGAGGAGCTGTATTAGGCAGCGGTTTAACTTTCACTACCCCAAGTATAAGCGTAACAACAACCTACTATGCAGCGGCTTCCGTTAATGGTTGTATAGAAGGGCAAAGAGTTCCCGTAACTGCTACTATTAAAACAATACCATCCATTGTGAGTACTGCTGAACAAATTGTTTGCAATGCTTCTAGTGGAATTCTTAGTGCTCAAACTTCCCAAGGAACCGTCCAATGGTACGCAACATCTTTGGGTGGGACTATGCTACATTCAGGTCTAAATTTTACAACTCCTATAGTAAATACCACTACAACCTTTTATGCCGAAGCAATTTATGATGGCTGTATTAGCACTCTTAGAACCCCAGTAAAAATCACTGTACAAAATACTAATGCCCCCTCAGGAAGCATTCTCCAAGAATTCTGTGATTCAGAAAATGCTACTATTAATGATATCACCATAATCGGAACATCCGTTTTATGGTATTCTTCAAGTACAGGAGAGACTCCTCTAAGCACTACCGAACTACTAACAACTAACACCTATTACGCATCTCAAACCATCATTGGATGTGAGAGTACTATTCGCTTGCCGATACAGATTGAATTGTATACAACGGTTAATCCTGCAAGCACGATACCCATTTTAAAAAAATGTGATGACATAACAGATGGAGATGATACAAATGGGTTCGCAGAATTTGATCTGACCGTCCATAGCCAGTTATTATTAAATGGAAGTGATGAAAACGATTTTAATATCAGTTATTTTAAAGACAAGAATCACACACAAAGTATTGGAGCTCCGGACCATTTTATAAACACATTAGCACATGGGCAAACCATATATGTCCAATTAACGAATAAATTAAAAACAAGCTGCAGTACAAATACCACTTTTGATATTCAAGTAACCGAACTTCCAATTATCCAGAACACCTATACCCTAAAAAACTGTGATGAAGATGGTATTTCAGATGGGTTTACCGATTTTAATTTAAATGAAGTTGCTCCACTTATCTCTTACGGAAATACTTTTAGTTATACGTATTACCTATCCAAACCAGATGCCGTACAAGCAAGTAATGCCATAAATCCAGCTTCTTTTAATAACGCCACCTCCTCTATTATTTTTGTCCGCGCGGAAAACACAAACGGATGTTATCGCATTGCCACCATACAACTGCAAGTTTCAACCACTTCTTTTAGCAATGGATATATGCAGACTCTAGTTCAATGTGATGATGATGCCATCATAGATGGAATTAGTAGTTTTAAATTATCCGATGTTTCTACGTTTTTTGTAAAAGAATTTCCTAGTGGTCAAAACTTAAGCGTTCATTACTACAGAAATTTAACAGATGCACAACTGGAGGTATCAGAAATAAACTCAGAAACGGCTTATAATAACGAAACTCCTTTTTCTCAAGTACTATATGTAAGAGTGGAAAGTAATGATAATGGAGAATGTTATGGTATTGGTCCACATTTATCACTTATTGTAAATGAAAGACCCGAATTTGAAGTACATGAACCACCCATTTATTGTTTAAATGAGGGGCCTATAACCATAGAAACATTTAATGCCAATGGAATCTATTCCTATGAATGGACTAATGAAAATAACGAAATCATAAGTAATCTCAAATCGGCTGAAATTAATAAAGGAGGAGCATATACCGTCACAGCTACTTCACCTAATAATTGTATTTCTTTTCCAATGAGAATTACGGTGGATGAATCTTCCGTAGCAAGTATTACAAAAAAAGACATCACCGTAACCGATTTCTCAACTTATAACACCATTCACATCGAGACAGAAAACAACCAACTAGGAATTGGCAACTATGAGTTTTCTCTAGATGATATCAACGGTCCCTATCAAGACCTAGCATTTTTTGAAAATGTAATGGCTGGTACACACCAGTTATACATTAGAGACAAAATGGGCTGTGGGAGTACTGAAATCCCTGTATATATTTTAGGGTTCCCTAAATTTTTCACTCCAAATAATGATGGTTATAATGATACTTGGAACATCCAAGGTTGGGACAAATCGATTATGCTAAAATCTACAATTTACATCTATGATAGATTTGGCAGATTTATAAAAGAATTATCTCCAGGCCCCAACGGTTGGACAGGAACCTATATGGGAAAAAATCTTCCTGCTTCGGATTATTGGTTTACTGCAATATTGCATCTAGAGGACGGAACAATTGAAGAATTTAAAGGTCATTTTAGTTTGAAACGATAAGAATTATAATGTCTATTTAATTTAAATCTACGAAGTAATTTTGTAATTACACATCCTTCTTTTGAACAAATAAAGACGCAATACCTTGCGTACTCTTCGATGAATATTGATTATGCAAATTATGGTCATCATCCCAACGCATACGATATAGTCAGCCGTGAGCCCTAAAAACTAAGAATGAACATTTAGGAAACTGATTTTAGATATTACAAGCTTTGCGAAAGTAGCAGTATATTTTAATATGTAGAGACGCAATGCCTTGCGTCTCTGCTATGAAAATTAATTTCGAAATATAGCTATTGTTACAAACGTTGCATGCAACATATCCACACACGCGACGTCTCTAGCGTAAGAACGCATTGCAATTCCCCCTTTTAAACATGGGGAAAATGTAATTCTTTCAAACAAAAAAAATCCCCAACTACGTTATGTAATTGAGGATTTAAAATAAAGGCGATGACATACGCTCCCACCCAGGGGCAGTACCATCTGCGCTAATAGGGGTAGCTTATCTTTTCGATATGGTCAGTCGTGAGCCCTAAAAATTAAGAATCAGGA
>Ga0209395_1008652_pt1 | contig 10306 bp, 13 predicted proteins | sample GOMGulsemesocosm_3_FD_184635 | JGI IMG/M metagenome (GOLD analysis project Ga0209395, IMG submission 184635) | Methane-oxidizing microbial communities from mesocosms in the Gulf of Mexico - GOM9D Gulf of Mexico (SPAdes) (version 2) | ecosystem: Environmental > Aquatic > Marine > Cold seeps... | reverse complement strand
TTGTTTCCGCGACGAAGATCCGCGCGCGGACCGCTCGCCCACCGATTTCTACCAGCTCGACCTCGAGATGTCCTTTGTCACCCAACAGGACGTGTTCGACACCATCCAGCCGGTTCTGCAGGGCGTATTCGAAGAGTTCGGCGGCGGTCGCAAGGTTGACGACGTCTGGCCGCAGATCTCATACAAGGATGCAGCTCTGTGGTATGGCTCGGACAAGCCAGACCTGCGCAACCCGATCAAGATGCAGGTGGTCTCGGATCATTTCCGCGGCTCCGGTTTTGCCATCTTCGCCAGCCTGCTGGAAAATGAAGGCACCGAAATCCGCGCCATTCCAGCCCCAACAGGCGGCAGCCGCAAATTCTGTGACCGGATGAACAAATTCGCCCAGGGCGAAGGTCTGCCGGGCATGGGCTATATCTTCTGGCGCAAACAGTCGCCCGACTCGATTGCTCAGGAACGTGGCATCACGGTCAAAGAAGTGAACGCTCTGGTCAAATCAGGCGAGATCACTCTGGGCAACGAGGCCGCAGGCCCTCTGGCCAAGAACATCGGCCCCGAGCGTACCGAAGCGATCCGTCAACAGCTGGGTCTGGACGTCGGCGATGCGGCCTTCTTCCTGGGCGGCAAGCCCAAGGTGTTCGAACCTGTCGCAGGTCGCGCGCGCGCTGTGATTGGCGACGAGTTGGGCTTGACCGACAAAGATCGCTTTGCCTTTGCCTGGATCGTGGATTTTCCGATCTACGAAGCGGACGAAGAAACCGGCAAAATCGATTTTGAACACAACCCGTTCTCGATGCCGCAGGGTGGCATGGATGCGCTGCTGGGCGATCCGCTTAAGGTGCTGGGCTATCAGTACGATTTGGCCTGTAACGGATATGAGCTGGTGTCGGGCGCGATCCGGAACCACCGTCCGGAAATCATGTTCAAAGCGTTTGAAATTGCTGGCTACGGCAAGGATGAAGTTGAAAAACGCTTTGGCGGCATGGTCAACGCATTCCAGTACGGTGCCCCGCCACACGGTGGCTGCGCCGCTGGTGTGGACCGCATCGTGATGCTGCTGGCAGACGAGGCCAACATCCGCGAAGTGGTGATGTTCCCGATGAACCAGCGCGCCGAAGACCTGATGATGAACGCGCCAAGCGATCCAACCTCGGATCAGTTGATGGAGCTGGGCCTGCGGGTGATCCCTCAGGATCAGTGATCCTCTTCCGGCGAATTTAGCAAACAAAGGCTCGGGACTTTCCCGGGCCTTTTTTATGAGCGAAGATAAGCCGGTCGTAAAATAATCGGCAGAATTTGGGCCAGTGAGCGTATAATCAGAATTGATCCGTAACGGCGTATATTGAGCCGGTTGAAAGCGCGGAGTTTAATTGGGAGCAGGTCCAAATGTTTTCACCCGCGCTGGCAGAGATCCGGTTTGGATGCGGCTTGTCGCCTGACCTGCCCGCAATAACCTCGGTCGAGGACATTCTGCAGCGGCTCGCCGGTCCTGACCACATGGCCGCAACTTATCAGATCGACGATTTTGACAGTCTTTTGCCCCGCTTGGTTGATTTTAGCAGGTTGCGACGGGATCGACGCAGTGCGCGTGGCAGTGACGCCTATGATGATCTGAATGATCAGTTCAAATCCTTTCGTAAACAGGCTCGATCCACTCGGTCACGCTGGTTTGGTCAGATTATCCAGCGTCATGGACAAACCAAAGACGGGTTCCGCGAGCGGCTGGCCTTGTTCTGGGGCGATCACTTTACGGCACAGGGCAAGAGCGGTTTGTTGCGATTGATGGGGGCGCCATATGTCGATAGTGCCATCCGACCCCATGTGTCTGGTAGTTTTGCTGATCTGCTGATTTCAGCGGTCACTCATCCATTGATGTTGCACTATTTGGATCAGGGGCGGTCAATCGGTCCCGGTAGCCGTTCGGCACAAAAGTCCCGTCGACCCAAAGGCTTGAACGAAAATCTGGCGCGTGAAGTGATGGAACTACACACACTGGGCGTGGGAGGTCCTTATAGCCAGCGGGATGTGCGGCAACTGGCCGAGCTGTTCACCGGGCTGAGTTATAATCCCAAAAAGGGTTTCCAGTTTCGCCGCAACATGGCCGAACCGGGGGCCGAGACAGTTCTGGGAAACCAATACGGCGGCGATCCGGCACAGCTGGAACCGATCCATGCGGTGCTTCGTGATCTGGCGATACATCCTGCGACGGCCGACCATATTGCCCGCAAACTTGTGGTGCATTTTGTCGAAGATACCCCGGATCCGGCATTGGTCGATCACGTTGCGTCCCGGTTCCGCGATACTGACGGCGATCTGGCGCAGGTCTATGCGGCGTTGCTGGAACATCCCGCCGCTTGGGTGCCCGAATTGCGCAACGTAAAACCTCCGCTGGATTTTGTCGCCAGCGCATGCCGGGCACTGGCTGTTCACCCGCAGAAACTAAAGCGCTCTTCTCCAAAGACGCTCAACAAAGGGTTGATGACACCCCTGATCATGATGGGGCAACGGTGGGAACGCGCCAACGGCCCAGATGGTTGGCCTGAACAGGACGCGGCCTGGATCACACCACAGGGGCTGGCAGCGCGGATCCGTTGGGCGATGTTGGCACCACGACAGTGGGTCACCCGCTTGCCGCCGCCCGAGCAGTTTGTCGAGACCAGCCTTGGTGATTTTGCCGATGGCCGGGTGCGGTTTGCCGCGCGTGCGGCTGAAACTCAGGCCGAGGCGATTGGTCTGATACTGTCCTCGCCCGCCTTTCAACGCCGCTAACAGGAGGGCAAAGTGATGACCCTGTCCCGCCGTCATTTTTTGACCCGATCTGCTGTTATCGGCTGTTCAGCAGCGGCCAGTCCGCTGTTAACCCCGGTCAGTTTTGCTTCAGCCCCCTGGGACACCCGTTTGGTGGTGATCATTTTGCGGGGTGGCGTCGATGCACTGGACATGCTGCAGCCCTATGGCGATCCGAACTACGCGGCCTTGCGGACCAAGCTGGCTGGCGGTCCCGACCACGGCGGGTTGGATCTGGACGGGTTCCATGCGCTGCATCCCGGTTTGAAACCGCTGATGCCTTTGTGGCAGCGCGGCGAGTTGGGTTTTGTGCAGGCGGTTTCAACCCCGTATCGCAACCGGCGCAGCCACTTTGATGGCCAGGATCTGCTGGAGGCCGGGAGTGCGGGGTTGGGTGAGGTACGTGACGGTTGGTTGAACCGCATGCTGCAACAGATGGGTGGTGTCGAAAGCCGCACTGCCTTTGCCATTGGGCAGGGAGAGATGAAGTTATTGCAGGGCGGGGCTCCGACGTCTGACTGGGCACCGGATGCAGCCCTTGTGCTAAGCCCTCAGGCTAAACTACTGGCCGAGCAGATGATGGTAGATGACCCAATGTTTCACGATGCTTTGGCCGAAGCATTGGAACTGTCGCAGGACGGCACAATGGGGCTGGCGGATGATGCCGACGATATGATGGAAATGACCATGCCGCTGCCTAGCCGTGGAAAATCGCATCAGAAAATTGCTGAATTTGCAGCTGAACGACTGCGCGGAGAGACACGGGTTGCCGCGTTCTCGATTAATGGCTGGGATACACATTCCCGGCAAGCCGCCGGGTTAAAGGCGGGGTTTGGGCGGTTGTCCGAAACCATCCTGACCCTGCGGGACGGGGTCGGCGATGCAATTTGGGGCAAAACAGCGGTTCTGGCAATGACCGAATTTGGTCGCACCGTGCGCGAGAACGGCACCGGCGGCACCGACCATGGCACGGGTGGAGCGATGTTGCTGTCGGGCGGCGCTATCCGAGGTGGCCGCATCTATGGGCAATGGCCCGGGTTGACTGAGGCGGATCTGTTTGATCGGCGTGATTTGATGCCCACCGCAGATGTGCGCGCGCAAGCGGCCTGGATTATGCGCGGGTTGATTGGCATTGACCGGTCGCAGTTGGAACAGGTTGTGTTCCCTGGGCTCGACATGGGAGCGGACCCTGGTCTGCTGCTTTGACATGACTGCGAGACCTAGCGTCAAATGCCGAGGGCTTGCGTCTGACGTGCGCCAGATAAATGTAGTGGTCTGGTTGTATTGTTAGCAGGGCTTCGGGGGGGGAAGGCCTGCCCATTCTCGGGCAATTCAGAACGTGGATTCAAGATCGCGAGCAGCACTCAGCTATCTTGCGATGAAAACAACAGTGGATCGCAGGGAGGGGGATCAAGGTTTTCCCGGTTGCGGCGGATTTCCCGCGCCGCGAGTCTGGCCTGGCCATACAGAACGATGGCTAGGGTGACACTGGCAACCAGAACAATCTCGAACATGTCAGATCGCCAGTTTTTGGTTTAATCGGTCCTGAACCAACCCTGCGATGCGGGCTGCTTCGGTGGTAACCGGGCGCCCTGATGACAGGGCCTTGGTCAGACTGGCAGCCGCATCAGCCAGTGAACTGTCACCGACGCTGCGCGCGACCCCGCCTAAGAATTGGGCGACGTAATTCAGAATTTTGACTTCCTGCGAGTCGTTCAGCACGTCGGCGACATGTGCCATGTCATCCTGAAATGCCAGCAGGTCGGGGTGGATCACCTCATCCTGCAAATCACCCGACCCCATTGGCTGACGATCAGCCGGCAGGCGCGACAAGATTTCCTGCTGGAATGTGGCAAGCGAGATTACCGGTTTCGCCAGAAACCCATCAGCACCTGCCGCCAAAGCGGCCTCTTTTGCGGCATCATCGCCAGAGGTACCCAAGACGACGCTGACGCGGGGGGATGCATTGACTGCTTCTTCGATCAGATCGAGGCCAGATCCATCAGGCAGCCCCAGATCAACGATCAAAACGGATGGACGGTAGACTTGCAAATGTCGTCGCGCCGATTTCAGACAGTCCGCCCTGCGTATGCGGGCGCCACTGCGCAGGCACAACAGGCGCATGGCCTCGCAGGCATAGCGGCTGTCTTCGATCACCAGGATGGTCAGCCCCAACAAAGGGCGCCGTGTGGTGGGTTGGCGGTGGGCGGCAGCAAACAGTTCCGAATCGTCCATTACAAGTGTTCCTTTCGGCAGATGCCCTGACGCTAGGAAATCGAGGCTAATACCCGGTTAACGCGGCGCGTGGTTCTGCGCATGAATTGATCTCAGCCGCTTACTGGGCGCATTTGGCGCACTTGCCCCAGACGGCGGCAGCCCGCATAACGCCAGCACCTAATCAGTGAGGAGACGTGATGATGATTGGCCGATTGAACCATGTGGCCATTGCGGTGCCCGACCTCGAGGCCGCCTCGGCGCAATATCGCGATACGCTGGGGGCCAAAGTGGGCGCACCTCAGGACGAACCTGATCACGGTGTCACTGTGGTGTTTATCGAGCTGCCCAACACCAAGATCGAGCTGCTCTACCCACTGGGCGATAACTCTCCGATCACTGGTTTCCTAGAGAAAAACCCGGCCGGCGGCATGCATCACATCTGCTACGAGGTCGAGGATATCCTGGCGGCGAGGGATCATCTTTTGGCCCAAGGCGCTCGGGTTCTGGGCTCAGGCGAGCCAAAAATCGGGGCACATGGCAAACCGGTTTTGTTTCTGCATCCCAAGGATTTCAATGGCTGTCTGGTGGAGCTCGAACAGGTCTGACTTTACAATCCACTGGTCCTGTAGGTATGCGGGGCCAGCTATAGGAGGCGCGCGATATGGGAATCACATCTGGGCTGGTGCTCTATGCGGTGATCTGGTTTCTGAGTTTTCTGGTGATCATTCCGATCCGGCTGGAAACGCAGGGTGATAAGGGAAATGTGGTCCCCGGTACACATTCCAGTGCGCCGGAAAACCACTATCTGAAGCAAAAGGCGCTGATCACCACTGGCGTCGCGGCAGTGCTGTGGCTGTTGATCGCTGGGATCATCCTGTCGGAGGTGATCAGCATCAATGATTTTGACTGGCTGGACGTCTATCCTGATCCGCAGTGACGGGTGAAGTCACCTGCAGATGGGGCTGCAGAAAATTAAGCAATTTTCTGGTTCAGAATTTTGCTTAAAATTCTGGGTAACGTGGCAAACGCCATATTACCCTCGCCGTTGCAGCGCGTGAAAGATGTGCGTGAAAGTTGCGGCGCCCAGGATCGGGATCACCAGGTTGAGCAATGGAATGGACAGTGGCATCGCCATCAGCGTGCCTGCCAGCCAAACCGTACCTGCGTGTTTACGGCGTAATTTCTTGGCCTCGGGCAATCCAATCCGACGAGCGGCAGCCAGAGTGAAGTATTCCCGGCCCAACAAAAAACCGTTCAAGCCCCAGAAAATGAAAACCGCTGCGGGCGGAAAAATAGCATAGAGGATCAGCGCCAGCACGTTGGCAGTGATCAGCACGCCAAGAAAGTTCACAGTGTCCTTTAGCGCGTCCCACAGGGGTGTTTTGGCCACCGGTGGTAAATGTGGAAAATGCTTGTCCTCTACCGCCTGCGCGACCTCGTCCAAGAACATAGATGTGATCGCCGAGGCCACCGGCACCATCAGGAACACCGACAGGATCAGCATGAAGATGAGCGATCCGATGGACAACAGATCATCCAGCCAGCGCACCTCACCCAGCAATGGCACTGTGGCATCCGGGCCAACCAGCCACTGGATCAACACCAGAAAACAGGCATAGGCCGCAATCAGCAGCGCCAGTGTCAGGCCGATGCCTAATGCCAGAACCTTGCGAAACCGCGGATCACCAATCTGTGACACCGCTTTGAAAAATGCGTCGAAAATCATTCGTTCACCCAGCTTGTCTTTGCGGCCAGATCTGGTCGCGGCCGTTCAGGCGGAGTGCGGCCCTCGGTGGCGATGTGGATCAATCCGGCGATGCGTTCGTTGCCCGCCAGATCAAAGGCATCCTTGCAGAAACCAGCGTCATGACTGACCCAGCCGGACAGCCAGTTGGCCCCCCAGCCTGCGGCCAGTGCTGCGTTCAACAGCCCTAGGCACACAGCCCCGGCAGAATAGGTCTGCTCGATAGCTGGCACCTTTTCACTTGGTGTCTGGACTTCGACCACCACCACGGCCAGATGGCCCAGTTCAAACTGACTGCGCCCCTTGGCGATGTCTTCCGGGCTTTTGCCGAGCCGCTGCCCGGCCTGTGTGGTCAGATCTGCCAAACGGGCCATTGCGCCGCGCTCCACCACGATGAACCGCCAGGGCTCTAGCTTGCCGTGATCCGGTGTCCGAGCCGCAGCGGTCAGCAGTGGCTCCAACTCGGAACGGCTGGGGGCTGGCGCCACCAGGGTCTTGGCTGGACGCGACCGACGTGTCAGCAGAAAATCCAAGGCGGCTGGATTGCGAAGCGACATATGTGAAACCTCTTTACATCGAATGGCTACCATTTCGGCAGTCAGAGGCAGAAATTCAAGGTCAAAATCAAACGCGCATAGGCGCAACTGCGTGGAATGCTGTCATTTGACCACTAATATCCCCGTCCAAAGTACAAAAGCGATGGTGCCTGCGATCAGCCTAAGGCATCCTTTCAAACTATGGGAAAGCCAAAGAAGAAAGATCTGCCGGACCTGAGCCATCTGGCACAAGCAGGAGCGGAGATCGCGGTCCGGGTGACACCCAAGGCGTCTCGCAATGCGATAGAAATCCGCGATCATGTGCTGCGGATATCGGTTACGGTGGTGCCAGAAAACGGCAAGGCCAACGATGCAGTGCAGGCTTTGCTAGCGACCGCAATGGGGGTGGCGCCATCTCAGTTGACGTTGAAACGCGGGCAGGGGGCGCGCGAGAAACTGTTTGTCTATTCCGGGTCGTCGCGCAGCTGATACACCCCTTCCGGCAGGTCCAGCGCCACTGACAAATCGCGCAATTGCTGCTGCGATAGCGTAATCAACTGCATCTTGTCGGTGCGAGGATCATATTGTTCAATGGTGATGCATTCCGCAAAAGAATTGATGGTCACATCTTCTTGCAAAGGCGCGCTGCCCTCGTCCAGCAGGGTAATCACCGTGGCGTCAAACTCATGTTCGATGGTAAACATGACACCAGCTTGCCCTGCGACCGCGCCGCTGGCAAGGCTTTGCTAGATCACAGTATCTTTTGCTGAAATCGAGGCAGGCAGGGTCCTGTGCAATTGATCCCAGTGTTCATTATCCTTTAGGGTGAACGGGGATTGCCAAAGGGAGTGTCATGCACCGTTTTCTGTTGTTGTTGGTTCTGGCCATTGCTGGCTGTGAGGTTTACACGCCGCCGCTTCCAGGGGGGCGCGCGACCAATCACAAAACGCAATCCCAGGGCCTGACAGGGGGGGATGCCAGTGCGGCATTTGCCTCGGTGGCGCGGGCGGTTGAGCCAGTGGCCGAACGCGAGTGCCGCAGCCGGACCACGGGTTTGAACTGTGATTTCCTGATCCGTATCGATCCCAACCCCAAGGCACCCGCCAACGCTTACCAAAGCCTCACCCGCTCGGGGCGCCCGGTGATTACCTTCACCCGTGCCATGTTGGCGGACCTGTCTAATCGCGACGAACTGGCCTTTGTGATGTCACACGAGGCAGCCCATCACATTCGCGGCCATCTGGCACGGCAAGAGCAAAACGCCATTTCCGGTGCCATTATCTTTGCCGGGCTTGCCACCGCGGCCGGTGCTAGTGCCAGTGACATAGCCGAGGCACAGGATTTTGGAGCGCTGCTTGGCTCGCGCAGTTATTCCAAGGATTTTGAGCTGGAGGCGGATCAGCTTGGCACCATTATAACCCATCAGGCCGGCTATCGGCCCAGCGTTGGGGTGCGTTTCTTTTCCCGCCTGCCGGATCCCGGCGACAAATTTCTCGGCACCCATCCGGCCAACCATGACCGGGTGCAAGTGGTGCAACAGACCATTCGAAAATACAATCTGAACTGACTGCTATGTCCTCATCACCCTCTTCCTCGCCGCAGCTGACACAGCTGGGTGTAATCCTGACCGACCGAGGCTCGCGCTATGCGGTGTCGGGTGCGCAGGTGACGACGCGTTCCGACGTTGATGCCGTGATCAAGGCTCTGAAACGCGACCGGGCCTATGCCAAAGCCACCCACAACACTTGGGCCGCGCTGCTCCCCACCGGAGGGCTCAAGGCGGATGATGGCGAAAGCGGCGCTGGTATGGTGATTTTGCGGATGCTGGAACGTGCCGAACTCCACAGCCATGTGATCATCGTCACCCGCTGGTATGGCGGCAAGAAACTGGGCGGGGACCGGTTTCGCCGGGTCCAGGATTCAGTGCGCGCCTATCTGGATGATCTGGAGGCCGACACGTAAGCTGCCTTGGCGATTGATTTGCATCAAGGTGCGACTTGCTGTTGCTGGCTACTGAGATCGTGGACTGACCAGATCAGGAGGCGACCATGCAGGACACTGCGACTCTAAAAAAGCATGCTGCACTATTCGACGAAATGGGCTCAGCACTTGGATTGGACCTGCAGCAGCAGGCAATCGACGGTGGCTTGCCACGTGATGAAATATCCGAGGCCGTTTTGCGCTGCACCAAATGTGCGCACCCCGGTCAATGTGCCAGTTTGCTTGCACGCCCGGACAGGCAACTTGCCACACCGCCAGACTATTGTCGCAACCGGGATCTGCTTGATTACTTGGGTGAACAGGACAGCTGAGCCGAGCCGCCGCGCAGCGGCGCTTGGCCCAACGGTTGGAGACATGTTTGGATGCCCGACAGCGGGCGGGAGGTTTTGGCTGAGGTTACAGCTTGCTGTGGCTGCCATCACAGAGCGGCGCCTTGGCAGAGTGTTTGCAGCCGCAGAAGAAGAGTTTTTTGGTGGCTGTGGCCGTGTGTTTTAGCGGCTCAAAACCGCTGCCCTTGTGTGAGCCGTCACAAAAGGGTTGCTTGCCGGACTTGCCGCAGGCGCACCAGAAATAGGTTTTGCCTTCGGTGACGTCGACTGCGTAGGGGGATTTCTGGGCGATATTTGGCGCGTCGGACATGGCTTGGGGGTCTCCCTGACTGATGGGAAGAGGATAACGCGGTTTCAAGAGAAGGATAGTCCCTTCTGGTCTGCTTTCACTGAAGGCGAACGCCCGACTTGCAAATTTCATAAGGTCGGACCGAAACATGCGTTGATTAAGCCGCGCGTTTTGGCAAAGTCGTTTGTTGTAAGGGGCAAGTGTCTCTGTGATCCGGGCGCTGAACTCTTGGTAAGCAAATTTCAATTTAATCTGTGATGCACAATCACCTGAGATCCGAGCCTGACCTTGGGGAGGTGCAAAGCGCCTTCCCGGTTTTGCCGAAGGCAAACCTTTGGTTTGACGGGAAGGTCAGGCGCGGGTCGGGCCACTGCGTGACACGCGCCAATGGGAATTCCTACTA
>Ga0209395_1008649_pt1 | contig 10310 bp, 10 predicted proteins | sample GOMGulsemesocosm_3_FD_184635 | JGI IMG/M metagenome (GOLD analysis project Ga0209395, IMG submission 184635) | Methane-oxidizing microbial communities from mesocosms in the Gulf of Mexico - GOM9D Gulf of Mexico (SPAdes) (version 2) | ecosystem: Environmental > Aquatic > Marine > Cold seeps... | reverse complement strand
TTAATAAATCTGGGGATTTTTTTTGCCCGCACATATGGTCAATTGATGACGCTAATTGGTCGATGTATCGTTGAGGAAGACGCTAGCGACGTAAATGACAATGATATCTCTCCTTATTGATTGAAATCGCGATGGTTTTTCTGGTTTCGTCGAGGGAATATAGGAGAGGATACGGCTGCTTTATTTGACGATTCATGGCATATTTCAGAAACGCCTTTTAATGTGGCTTGAATACAGTGCGATGGTCTATTTTTGGCAGCCTAAGTGGTATGAAAATATATACAGCCGCAACAAGTGGGTTTGTCGTGATCGGAGTGGGCTTGATGCTTTGAGAGGATATATCCGGTCCACCTCATTACTCTGACAGTAAGCGATGAGGTGAATGCTCCGATATCGAGACTTGAACAGTGCATTAATTATTTAACATGACACATTAACTGAGCCTAGCTGGGCCACTTAATATACCGGTAATGCTTACCATTTCTTTTTAGGTTGGAATAAGATATCAAGATCGGTACTTGACTTAGCATCATCCTCAGCTTTACGCTTGTCGACGACATCTTGTCTTTCTTTATCAAGTGATGCTAATAGCTTCGAGGCTTCGGCTAAGCGCTCATTAACAAATGTATCACCTTCACTGTTGATGGCTTTGAGCGTTTTAACGGCTTTTTCAAGGTAAGATCTGGCTGAACCTGCTTGTTTGGCTTCCAATGCTTGCTTCGCGCGTTTAATGATAGAGTTAATATTGATCCGAATTTGCATTAAATCAGCACGTTTTATCTCATTAGCAAATACTTCAGGATTTATTCGACCGCGCTTATGTTCGTTATTAATGATCGCTTTAAGCTTCTTGAGCAATTGCACCATTTGCAGTACTTCACGGTCGTCATTGGGTAATTTAAACGTATCTAATCCTTGCGACTTAAACGTTGCACTAATGGATTCAAGTAGGTTTTGACGGTCATTAACTTGGGCGTTAATCGAGTTGTCGTTATTTAGCATTTGAATCGATTTAGTGGTTTCTAAGATCCGGTTGTGCAATACCATCATTAATCCCTTGGTGACAGGAATATTAGTAATTTTTGACAACGTCTCTTCAGTATCATCAATCGTGATCGTTAAGCGCGCAATTTCGACCCTTTTATCAGACTCTACTTTGGTGTTTTTTTGCTGCATTACCGTCACAACGATTAGCAAAAGCACTAAAATCCCGACGCCCGATATTATCATTATTGTCATGTGGTGCTATTCCTTGGTGAGTTAAGGTAGCTGAAGAACAAAAGAGCTTCCACCTAGAGAACTCGAATTAGATAACGTTATTTTACCATGCTTATTTTTATTTTGGTGTGATAAAACAATTAGTTTTGAAAATAATAGACCAATACCGACTCGTCCATAATCACCGACCAAACTGTCAAGTGGTGCATTAGCAGCATCGAGCATGCGTTGAGGATAGCCACCAGAGTCATCTTCCATGGTGATTGTGAGCATATCATCGACCACGGCGAATGAGAGTTTAATCACTTTATTACTATAATGTATCGCATTACTTAATAGGTCATCCATTAAGTAAGAAATTAATTCAGCATCTAGGCCCCAGTAGATATCGTCAGGTGCGTCTATGATCACCTCAATATTTTTACTCTGGGTGTATAAATCATTTTGGCACGTTACTGATTCTAATAAGTCAGCGACTGACTGCTCAGTAATATTAATGGCTAATTTATTGTCTTTAACACTGTAAAGTGCCATTAGTTGAGTTAAACCGCCATTTAAGCGCTGGACTTGATAGTTAATATCGGCGACTTCTTTATTTGACAACGTTTTGACATCATCTGTCTGATTGCCAATCGCCTGTAAGGATTGAAACATAATTGTTAAAGAGTTACGCATGTCATAAGCCACGGCATCAAGCACGTTACTATAATCTAAGTTGGTCTTTTCAAGTTCATTCATCTATCTGTCTTAATTCATCGGGAATAATGGCAAGGGTAAATTCTATCATAGCCCTTGTGCGATGCAAAAATCTACTCATTGTTAATGAACAATTTCACTATTGTTAAATTATCCGTTGCTCGAGGCGCCGATGATGTGGTATATATTACCTTATTAACGGAAATTTGTTATTTCTATAACGAAATGTACTAAGCGTTTATTAGCCATAGGTAATTATGATATGAAACTTCAGCAACTGAGATATATCGTCGAAGTAAACAACAACAATCTTAATGTATCTGCGACCGCAGATAGTTTGTTTACCTCGCAGCCAGGAATTAGTAAGCAAGTTAGGATGCTTGAGGATGAATTAGGCATTCAGATTTTTGGACGTAGTGGCAAACATTTGACCCATGTTACTAAGCCTGGTCAAGATATTATTAATATCGCGAACGATATATTGTCGAAGGTTGAAGGGATAAAAGCGGTTGCCTATGAGCATACTAAGCCTGATCAAGGGGCGCTAAATATCGCCACAACACATACGCAAGCACGTTATGCTCTGCCACAGGTTATAAGCAAGTTTATCAAGCACTATCCGAAAGTGTCATTGCATATGCATCAAGGGACGCCTGCACAAATTAGTGAGATGGCGATAAAGGGCGAGGCTGATTTTGCGATTGCTACTGAATCGATGCACTATTACGACGACTTAATTATGTTGCCATGTTATCACTGGGGGCGCTCTGTTGTCGTTAATCCTGACCACCCATTAGCGAAAACAGCAAAGAGCAGAGCGTTAACAATGGAAGACATTGCTAGCTATCCGTTGGTGACTTACGTTTTTGGATTTCAAAATAAATCCGATCTTGAAGTGGCCTTTAACAGTGCCGGCCTTGATCCTAATGTTGTTTTTACTGCGACAAGTGCCGACGTGCTTAAAACCTATGTTCGTTTAGGATTAGGGGTAGGTGTTCTTGCCTCGATGGCGATTGATGAAGAAGTCGATAAAGATTTAGTAGCCATTGATGTTAACCACTTGTTTGGTTACGCCACCACTAAAATTGGCTTTAGGAAAGGTACCTTCCTAAGAAGTTATATGTATGATTTCATCGAAGAGTTTGCACCGCATTTGACTAAAAACTTGGTATCGCAGGCCACGAGCCTTAAAGATCATGAACAGGTTAATAAACTGTTTGCAGATATCGAATTACCGGTGAGATAGTCGGGCAGGGCAATTGATGTTATCAATTGCCCGCATTCAATTAACACTCAACAATATTAACCGCTAATCCACCTCGTGCCGTTTCTTTGTATTTACTTTTCATATCATTACCTGTATCCCACATCGTCTTAATCACTTTATCTAAGCTGACTTTATGGTGACCATCACCACGCAACGCTAAACGTGATGCATTAATGGCCTTCACTGCACCCATCGCATTACGCTCAATGCAGGGCACTTGCACTAACCCGCCGACTGGATCGCAAGTGAGACCAAGATTATGTTCCATGCCTATTTCTGCTGCGTTCTCAACATTATGTGGTGTCCCGCCCATGATCTCTGTCAGGCCGGCGGCGGCCATTGAACAAGCAACCCCCACTTCACCTTGACACCCGACTTCTGCACCAGAGATTGAGGCATTTTTTTTGTAAAGAATACCAATAGCAGCGGCACTGAGTAAATAACGCACCGCCACATCGTCGGTCACTGGTTCTACAAACTTATCGTAATAGCATAATACCGCAGGAAGTATGCCTGCTGCGCCATTTGTTGGAGCTGTAACCACTTGTCCACCGGCGGCATTTTCTTCATTCACAGCCATTGCAAATAAGTTAACCCAGTCCATCGCGGCAAGCGGATCGGAATGGGTGCTACTTTCTGCTTTTAGACGCCGATGAAGAGAAGGCGCTCTGCGGCGTAGTTTAAGGCCGCCAGGCAAGATGCCTTCGCGCTTCATACCGCGCGTGATACAGCGCTGCATGGTTTGCCAAATTTTATTGAGTTGTTGCGATATTTCATCTTCGCTAAGTAGTTGTTTTTCATTTGCTAGCATTAATGCCGAAATACTTAAGCCGTTTTCGGTACACAAGGAAAGTAATTGCTCAGCACTATCAAATTTATATTTGGTGTTATCTGTTGGTTGGCCTTGGGCCTTGATGTCTGCTAATTCTTGTTCATCGACAATAAAACCGCCGCCGATAGAATAATATACTTTGCTATATATGAGTTCGCCATCATGATACGCAAATAACTCCATCGCGTTGGCATGAGTTGGTAAGCTCTTACGACGATGAAAAGTTATAGCCCCTTTTTTAGGAAAATAACTTTGCTGTTCGCCCATTATTTTTAGGCTCTGGTTGGACGCTGTAGTTGCTAAAAAATCGTCGATGATGTCAGGATCAATGGATTCTGGTTCGAAACCGGCAAGGCCAAGAATAACGGCTTTTCCCGTGCCATGTCCGATGCCTGTTTGTCCTAACGAGCCGTAGAGTTCTGTCTTTACTTGGTCAACTTTACTGAGCAGGTCTTGCTCTTTTAAATAGTTCGCAAAGCGAAAAGCAGCGCGCATAGGCCCTACCGTGTGGGAGCTTGATGGCCCAATTCCAATACTAAACATATCAAATACACTAATCATTTTATTCTCGTTATTATTCATGTAATGCTACTAAGCGATGTTACACTACTCGCATATTAAGCCCAACAAGATTGTATAAAATTCTAGGGGCGGTTCAAATTAGTGATATTTATAATCGTAAGGAGTTGAGTTTGGGACCATTGATGTTAGATGTTCAAGGATTAGAGCTAACGGAGCAAGAACGGGCGCAATTAGCCAGTCCAGCGGTCGGCGGCCTGATATTATTTAAAAGAAATTTCTCCGATATAAAACAACTTAAATCATTAGTCTCACAAATTCGTAGTGCGGCGGGTCAGCAGTTCATTATTGCGGTTGATCATGAAGGCGGTCGTGTTCAACGATTTAGAGCAGGCTTTAGTCATATCCCTGCGATGGGAAAAATACTGCCATTTTGTCAAGGTGACCTTGATAAGGCCAAAAAATATAGCCAAAAAATGGGCTGGCTGATGGCGATCGAACTTTTGGAATTGGATATTGATATTAGTTTTGCGCCCGTGTTAGATCTCGACATTTGTTCAAATGTCATTGGCGACCGCGCATTTTCTGACGATCCTACAATCACCGCAACGATGGCATCAGCGTTTATCGACGGTATGGGCGAAGCTGGTATGGCGTGTACTGGTAAGCATTTTCCGGGACATGGCAGTGTGGTCGCTGATTCGCACATCGCAATACCCGTTGATGAGCGCGAGCAACAGGCCATCACTACGATTGACCGTCGTGTGTTTGAAAAACTGATAGGCGCTAAAAAAATCGATGCATTAATGCCAGCGCATGTCATTTACCCGGCCTTTTGTGATAAACCAGCTGGGTTCTCACCGTTTTGGTTACAGACCGTATTGCGCCAAGAACTCGCTTTCAATGGGGTGTTATTCAGTGATGATTTAGGAATGGAAGGGGCGAGTGTCGCGGGTGGTTTTGTAGAACGTGCACAAGCGGCGTTAGCGGCGGGGTGCGACATGGTGCTGGTGTGTAATGAGCCTAGTGGTGCGATGGCCGTGCAACAATATTTAGAAACGCAATATGCAAGTAGAGCATTAAGTGACGCGGAACTTGCGTCACAACAACGGTTATCGACCATGTTACTTAAGCGTAACGGCTCATTAGTGAATAGTGATGTAACGTGCCGCAATTCTGCAATAGCGTTAGCTAAAGAAATTAATCGCTAACACTAAGCCCTCATTAACGTGATGTTAAGTGTTTATCTTCGTTACATCGACATAAAGTTTAAGCATTTGACCTGGCTGAATGTATTTTTCGTGCTGCAGTGAGTTCCATTTCTTTACATCACTAATCTTCAGATTAAACTTTTGTGCTATTTTTGCGATTGAATCCCCGCGGCGTACCTTGTAACGAATACTGCGCGTCACGTTATTTGAGTTACCGGCGGCGGACTTTACGGTATTGCTCTGCCAAATAACTAAAGATTGGCCGAGCATTAACGGGTCGTTCGGTGCCATGCCATTCCACTTGGCGATGCTACGATAATTGACTTTGTATTTACGTGCAATATCCCATAAATTGTCGCCTGCTTTTACGCGATGATTAAACTTCACGCCTTTACGCTTGGTTTTCTTTTTAGTCGCAAGGCGTAATTCACTACTCAGTTTGTAATCTGAGAGCTTGGCTGAAGCCACTGGGATCAGTAAATACTTACCGGTGACAATATTGTTGCCCGCGATATCATTAACGTCACGTACAATAGCGACAGTTGTTTTATGACGCTGCGCGATGACACCGAGGCTGTCACCACTTCTAATCTTGTAGCGTACCCATTTTAGACGTTCACTTTTTTTAATCGCTGAGAATGCTTGATTAAAAGTCGCGACTTGTTCGACGGGCAACATTAATTGATGTCGGCCTTTAGGATCTGTAGCCCAGCGATTAAAACCAGGATTGAGTTTGTATAATTGTTCAAGCTCAATATCAGCTAACTTTGCGGCAAGCGCTAAGTCAAGTTGGCTTTGAGTATCAACCATCGCGATGGCTTGCTGATTGTCGATATGCGGCCACTGCATCTTATATTTTTTAGGATGTTGTAGAAGCTGAGCAAAGGCTAACAATTTAGGGACGTAACTGCGGGTTTCTGGCGGCAGATCAAGTGACCAAAAATCAGTTGGTTTTCCTGCTTTTAAGTTCTTTTTAATCGCGCGTCGAACACGTCCTTCACCTGAATTGTACGCGGCTAACGCATGAAGCCAATCACCTTTAAAATACTTATGCAGATATTGAAGATAATCTAGCGCTGCGTGGGTCGATGCATAAACATCACGGCGACCGTCGTACCACCAGTTTTGGGTTAAACCAAAGCGCTTTCCGGTGTCTGAAATGATTTGCCACATCCCGGAAGCTTGACCGTGGGAATAGGCGAACGGATCAAATGAACTTTCAACAATTGGCAATAACGCTATTTCGAGTGGCATTTGACGCCGTTCAATCTCTTCAACGATGAAGAAAAGATAAGGTTGTGCACGTGTTGAAATACGGGTGATATAGGTCGGGTGCTTCTTATACCAATTGAGTTGTGCGTTTATTTCTTTGTTTAACGGATGGTCAAGGGAAAATTGCATACGGATCCGCTGCCATACGTTGTCTACCTCAAGCGGTGTTAACGGTTTTGGAGCAACGACGATAGCGGGAGGGACGAAAGCAATAGCTTTTGGCACTGGTTCACTTTCTACCGTGGTAGTTGGCGGCGCTACTTCTTGAGTAGTTTGGCAGCCAATCAGTGAGAACAACAAAAAGAATAACGAAAGACGTGAATATTTATACAAAACAAAACAACCTTACAATCAAAAACGTGGGCATTATAACTTAAAAAATTGGCTAGAGGCTATTACTCAACACTTATCCTTCCAGCGCCGTAATTTAGCGAAGTTATCGACCTCATCTTGATTAGCGATCGTCGCGAACTGTTTTGCAATCGCCTGTTGAACTTGTGGCTGATTGAGCCTCAAAAATGGATTGCTGGCCAACTCTGTTGCAATGGTTGATGGAATTGAGGGCGATCCTTGCTCTCGCATTGCTTTAACAGCAGTAATTCTCGCTTCAACCGCAGGGCAATGTGGCGATACCATTTTAGCGAAGGCGAGGTTGGCGAGGGTATATTCGTGTGCGCAATATACCTCAGTCTCTGGTGGCAGGGCGGCTAAACGTGCCAATGATTGCTGGAACATTGATGGCGTCCCTTCAAACATCCGGCCGCAGCCAGCAGAAAATAGGGTGTCGCCGCAAAATACACTCGATGGCGTGACATAAGCGATATGCCCTAACGTATGACCGGGTATATCTAATACATCACAAGTTGTTGCTAATGTGGCTAACGTCAACTTATCTCCTTGCTTTAGTGGGTGTGTTACCACCTCTTGTGCTTCAGTTACGGGGCCATAAACAGGGATTGATTCATTAGCATAGGCGAGTAATTCAGCGACCCCACCAACATGGTCGGCATGGTGATGTGTGATTAAAATCCCCTCAAGTTCTAATTGGTGCTTTGCTAGATAGTCAATAACTGGCTTAGCATCACCGGGATCAACCACTAAACATTGTTGACTATTTTCGGTGGTAATTAACCAAATATAATTGTCATTAAAGGCACTAATCGCCGTCACATTGTATGGGGATTTAATCATTGGGTTAATCCAAAATTATCGTTTTACTGTGATGAATTATCACGCGGTCTTCGATGTGAAGCTGTAATCCACGTGCTAATACCAGCTTTTCGACATCCTTACCGAGTCGCGCCATATCTTCTGGCTGCATTCGGTGGCTAATACGTGCGACATCTTGCTCGATAATTGGTCCTTCATCGAGATCTTCAGTGACATAATGACAGGTTGCGCCTGTTAATTTTACGCCGCGTGCAAACGCTTGATGGTAAGGTTTAGCACCAGCAAACGAGGGCAGAAAGCTATGGTGAATATTGATGATTTTTCCAGCGTACTGTTGGCAAACCTGTGGTGGCAAAATTTGCATGTAACGGGCCAATACAATGGTATGTGCATCATGCTTGGCAATAATATCGCTGACGGTGGCAAAGTGTTGTGCTTTATCGTCACCAACTGGAACATGGAAAAAGGGTATGCCATACCATTCGACTAATTCTTTTAAGTCCGGATGATTGGAAATGACACAAGGGATCTCACAATCTAAATCGCCACTGTGCCAACGATTTAAAATATCAGCGATACAATGCGATTGCTTCGAGCACATTAATACAACACGTGGTTTGATATGGCTATCGGAGATATGCCAAGTCATGCCTAAACTTTGGGCTATCGGCGCGAAGGCTTCTTTAAACGTACTTAGGCCAAAAGGCAATGAGCTGGCCGTGATTTCATTGCGCATGAAAAACCATTGACTTTGAGTGTCTGTGTGGTGATTTGCTTCGAGGATTGAGCCATCATATTGGGCGATAAACTGACTGACTTTTGCGACTATGCCACGTTGATCGGGGCAGGAAATAACGAGGCGGTATACTTGTTCCATGTTAATTATCTGAAAAATTATTGTTAACTCGACACTAGCATATTAAGGAGTAAAGGGTAATGTCTGATGATTAAAATGGTGTCGTTTACTGGTAAAACAACTCAAATTTGTGAAATAGCTTGTGATTTTGTAAAGTAGTTAAGGGTTAGCCAATGTTGGCCGAATACTTTGTGAGCAACCATGAGCAAAGAGATTAGAGATCAATTACAGCTATTTAACGTCGACAGCCCATGCATTGGGATATGTGAGGTCAATAATCGTGGTTATTGTAAAGGCTGTTTTCGGTCTCGTGATGAACGTTTTCATTGGCAGAAATTTAGTGAAGGTGATAAAAGTAAAATCCTTAAATTGTGTCATCGCCGGCGTAAGCGTAAATCATCAAAAAATAAAGGGGACGAACAACAATCCCCTCAAAACCTCACACTGTTTTAGCCATTAACCCTGAGCGTTGATCGATTGGCCAGTGATCTTGATGCTTGCATCACTCATAAGATAAAGCCAAGGCGCGATAATCTCACTTGGGGTTTTTAGCAATGATGCATCTTCTCCTGGATAAACACTGGCACGCATTTGCGTGCGTGTTGCGCCGGGGTTAATACAATTGACTCGCACATTGGTGTTTTCTAGTTCATCGCTTAATGTTTCCATCATGCCTTCGGTGGCAAATTTAGAAATACTGTAGGTGCCCCAAAATGCGCGGCCTTTCTTACCGACGCTGCTCGAGGTGAAAATGATTGAGCTGTTCTGCGTTTTAACGAGTAACGGTAATAGTGCTTTCGTCATTAAGAAGGGGGCCTTAACATTAACTTGCATCACATCATCAAAGCTCGACTGCTCTATTTCAGCAAATGGTGATAATACCGTCAGGATACTGGCATTATGTACAACGCCATCTAAACGCTGATACTGTTGGGCAATCGATTCTGTCATATCGATGTAGTGTTGTTCGGTTGCGCCTTTTAAGTCCAATGGAATGATTGCAGGCTCTGGACACCCTAGCGCTATGATTTCATCGTATACCGATTCTAATTTAGCCACTGTTTTACCGAGCAAGATAACGCTAGCACCGTACTGTGCATAGGATAACGCGGCTTGTCTACCAATGCCTGCACCAGCACCTGTTACGAGAATTACTTTATTATTTAATGCATTATCTTCTATTGAATAGTCAAACATTTGTAGTCCTAATGATAGATAACTTTAGAGTGTTCTATCTAATTAATGCGCGCATTTAAAACGTTTGTTTTA
>Ga0209395_1008645_pt1 | contig 10313 bp, 11 predicted proteins | sample GOMGulsemesocosm_3_FD_184635 | JGI IMG/M metagenome (GOLD analysis project Ga0209395, IMG submission 184635) | Methane-oxidizing microbial communities from mesocosms in the Gulf of Mexico - GOM9D Gulf of Mexico (SPAdes) (version 2) | ecosystem: Environmental > Aquatic > Marine > Cold seeps... | reverse complement strand
GTGACCACCACCCGGACGTTGCAGGGGCATGCCTATCCGATGCCGGGGCTGCATGGGAAATACTACGATCAGGACATGCTGCCTCTGGTCGAGGTGGTGCAGGACACCTGTGGGCGCCATGATGCCTTTGCCCTGGCCTGTGCGGCGAAATACTATGATGACATTGGCTATCCGGGGCATGCCAATTGCTCGGACAACTTCAATGCAGCCCTTGTCGGCCATGGTGTTAATGCCCGTGCAGGCTGGATGGCGATCAACTTCTTCTTCAATACCGCCATTGATGCGCACGGCGTGATGTACGCGGATGAGCCATGGTCGCGCCCAGGCGATTATGTCCTATTGCGGGCGCTGACCGATCTGGTCTGCGTCAGTTCGGCTTGCCCGGATGACACCAGCGCGGCCAATGGCTGGAACCCCACCGACATTCATGTCCGCACCTATAGCGGTGAAGAGAAATTCCAACGCGCGGTGGCAATACGTGCCACCCCTGACTCGGAGCCAAAGATGACCAAAGAAACCGGTTTCCATGAACGACTAAGCCAGCACACTCGCAATTTTGTTGAGTACAAGGGCTATTGGCTGGCAAATTGTTATGCCGAGGCTGGCCCGATCGAGGAATACTGGGCTTGCCGTGAGAAATGCGTAGTGCTGGATCTGTCCGCGCTGCGCAAATGGGAAATCACCGGGCCGGACAGCGAGGCGCTGTGTCAGTATATTTTCACCCGCAACATCAAGAAACTGGCGGTAGGGCAGGTGGTCTATACCGCGATGTGCTACCCGCATGGCGGCATGATAGACGACGGTACGCTGTTCCGGCTGGGCCAAGATAACTTCCGCTGGATTGGCGGCGATGATTACGGTGGTGAGTGGATCCGTGAAAAAGCGGACGAACTGGGTATGAAAGTGCTGGTGCGCGGTTCAACCGATATGCAGCACAATGTAGCTGTGCAGGGGCCTGAAAGCAGGGACCTACTGAAGAAAATCATCTGGACCCTGCCTCACAACCCGACATTGGAGGAGCTGGGGTGGTTCCGATTTACGCCGGCCCGGATCGGCGGCGAACATGGCATCCCTGTGGTGGTGTCGCGTACCGGATACACTGGCGAGCTGGGGTATGAGGTGTTTTGCCATCCCAAACACGCCAGCGAGGTCTTTGATGCGATCTGGCAGGCCGGGCAGGCTCATAGCATTCGTCCGATGGGGCTTGAGGCACTGGACATGGTGCGGATTGAATCCGGGCTGATTTTTGCAGGCTATGACTTCAGCGATCAGACTGACCCGTTTGAGGCTGGCATTGGCTTTACCGTGCCGCTGAAGTCGAAAGAGGATGATTTCATTGGTCGCGAGGCGTTGATCCGCCGTAAGACCACTCCGGCGCGCAAGCTGGTGGGGATCGACATCGATTCAGCAATAGATGTGGCGCATGGGGATTGTATCCACATTGGTCGGGCTCAGATCGGTGAGGTGACATCCTCTATGCGCTCGCCGCTTCTGGGCAAGAATATCGCGCTGGCGCGGGTCGATGTGGCACATGCCGATCTGGGTACAGAGGTTGAAATAGGCAAACTTGATGGACATCAAAAACGTCTGCCTGCAAAAATAGTACCTTTTGCCCATTACGACCCACAAAAAACACGGCCTCGTTCCTGAGGCCGTCCCAAAACGCAGCTAGGGCACATGGTAGAAAAACTGATAGATCAGATCGGTGGTGAGACGGTTCTGCGGGCACTCGTGGAGCGCTTTTACGATATTGTCGAAGGCACCGAGACGGGGGCTCAGATCGTTAAACTTCACAACCGAGGCCATGGCATGAGCCACGCCCGGATAGAGCAGTTCAATTTTCTTTCGGGGTTCATGGGCGGACGGAATTACTATCTGGAGAAATATGGCCACATGGACGTGAAGGTGATGCACGAACATGTGCCTATCACCCAGCAGGATGCTGAGAATTGGCTTAGCTGCATGGATCAGGCCCTAGCCGAGTTGCAGCTGAGTGGCGCACATATTGAGCGTTTGCGCAGGGTGTTTCGCAGGGTGGCATTGTTGTTGATCAATAGTTCAGCGGAACGGGGCGAAAACCTGTCCGGAAAAGCCGGAGCACGTCAAACTAGCCAAACAAAAGAACTAAATTGAAGTTCTTTGCACGGTTTTCGATTTTTTTGGCAAGTGTATTGTCGGATGTGTGGGAGGCGGTCTGAGCGAGGAACCTAAGTCCCGACCCGACGCGATCCAAACGCCCTGTCATATCTGTCACGAATGACCTCGGTCGTCAGGGCATGTGCACGTGAGGCATTTCCCGATGCAATCGCCGTCACAATGGCACGGTGCTTTTGTGCGACTTCAACTTTGATGTCGGGGAATGCCTCGCTGGCCTTGAGCAGCCCCATAATCAGAATGCCAAAGAAAGTCCCTGCGACATATCCATAGCCGCCTGTCAGCAATATCTCTTCGATCACGACAGCAGCTATGGCATCCAGTTAAACGCCGACGGTGGCCAGCGAATAGCCTGCCGAAGTGTACAGCAAGAACACGACGTCAGCCAGACCGCCGGATATCGCGTAAACACCAATGGTGGTCGAGGCGAGAGGGCCCCCCATCAGCCGCGCTGTGGATTCTCCACCACCCAGAGCATAGACATTTTGACCAAACCTGGTTCGGTGCGCGACCAGTGCGCCCACCACAAAGGTCATGATCATCAATTCGCCGATCATCTTAAGCGCCCACCACCTGGCGCCTTCCAATAAGGCGATTGCAGCGTGTCATAGAACTCGTGACCAATAGGCACAGATTCAGTCGACAATACGTAGGCTGCGCCACGGGCCAAGAACATACCGGCAAGTGTCACAATGAATGCGGTAACCGATCCAACGGACAAGTCGATCTCACCCGACAGGATGACAAAAGTCCTGCCAACAGCAACGGTTCCTAGAAATGCGTTGTCCGTCAGCAGGTTGGCGACCACACGGGTCGATAACATCGTGGGATACTACCAGCGCACAGGGCATATGCGATCACAAAGCTCAGCACTGTGATGATCAAAGACAGATGGGGCGAGCGGATCATTGAGTTTCTTCCTAGGCGGTCACTGTATCTGAGGGCTCAGGCAGCGGGTTCTGTGCAGAGGAGCGTATAATGTAGATGTAGTGGGCCAATCTTGGGGATTGGATTACCAGAATGGTGAGAATCAGCAGTGCCTTGATCACAAGGTTGAGTTTTGGCGGCATTCCGGACAGCAGAATGACTGAATTTACCGATTGGATGATCAAGGCCCCCAGCAGTGATGCCACAATCGAGAACCTGCCGTCCAATAAGGAGTTACCGTCAATCACCACGGCCAGGATCGCAGCAAGTTCAAGCCTCACCCCTGCGTTATTGGCATCAGCCTCCTTGATGTCAGCCGTGACGATCACACCAGCCACCGCAGCGCCGATGCCAGAGACAACGTAGACACAGAGCAATAGGACACGGGAGTAGATGCCAGCAAGCCGAGAGGGTCTCTCGTTGATACCAATGGCTTCGATCAGCATACCCAGCGCAGTGCGGCGCACCGCAAAGGTTACAAAGGCGCCCAAGGTTATCCAGATCAGGATTGGCGTAGGCACGTCAAATACGGTGCCCGAGCCCAGGTGGATCAGGCCCTCGTTGAGAAGTTCGTTCACTGATCAGCTGTGCAATCTAGCGACCTGCCCCCATCAAAACCAGCATTGCCACAATGGGTTGAATTCTGAGTATGGCAACCAGGAAGCCATTCCAGACGCCACATAATGCGCCAACGGCGAGGGTACCAATCAGCGCTGTGCCCCGATAGTGCCCGTCAACGACCAGAGAGGCCGCCGTTGCCCCGGCAATGTCCATCACAGCGCCCTGGGGGCACCGCGATTGAGCACGTCAATTGGGCTGCCAAACAACCGGCCGTTCTAGAACTCGATCTCAAAAAAATCGGGGAAGATGATGACGTTGAGCAACAAGATCACTGCCAGAATGATCAGCTGGGGCAGGATGCGTCTCGGGGAGGGGGGGCGAGAAGATGGGGTCTCTCGGCGGCCTCAATTGTTTCTTCGGCGATGGCACGCACGATGATTTTGGAATTGATCTGATCGCCGGTCAACTCTCCGAGTTGTTTGCAATCGCGCATGGCCTTGTTGCACAAGTAGCTAAGTGTAGGGTTTCACGTTGTGAATCCAGCGTGGTAGTTTGCATGTAAGAGTACATTTGTCCCGCCGATCTATCGCACAAAGAACTGGCCTGAATATAATAGAGCGCTGAAGGATCGTGGAGCTCTGACCATTTGGTTCGACCCTGAAGTCACTTGGAGGGCTGCGCCGACTGGCAAGCGAGGCCGGCAACCTCGCTATAGCGATGCTGCGATACAAGCCTGCCTCACAATCAAGGTTCTGTTTGGGTTACCGCTGCGGCAGGCGACGGGTTTTGTGGAAAGCCTGTTGAAACTGAACCATCTGGACTGGGAGGTGCCAGACTTCAGCACGCTGTGTCGACGTCAAAAGACCCTGTCGGTTTGCAGCGCACGACTTCGATCGGCAGGTCGCCGAGGTTCAGATCCGCACTGCCATCCTCAACGTATTTACCGCTCTTGGCATCCCGCGCACTGTTACCGTAGGATAAATCCGTCAGGGGTAAGGGGAAGCTCGGTCTCAGGGCGATTTATGCAACAAGGCCCCGCGGGAGCTTCCACATAATTTTAGGAATATCTGATCTGTGATGTCATAGAAAATCGTTCAAGAACCGCAAATTTTGAGTGTGGATGGCTCTGGGAAGGACAGAGGAGGCCGGGTAGGGCGTCTAATCACGCGTTAAAAAAGGTGACTTGTTTCCGTACCCGACAAGGAATCCAATGAGGATTCAAATAGGCGGTATTCGTGTTGGAAACCCGCATCAACCGGTGCAGGTTTCCTGATTTTGGCGCATTTCACTGAGCAGTTCATTTGGTGATAGCTCGTTTGATCACCAATCCATTCAGCTTTGCGTTACGCGTAGTCCGCTTTCTGAAACGAAATAATGAACAAGCTCAGCTTTAGCATCAAACCCAATTACGGTGCCTTTGCCAACGGTCGGCGCGTGCTCCATTTTGACAATGAATTCAGCTCCCTGATCGCCAGTCAGATGGACCAGAGCGTATTCCCCCAGTTGTTCAACCAGCTCGATCTGGCCACAAACAATAGCCTGATCCAGGTCGCAGTTGCGCAAGTGTTCTGGGCGGATGCCAATGAATCGTTCGTCAGTCAATTGATCAGACAGCTGGGCTTGCACGTCGACGGCGAGATCCTTGGGTTTAAAGAAATTCATCTTTGGGCTACCGATTAATTGCGCAACAAAAGAGTTTTGCGGCCGTTCATGCAGCTCAATTGGGCTGCCGACCTGTTCAATACGCCCATCTCGCAGTACGACGATCTTGTCTGCCAAGGTCATCGCTTCGACCTGGTCATGGGTCACATAGATCATGGTAGCGCCTAGACGATCGTGCAAGCGGGCGATTTCAAGGCGGGTTTGCATTCGCAACGAAGCATCGAGGTTCGAGAGCGGTTCGTCGAACAGGAACACTTCGGGGTCGCGCACAATGGCACGACCAATGGCAACCCGTTGCCGCTGGCCACCAGACAGGTTACGCGGGCTGCGGTCCAGATAGTCAGTGATCTGCAGAATTTCAGCAGCCGCATTGACGCGTTGATCTATCTCGTCCAAAGGCGTCTTCGCCTGTTTCAACCCAAAGGACATATTCTTGTACACGGTCATATGCGGATAAAGCGCATATGTTTGGAACACCATTGCCACGCCACGCTTGGAAGGAGAGACTTCATTGACCACCCGGTCACCAATCGACACATCTCCACCCGTGATTTCCTCGAGCCCGGCAATCATGCGTAGCAGAGTGGATTTGCCGCAACCTGATGGTCTGACAAAGACAACAAATTCACCGTCCTCAATATCCAGGTCAACACCATGCATCACCTGCGTAGGGCCATATGATTTTTTCAGATCACGTATTTTCAAACTAGCCATTTGGTCTCTGCCTCTTCGATGCTGGCGCGCAATTTCAGCGCAAATTCTGGGTAAGTTTCAGGTAAATCGTCCCAAAGCTCTTTTGATCGCACAAAGCTGACTCTGGTCGGATCATCCAGCAGTTGTTCCAATTTGGCCCAACTGGGTTCTACATAGGAAAAGGGGATGCCACCGGCAGCTGATTGTTTCGAAAAGACAAACCAACTGGCCATAGACTGAATTCCGTGGATCGGCATTTTGCCTTGCTCTAGACAACCAGCCAGAGTCGGGCGGATGAAAATGGGGATTTTAGCCATGCCGTCAGCGCAAATACGGGCAATGGTGTCACCAATTGCCTGATTTTCGAACCGCGCTGCAATTTCTGCTAGGTAGGATAATTTATCCAACGGCAGTCCACGGGTCAGGGCGTACCGGACCTCCTGGGTCTCAAAGCCAAAAAAGTGATCTCTCAGATCAGCATCGCTCATCGCGGCGTTAAAGGTTTCAATGCCTTTCAGGGCTGCAAGGTAGGTTAGGCAGGTGTGGCCGCCATTCAGAATGCGGATTTTAGCCTCTTCGTATGGATCAACGTCATCGGCAATTGTTACGCCGACCTTGTCCAGTTGGGGAACCCGGCCCGCAAAATTGTTTTCGAGAACCCATTGCATGAGCTCCTCCGCCATCACGGATGTTACGGTCTGCTTTCCAATGGCGGCCTCAATCTGATTTCGCATTTCATTGGTCGCACGCGGTGTAATGCGGTCAACCCTGGAACAGGGGAAGGCCACATTATGATCCACCCAGTCGGCCAATTCGGTTCGGCCGGCCAACTGCAGATAGATCATCAGATTTTTGCGTAGTTTCTTGCCATTTTGCTGAATATTTTCGCAGCACAGTATGGAAATTGATTGGTCCAGCTCGGTCCGCCGTGGATCCAAGCCGGCGGTCAGATAGGCATAAACACTCCGCGTTTGGCCATCAGTCAGTTCTGCGACTATCGTCTTATCCTCGGGATCCAGCCATCCTGCAGTGTCACCATAATAACCGCTTTCGGTCACGGTAATGGTGACAACGTGAACACTGGCAAACGCGAGCAAAGACACGGCTTTCGAGGCCTCATTTGAACAGTCCAGATAGCTGAGATGTGATCGAACACGACGCAAAGTGGTTTCGCCTCTCGGCGCAACAGATTTTAGAATGTAGCCGTTTTTGGCACCCTTGTTACGGGCGAATTCCTGGCTTTGTTCGGCCCTTAAGTTGACCGCTGCAATGCCCCAGTGCAGGTCACCGGTCTGGTCCAGATAGACGGCCTGATGCGCCCGGTGAAAGACACCATATCCCAAATGCACCACCCCGACGTCACAGTTTGACCGGCCTTACGTGGTGGATTGGACACGAGGTCCAGTAGAGTTGGTCATTCTGCGCTTTCCGATGATCGCATTAATTCACGACGGGCAGTGTCGCGGTATTCAGATGGTGTCATGCCCTTCATTTTCAGAAAGTGGCGATTGAAATTGGCCAGATTTTGAAAGCCGACCTGAAAGCAGATCGAGGTGATCTGGTCGTCCGAGGCATAGAGCAACCCACAGGCCTGACCGATGCGCACCCGGTTCACAAATTCAATGAAACGCTTGCCTGTTGCCCTTTGGAAGTTGCGGCTGAAACTGGCGGCGCTCATCCCGGCCATAGTGGCTGCAGCATCGACCGGAAAATCCTCGGCGAAATTATGGACGATATGATCCACCACTTCGCCAATCCGGGCCTGACGACTGCCACCTGCAGGCTGAACCAGTTTGGCCACCGACAGGGTCTGCTTCTCTGCATGCTCGTTTAGACGTATCAGGAAACGAATAAAGGCCAGGATGCGCTCGGGGCCTTTACTGTCCCGGATGGCCTCCATGTGGCCACGGGCAAAGGTCGCATTAAAGCCTGAAAATTCAATACCAGACTCTGCCAATTTCAGCATTTCAAGTACTTCACCAAATTCCGGAAAACCTTGTGCAAGGGATTCAATTGAGGCATGGGAAAACTGAACCAGCATGTCACGGGTCTGAACCGCCTCGGTCCAGACTTTATCAGTGATCCAGTTGTGGGGCAGGTTCGGGCCGGTCAGGTAGAGCATGCCGGGGTGAAAATCACCAATGTAGTCGCCAACAAACGCCTTGCCGCGGGTGGCAACCATCAAGTGAAGTTCGTATTCTTCATGGGCGTGCCAGCGGCACAGATCGGTCGGCCAGCCATGTTCCAGATAGCGGATGCTGCGGGTCGTGCGATCGACGAGTTCAATTTCTGGCTGAATGATAGACATTGGTTACCTCAACACGTTGCCACCATCCACACAGAGCGTTTGGGCGGTGATGTAGCTGGATTGATCCGAGGCCAAGAAAACTGCAGTACGAGCCACGTCGGCAGGGGCCCCATGTACCCAAGAGGCACAGCTTCACCGACTTCACGTTTCTTTTGGCCGGGTTCCTTACCTTCATACTTGGCAAACAACCCATCCACGGTTTTCCACATAGGCGTATCGATCACACCCGGAGAAATTGCGTTTACGCGGATTTTATGCGGAGCTAGAGCCAGCGCGGCTGACTGAGTATAGCTGATCACCGCCGCTTTGGTGGCACAGTAATGTGCCACCAAGGCCTCGCCGCGGTGGCCTGCCTGCGACGCCAGATTGATGATCGACCCTTGTGTTTCGGTGTCCACCATTGACTGGGCCGCCGCTTGCATTACGGCGTAAAACGCCCGGACGTTTAATCCGAACAGACGGTCATACTGCCCAAGATCAGCGTCTAGCACGGAGCCCATGTCAAACAAGGCTGCATTGTTGAACAGGACGTCAGGTGCGCTGGCCTTGATCCAGTCCAAGCAGGCGTTTAGGCCATCAGGGTCCAGCAGGTCGAAGGGCTGATATGTCACCTCAGCGGAACCGGTGAAGTCCGGGCCAATATCGGTGGCAAATACTTTGGCACCAAGGGCTACAAAGTGTTCTGCAGCGCTTGCGCCGATGCCGCCATTGGCACCAGTTACGATGCAGATCTTGCCCGTCAGATCAGTAGGAGCTGCGTTGAGGGTCATTTTACCGCTCCAAATGTCAGGCCTTGCACCAGTTGTTTTTGGCAGAGCCAGCCGAACACAACGATAGGCGCACAGGCCAATGTCGATACGGCAGAAAGTTTGGCCCAAAACAGGCCCTCGGGGGATGAGAAGGACGCGACCAGTGCAGCCAGAGTCCCCGCATCAGATGCGGTCAGGTTGATTGCCCAGAAGGCCTCGTTCCAGCACAACACAATGGACAACAGTGCGGTCGATGCGATTCCACCCCAAGCCAGCGGCATCACGATTTGCGTAATCTCGTTATAGGTCGAGGTACCATCCATGCGTGACGCTTCCAGGATTTCCAGGGGAATTTCGCGAAAGTAGTTGAACAGGATCAGCATGATGATTGGCAGGTTGATCATCGCATAGATGACCACCAAAACAAATTTGGTATCCAGCAGACCCAGTTTTTGGCTGATCAGGTAGATCGGCATTAGGACCCCTACGGCGGGCAACATCTTGGTCGACAGCATCCACATCAGGATATCCTTGGTTCGACGACTGGGATTGAAGGCCATCGCATAGGCCGAGGGGATGGAGAACAACAAGGCCAGCGCTGTGCCACCCATAGATGTCACAACCGAGTTCCACGCGTATTTGGTGTAATCGGTGCGGTCCTGGATTAGCGAGAAGTTCTCGAGAGTTGGATCAAACACCAGCAGTGGCGGCACAGCGATGGCCTGCAATTCCGTCTTGAAGCTGGTCAAAACCATCCAGAAGATCGGAAAGAAGAACAAACTGGCTACAATCCATGCTGCAATGACTGCGATCCGGTCTTTCAGTTTGGCGCGTTCAGTATCTGTCATGATCTTACACCGTCAAAGTTTTGCCAACCGCGCGGATCAAGAAAATCGCAACGATATTGGCAAGGATGATTGCAAACACACCACCGGCAGAGGCGACACCAATGTCAAAGCCTTGCAGCGCCTGGGTGAAGATGAGGTAGGTGAGGTTGGTCGACTGAACGCCAGGTCCACCGCCTGTGGTCACGTAAATCTCGGCAAAGATCGATAGGTGAAAGATCATCTGGATCAGCAGCACGATGGAAATCGGACGGGCCATATGGGGCAGGGTGAAGTTCCAGAACTGGGCCCAGAAACCAGCACCATCCAGAGTGGCGGCTTCTTTTTGTTCCTGGTCTTGCGACTGCAGCGATGTCATGAAGATCAAAATGGCAAAAGGCGTCCACTGCCAGCTGACAATGATAATCACCGACA
>Ga0209395_1008636_pt1 | contig 10318 bp, 6 predicted proteins | sample GOMGulsemesocosm_3_FD_184635 | JGI IMG/M metagenome (GOLD analysis project Ga0209395, IMG submission 184635) | Methane-oxidizing microbial communities from mesocosms in the Gulf of Mexico - GOM9D Gulf of Mexico (SPAdes) (version 2) | ecosystem: Environmental > Aquatic > Marine > Cold seeps... | reverse complement strand
GAGAAAATACCTTTAAATATATTAATTGTCGAAGATAATCCAATTAACCAGGTGATTGCAACTAACTTAATTGAAAGGCTTGGATACTCACCTTCTCTCGCTTCAAACGGTGAAAAAGCAATAGAAGCATTACATGAGCAAAAGTTTGATGTGGTATTTATGGATTTACAAATGCCTGTAATGGGAGGCATGGAAGCCACTAAAAATATTATTGAAATTTGGGGTGATAATCGACCGCGTATAATTGCTATGACAGCCAATGTATTAGCTGAAGATCAAAAACAATGTTTTGCCGCTGGCATGGAAGATTTTGTTGGTAAACCCATCGTCATAAATGAGGTGATAGAGGCACTTATAAAATGTAAAAAACCATCAATCAAATAAAATGATATTTTGTTGTTTTTTAGTTTCGCTTGAAAAATATAAGTGATTAAGCTTTTTACTCACCCCAGTTAAATGAAACATGTCTTTAGGAAAGTTATGTTTAATAATATGAGTAAATTTATTATTAATGATGTAATAATATTGCCCAGTACGGCCTCTTGTTACTACAACAAGCCCCTCTTGTACTTTAAAAGCATCATAAATAGTTTCATTTTTCGGCTGCCACTTTAAATTAGAACCACAATTGATCTCATTAGCGAATAACAAACATAATGAATCATTTTGATAAAATGCTTGTATCACTTTACTGTCATTTAGCTTAAGTGTTTCATCTTTATTTATTGACCATTCAAGTAAATAATCTAGCCCTTGGCTAAACCCTTTTAATAAAACTTTATTACCATTTTCATGCCAATCTAATACACGATTAATATCATAATCCAAAGTTGATAGTTTTATTTCAGACTTTTTAAGGTTTATAAAAATTAACTTGCCATCGGCACTAAAAGCGATATTTTCTTCATTTGGTGACCATATTGGTGGGCTAATATATTCAGCATTGGCTTCGTTAGCATAAACTAAGCTTAGCTGTTCATTATGTTTTAAAAATATTTGCGTTTTACCTAATCGTCTTGAAACAATAAGTTGCTTATTATTCGTTAAACTGGGTATTGCCATTAGATCTTGATGAATAGAATCAGACACTAATTTCTTATCATTGGTTTGAGTGTCAAAAACATATAAGTCGGTATCTAAACTCGTTTGAGTTATTAACAACTGCCCTTTACGATTAAAATTTGGATAGTGTTGTTTTTTGTGTGAGGCGATTTTTGCAGGAAATACTTCACCATTTAAATTTAAAAATTGTACTTTCGCTGACAATAAGTCACTGATCAAAAGGTGTGTATTATTAGGATGCCATGCAATGTGCGCATAAACAGCTTTATGGCTTAAAAGTGGCTTAAATTCATAATTAATTAAATCAATAAATTGAATCTTTGCTTTTTGTTTTTTATCAACAAAATGAATCGCTAAATATTGTTTGTTTTCAGACAGTGCTATTTGGCCAAATCCATACATACTTTTAGTCGACCATATAAGTTTAAGAGCTTCAATATCTTGCTCAAAACGATAAATATTATGCTCAAAACTATTATTGATACTCAAAATATATACTTGATTATTAGTGCCGACTTTAATTTGTTTTATATCATCTGCAGCGCCTATTTTAGATATATCTAAAACAGTTTCTGTACCATTTTCTAAATTAATGTTAACTAATTGGCTTGTATCTGTTTTCACCAATGCAATTATTGAATTACCAGTATTGGCATAATCAAAACTCATAATTTCATCATATTCTTTACTAACGATTCTTTGAGTTTTTTTACCTAAATCAGACTCAACTAAAACCGATTTATTATCTGAGTTTTTTTTAATATAAGTGATCATATTTTCACTTGGTGAAAATATACTTTGAAATTCAGGAGAGCTACTAGAGGTAATGATATTTCTATGCTCAAAATTTGTTTTAAGTGGGTGAGATTTAAAATATAAAAAAGTGCTCACACATAAAATAAGGCTAACTAAAAATAGATTAAAATACTTTTTATGGGGAAATTGTTTTGTGTGTGGCTTTACTATAACAGGCACTTCTAGACTATAACCCCGCCTTGGGTATGTTTTTATATACTTAGGCGCTTTACTGCTATCGCCTAAGGCTTTTCGTAAAATAGCGATAGCTCTTTGCAAAGTACTAGGCGAGACAATAGCATCTTGCCAAACCTGTTCATGTATTTTTTCACTTGGAACAACTTCTCCTTGTTGCGCCATTAAATAAACTAAAACCGCCATCACTTTAGGTTCTATGACTGATTTAGAGCCATCAATTATTATCTCACCACGTAGGGTGTCAACTTGTGCAGCACCTAAAAATACAATATTACTTTGACTTCCCATCTAAGCTAACCACCTGAAAATAAACAACATCAGTAAACCCTAAGCAAAAAATAAGCTGTAATTTATTGTCGTTTATCAAAAATCACAGCACAGTAAAACACAAATTGAACACCACACTTTAAAGTAAAAATAACTAAAGGAATACTGATGATTAAACATTTTAAATTTGCGATTTTTTTGCTCTTGCTAATTTTGTTCTCACATAATGTTAATAGCCAAAAAATGGGAGAACCAATTAAAATCACTGCAACTAAATTATCACAAGAATACACTATTTTTGTGAGCTTGCCTGAAGGCTATGAACAAAATAAAACACGTAAGTATCCAGTTTTATATGTATTAGATGCCAATATGCATGTAGATGTCACTTCATCTATCACACATTATCTTAATGGTGCCATGCCGCAAATGATAATAGTCGGTATACAGCAAAATAATAGAAACGCCGAATTAGTGCCTTATATTAATCCCGCTTTTCAACAAACAGGAGAACAAAAAGCTGATGATTTTCTGGACTTTTTTGAGCAGGATTTAAAACCTTATATTAATAAAAATTATGCCACTGAAGCTTTTTCGATCTTATCTGGTCATTCTTACGGTGGATTATTTTCCCTTTACGCTATGACTAAAAAACCAGGATTATTTTCAGCATACTTTGCTTTTAGTCCCTCAGTTTGGGAAGGTGAATATCAAGTGCTCAATGATCTAAAAACACATTTAAAAAATAATAAAATAGAGCAATTTCTATATACAAATATAGAAGCAATAGACGCTGTTGATTGGCGTTTAAAACATAAAACCGGTTTTGAGAAACTGCAAAATTTATTAAATAGCACTAAAACAGTTCACTTAAACTGGCATGCCTCAGTTGAAAAAAATGAAGACCATATAACAGTTGCTTTAATTGGATTTTACAAAGCCATGAGAAAGCTATTTCCTGATTGGTTTTTAAATCATAATCTGATCACTGAAAATAAGCATAATCTAGAAAAACATTACACCCGCTTATCAAACAAATACGGATATGAAGTAAAACCATTAGAGACTGATCTATATGAATATACTCACATATTTATTAGACATAACAATTTAGATACCGCATTACATATAGCTAAGTATCGTTTAAAACTTTATCCAAACTCACATTATGCCATGCGTACATTAGCAGATGTTTTTCATGCACAAAATAACCAAACATCGGCATTACTTTACATAAACAAGGCAATCAAACTTGCTAAAAAAGATAATCATGAAAACTTAGCTAACTATCTAGAGAAACGTAATAAATTTAGTTTATAACGCAATCAATGCCAGCTTTTTATAGCGATTTTAAATTGGCTTTTATTCAAAAACTAATACGTTGTTTTGAAGCTTTTTTTATCGTAACCTCTAAATGTCTCAAGCTTAATTAATTCGGATCAGTTAGGAATAAAGTGAAATACCCAAAACCATTAATAAAAGGCAGTAAAATCGCCATAACCGCTTTTTCATCTGGTGTTGCAGCTAGCTGCCACCAGCGTTTAGATATTGTGTTAGCACACCTTAAAACTTTAGGTTTTGAGGTCATAGAAGGACAATGTCTCAGAGAAGATAATAAACATGTTAGTGCATCAAAACAGTTACGCGCTCAAGAGTTAATGAACTTTTTATGTGATGATACTATAGATGCAATCATGCCACCTTGGGGCGGTGAGCTTGCAATGGATATTTTACCTTTATTAGATTATGAGCGTCTAAAATTAGTCAAACCTAAGTGGTTAATTGGATTCTCTGATGTAAGTACTGTTTTAACTACTCTTACAACCAAGTTAGCTTGGTGCACTGTTCATAGTGCAAACTTAATGCAGCTACACCCAAATGAAACTGAATTATTAACTGCCAATACATTTAATTACTTAAAACTAAAAGCCGGCGAAAGCTTCGAACAAAATGCATCTAAATTTCATCAAATTAAAAATGACTCTTTTAGCCAAAACCCAGATGTCACTTTAAATTTAACTGAGCCTACACAATGGAGAGTACTTGGTAAGGAAAACAATGCACTCTTTAGTGGCCGGTTAATTGGCGGCTGTTTTGATACTATTTCACATATTATCGGCACAGAATACTTTAACTTTGAGTCTCTAGATCATGAATACAAAACCGATGGCATTATTCTATATTTAGAAAATGCTGAAATGTCACCTACCGTATTTATGCGAGCCCTATTGAGCTTAAAATATAAAGGTGTATTCAACAAAATTAATGGTTTATTGCTTGGCAGAAATGCCGTAACAACCAATAACGGCAAAGAAATAACGTCAGTTGAAGCATTATCAAATGCGATAAGTGATTTGAATATCCCAGTGATATATGATGCTGACATCGGTCACTTGCCACCAAATTTAACGCTTTTTAATGGTGCTTTTGCAGAGGTATCGGTTTTTAAAGGTGAGGGAAAAATAAAGCAGTTTTTAAAATAAAAGTCTACTTTTTATCTCTATCTATAAACTCTATCACTACACATAAAAAACAAAAATGCCCAGATAGAGTGGGCACTCTTTTATACTACATATATTTCATTTAATCGTTATTTTCTCGACCTAAGCCTAAGAATTTTAAACTCAGCGCTAATAATAAAATAGAGAAAGGCAGTATCAATATTTCCCAAGATAAGTTGTTTAAGTTAATTAATATAATCTCTAAAAATTTCACAAATAGAATGATTACAATTACTTCACCTAAAATATTCTTCAAATGTCCTATATTAGGTGTTTTTATCCATTTTAAAACCGGCTTTTGATTGCCGACACTTTTGTCAGAAATAAATAGTGTGTATACCCCATGGGCAAAAATAAATAAAACTAAGGCAATCAAAAAGGTATCTAAAGATTTAATCAAATACGCCGTTGCAATATCGGCTGAATCTAAATGCGCTAAGCTTTCATTTGGCACTCTGGAGAACAATACGGTTGTTAAAGCATAATAGGTTTTAATTGCACCAACAATAAATAACAAAAAAGAACCAATCAGTGAGCATACAATTGCTATCCAGCTGGTAAACCGTAAAATATCGAATGTTTTTTTCATATTAGTTCCTACAAATATATTGTCTAAATTAAAAAGTGATTGGTTGTTTTAAATGCTTGTAGCGTGCTTTTTTCACCTAAGGTTTCTAACAGGCCTATCTCAATTGAACGGGTTATTGCACTTAACGGTAAATCATTTTCTGACATACCAAAAGGCTGCTCTAATTCAGTGCTTAGCGCATCAAGTCCAAAAAAAGTATAAGCGATGAGGCCACAAAATAAGGGAGTTAATGCTCCCAAAGAGCCAACCAAACCAAATGGCAAAATAAAACAAAAAATATAAACGGTACGCTGAACTAATAATCTATATGCAAATGGTAAAGGTGTACTTTCTATTCGTTCACATCCAGCTTGCGATAAGGACATATTACTAATGTGCTGATCCAAGCTTTGTACTAAAAAATCAGACAATAAATTTTTATGCCGGCAATCTCCTACCTTCTCCCCTATCATCCTTAAAATTGCTTCAGGTAAATTAAATGACTGCTTTAAGTTTAATATATCGTCAGGTTGTAAGTAGTTTTCAATATCAGTCCAAGGATCTGACTTTCTCAAGTGATGTCTCAGAGCATGATTATAAGCAATAGTCAGATATACCAACCTTTTTTGAACTTGTACTCCACCAAGTGCTTGTTTATTAATATATGAGATAACTTGTCGCGATAAACTTCTCGAATCAACAATCAGGTGCCCCCATAGCTTTCGACCTTCCCACCAGCGCTCATAACATGCATTATTTCTAAAGCCCAAAAATAATGACAATGCAACACCCAATAAAGTAAAAGGTGTTAAGGAAGAACCAGATAATATTTCGCCATAAAATTCATGGTGAACTGCAACAGCTATACTTATCAAAATAATAAACAGAATCTGCGGTATTATTAAACCTATGATAGAGCCCTTTAAAATAAAAAATAATTTTAAAGCATTTGGTTTATCGCGAACGATCATTCGCTCCACCTGTTTATTTATAACTTAAAGATGCTGTCATTATATTTATTTCTCAACCAATGATAATACTGATTATGTGCAATTGACTTGTACTGGTGTGTAACAATCAGAAGAAATATGAAGATAACAACTCCAAATCACTACTTTGGATCCCTTAAGTTAAAATCTATTACTGTTTTGTAACTATAGGTAGCAATTAAAATTCATAAATAAATGATAAATACACATCACGACCACGATTTGGTATTGCTTCAGGTGCAGTACTTCCTTGGGGAGGTGTTATAAATTCACTATCAAATAGATTTTTTATAACAAATGAACTTGACCATGCTTCACCAAATTTATAGCTAAATTTTGCATTTGCAAGCCAGTATGAAGGGAGATCCGACTGTTTTTGTCCAGTCTCAATTAAACGCGATTTTTCACTGTGATAATAACCACTAAAATTAATCTGCCATTTATTAAAGTGATAATCAAAAATAATATAGGCTAAATTTTTTGATTCTCGAAAAGCCGAGTCTGGTTTTTCAAAAAAGTGTGATAAGCCTGATTTTATTATTATATTTTCTTTTAACTGATAGCCTAGTTCAAATTCCACACCTTGAATCTCTTCTTTTGAAAAATTAGAAAACTGACGAATATTATCTATCACTCGCTGTTCTATCGAGTCATCTATTTCACTATAAAATAACCCTAAATTACCCGTAACATTGCTGTTTTGATATAAATAAACCATATCCCAAGTAGAAACGACTTCAGGTTTTAAATTAGGGTTTCCCAGTACAGTTAAATTATTAGTCGAGTTCAACTCGTTATTTGATGGCGCTCTAAATGCTTCCCCATAAAGTAGTTTAAAGCTATGTTCCTTAGATAAAGGATAAACTAAACCTAACCTAGGACTCACATGAGAACCGATACTTTGAAACGTATCTAAACGTACTCCAGCTGTTATTTGTATGCTTTCAAATAATTCACCTTGATATTGACTGTAAACTCCAAATACATCTCTACTTTTTAAAACAGAAAGAGAAGTATAATGTGAATTGTCATCATAATACCGTATAGGGAAGTTCCCCTGAGCAAGGTCTCCTAAATCAAAGTTATTTTGCACATTAGCTTGTAATAAAACTTGATGCCTATATTCCAAGCCAAACTGAAGTGCATTCCCTTTATCAAGTAGCCAATTATTATCTAGTTGAAACCAAGACTCTTCCTCTTTAATAAACCCTTTAGCAAAAAGCGCTTCATCACTTGGGGGGGAGCTTAATTGAGACAATGCGCCCATAGCAGTCGCTTGCCCTGCAATTCTTTGTTGCAAGGTTTTATAACCGATTTTAAAAATTGAATTAATATTTGAATACAATGAAAATTTTTGAGCTAAATATATATTTGAATACTCTATTTTACTGGTATTTCTATCTTGATTAATTCTATCTGAAATATAAAAATCACTTGCTTGTTTATTAGAGTGAAAGAACTCAAACCAAAGTTGTTCATCACCAAACTTTAAATTTGCCTCAATGCCAATATATGGATCACGTATACTTTCTTTTTTTTGATTAAAGTCGTTATATGCTAAATAAGTTTGCCCAGAGTCTTTTGTATAATTAAAAAATCCTGATAATTTTTTGTCGTGAAATTGTTTTATTCCTTGAGCTTTAACGCTCATGAAACCGTGACTCCCCCCTTTTAACTGTGCGATATTTTCGGTTATATCTGAAACAATGTTGATTACGCCCAAAAAAGCATTTGAGCCATAAATTGCCGCACCAGGTCCCCTAATGAATTCAACTTTAGAAAATGAAAAAACATTTAATTTAGGAGTTGATATACTCATGCCACCACTCCATATATTATCTAACCTCATGCCATTGAATAAGACTAAGATTTCTCGACCCGATGTCCCTATTCGTCTTCCTCGAGCAGAAAAACCCATTTGAGTTGAAGACTCACCTTGGCGATATGACTGAAAACCAGGTACTAGGTTCATTAACTCTTCGAGAGAATCTATGCCTAACATTCGTATTTCTGATTGGCTGTATACAGTGACTTGAGCAGGCACTTCATGGAGTTTTTTTTCAGTTAAAGTGGCTCCTTTTACCGTTACTTTCATTAATTCATTTAATGACAATGCATAAATGTCTTTTTCGGCTGCTATTGCATTCAGAGGTAAAAATATAATCAGTAATTGCAGTGAAATAGTTAACAGATAGCGCATAAAAGCACCTATAAATATAAGAAACTAAAATCATAAATTAAATAAGTAGCTCATTAACTATAGTCAAGCACTTGTAAAACGCATAAATAATATACTACCTTTAATGCCATAATCATTAATGATATCTCTTCATGAAAGTACTTAATCTGTTCTTGATTTTTGTTTTGTTTATGCCAATAAAATTGGTTGGTCAAAGTTATGATATTGTAAAATTCAAATCTGCATTAATTTATAACATGCTTAAATATGTTCAGTGGCCTGACGAGAGTAAGCTTCAATTTATCACGATTGGTTTTATTGGAAACGATCAAGCTTTATTAACTGAACTGCAAAAAGCGTCTAAAAATTTAAAAATTAAAAACAAACAAGTAAAGGTTATAAAATTAGAAACTAGCGCCATTTCTGCTAATGAAATTCAATTACTATATATTGACGCTTCATTTAAAGAAAACATCCCTAAAATAGCATCACAAGTCCGCCAAACAGATACTTTATTGATTACTGAGAAAAGCATTAATAAACGCGATATTATGATCAATTTATATCCTGAATTGAATACCCTTAAATTCGAAGTGAATAGTAGTAATATCGTTTATGAGAATCTAAAATTACATAAAGATATTTTATTACTTGGCGGTACACAATTAGATGTAGCCAAACTGCTTAGAGAATCTGAAGATGATTTACAAAATGCGAGAGTCGAAATTGAAAAAAAACAAATATACTTAAAAAATCAGCAGGCTTTAATAAATAAAAAAACACAAGAGTCACTTAATTTACAAGCTCAAGTAACTAATCAAAAAAATGTATATCTACAGTTAAATAAAAAAACAAAACATCAGGAGCAATCATTAATAAAGCAAAACAGGGAGTTTAAAGCCCTATCTTTAGAATCAAATAACATTTCAATTGAATTATCCAAAAATCAATTACAGCTTGATAAAAAACATGCAGAGTTTGAAAGAACAAATCAAGAATTAGAACACAGACTAAAACAGCTTGATGAAAATAAATATAAAATGAAGGCCCTTACAGTCGATATTAAAAGCAACATTGAAATCTTAGCCAAACAAAAATCAGATATCACGCAGCAGAATAAGCAGTTAGATAAAAAAGATGTTCATATTGCTTTTCAACAAAACTTAATTACAGTGATTATCGGTATTCTGATCATATTTATTTGTATGATTGTGGTTTTATTTGTATTTTATAAAAGTAAAAAGCAAGCTCAAGCAAACCTACTCGTCTCTTATGAGAATATACATAGAATTGCTAATTTAGGCATGGAGATCACCGCCAGTTTAAACTTCAACCAAGCAATGGAAACCCTCTATAAACATGTTACAAAATTAATGCATACAAGTAGCTTTGGTATCGGGATTTATAATGAAACTACAAATTCAATTGATTTTGATATTGCCTATGAAAATGATATTAAATATGAGCCATACAGTAGAACTTTAGAAGATAAAAACCAGTTTTCGGTATATTGCTTAGAGCATAATAAAAATGTATTTATAAATGATGTAAGCAAAGACTATAAGCATTATATCGATAACTACCTAAATAAAGTGTCTGTTGGCAAACTTCAAAATGGCAATCAAGCTATTTTCCCGCAATCGTTAATATATATCCCCATATTGAGCCAAGACCAAGTACAAGGTGTCATTTCTGTTCAAAGCAATCAAAAAAATGCCTATACCCAGCTACATTTAGATTTATTAACCACTTTATCTGC
>Ga0209395_1008632_pt1 | contig 10320 bp, 6 predicted proteins | sample GOMGulsemesocosm_3_FD_184635 | JGI IMG/M metagenome (GOLD analysis project Ga0209395, IMG submission 184635) | Methane-oxidizing microbial communities from mesocosms in the Gulf of Mexico - GOM9D Gulf of Mexico (SPAdes) (version 2) | ecosystem: Environmental > Aquatic > Marine > Cold seeps... | reverse complement strand
CTTGGGCAGCATCGTCAAAAATGAGTGTTAAACGTACTTGTCCATTTAGGAAACTTGTTTCAAATTTTGGCTTAAATAGCTCTGGTTCACCATCGGGGTAGTTCTCTACTAACGACTGAGCAAACACCTTTAGTTGCGGTAGTATCGATAACGATTGTTCTAATTGCTTTTTTGATAAAGGATACTTCTCAACACTGATAAAGTGCAAAGGGGTAATCTGCCTACCTAAGGTCTGTTGAACTTCTTGGTACGCTTGTAAGGCTAATAAAAAATTTAACCCTGTGCCAAAACCGGTTTCAGCAATGGTAAAAGCTTTCTCTGCCGCTGCCAATCGATGTTTTATTTGGTTTTTTTGAATAAATACGAAATCACTTTGTTCTGTGCCAGACTCACTATCAAAATAAATATCATCAAAGCGCTGGCAATAGGGGGCACCATCTTTTTGATAGGTTAATTTACTGCTTACATTTGTTTTATCTGGTTTTGTCATAAAAAATTCTTTTAATACTTTGCTGTTAAAGGCATATGTTTGAGGTATTCTATCTTGACTATTTTACCTAAAATATTGATATTGATCAGGAAATAACAATAGATAAATTAAATTGTCATAGATAATTTAGAATGGATATCATATTATAGTGTACAAGTGTACGCTGGTTTTGGTTACTGTGAGTAACTAGTAATACCAGTTCAATGGCTATTACGAGTATAATAGCGCAAAATTTTATAATTATAGATGGTTAGTTAAATGAAACGTGTCGTAATAACAGGCTTAGGTATTGTATCTAGTATCGGTAATAATGCTGAAGAAGTATTGGCTTCATTAAAAGCTGGTAAATCAGGTATTTCTCATTCTGAAAGTTTTGCAGAGCAAGGTTTACGTAGTCAAGTTTGGGGTAAGCCTGATCTTGAAACTAAAGATCATATTGACCGTAAAGCTATTCGCTTTATGGGTGATGCAGCTGGGTATGCCTATGTAGCAATGGATCAAGCAGTTAAAGACGCAAAATTAACAGAAGAGCAAGTATCAAATGTTCGTACTGGTATTGTTGCAGGCTCTGGTGGAGCATCATCAGAGAATATCGTTGCTTCTACAGATACTCTTCGTAATCGTGGTATTCGTCGTGTTGGCCCTTATGCAGTGCCTAAAACTATGGGCAGCACAGTTTCAGCTTGTTTAGCTACACCGTTTAAAATCAAAGGTGTTAACTACTCAATTAGTTCTGCCTGTGCAACTAGTGCACATTGTATTGGTAACGCGATGGAGCTTATCCAATTAGGCAAACAAGATATCGTTTTTGCTGGTGGTGGTGAAGAAGTTCATTGGTCACTTGCTATGATGTTTGACGGCATGGGCGCACTATCAGCTGGTCGTAACGATACACCAGAACTAGCTTCACGTACTTATGATGCTGACCGTGATGGTTTTGTAATCTCTGGTGGCGGCGGTATGGTTGTTGTTGAAGAACTTGAACACGCATTAGCGCGTGGCGCACATATTTATGCTGAGCTTGTAGGTTACGGTGCAACTTCAGATGGCTATGATATGGTTGCTCCAAGTGGCGAAGGTGCAGTTCGTTGTATGCAGCAAGCTATGGAAAATGTTGAAGGTAAGGTTGATTACTTAAACACGCACGGTACTTCAACGCCTGTTGGCGATGTAAAAGAGCTAGGCGCCATTCAAGAATTATTTGGTGAAGATTCACCAGCAATTAGTGCAACTAAAGCGATGACAGGTCATGCACTTGGTGCCGCTGGTGTTCATGAAGCTATTTATTCAATCTTGATGATGGAAAACAACTTTGTTGCACCATCAATTAATGTTGATAACCTAGATGAGCAAGCACAAGGCTTAGATATTGTTACTGAGAAGCGCGATGTTGAATTAGACTTAATCATGTCTAACAGCTTCGGTTTTGGTGGTACTAATGCCACATTGGTAATGAAAAAATATAAATAGCTCTATATTTTAGGAGTAAAACGCCTAAGTTAGCTTTTTAGTCCTGGCCGTTAAGTAACTTATTTTTAAGTTATCTGTAAAACCACGTTAAGCAAATGCTTGATGTGGTTTTTTTATTTCTACAATAGCGTGATTTTATTGATTCTATTGGCCTTCTGCTAGTGATTAACTCATATATGAGCGTATAATCGACAGCCTTAATACCTTTAGTCAGTTAGTAAGTTTAATGAAAATATATTTTGATGAAAATATGCCATTTGCGAAAAATTTTTTTGGCGAACTCTGCCGCGCTAATGGTGATAACCAAGGTGAGTTAATTCCTTTTTCAGGGCGAACTTTAACTGCTGAACAAGTGGCAGATGCTGATGTACTGCTAGTTCGTTCAATTACCCAAGTAAATGAGCAGTTGCTTCATCTCAATAAAAGGCTTTCTTTTGTAGGTAGTGCAACCATTGGCACCGATCATATTGATCAAAACTATCTTGCTAAGCGAGGTATAACGTTTCATTCGGCGCCAGGTTGTAATGCCATTTCGGTTGCGGAATATGTGTTAAGTGCTTTAGTTGTGTTGGCAGAACGTTATTTACTTGATTTACCTTCATTGACAGTGGGTATAGTTGGTGGCGGTAATACTGGTACTCGGTTAAGTGAAAAGTTAACTGCATTAGGCATTAAGCATAAAATATGTGATCCACTTTTAGCTGATCGTCAAATAAGTTTAAGTGCTGATGATAAAAGAGAATATGTCTCTTTAGAAGAAGTACTAGCTTGTGATGTTATTTCCTTACATGTGCCCAAGGTTGTTGGTGGAAAATATCCGACTGACAAATTGTTAAATGCAGATAACTTAGCTCAACTACGAGAAGAGCAGATTTTGATTAGTGCTTGTCGTGGTGATGTTATTGATAATCATGCTTTATTAGCACTCAAAGAAGCAGGACATGGATTAAAAGTGGTATTAGATGTTTGGCAAGGGGAGCCTGAAGTTCTTGAAGATCTAATTCCTTATACGGAAATAGCTACAGCACACATTGCTGGTTATAGCTTAGAAGGAAAAGCTCGTGGCAGTGAAATGCTCTATCAGGCATTATGTCTACAGCTAAAAGTTGAGCCTAAATATCAATTGGCAAACTTTTTACCGTCGGCCAGTATCCCTGCAATTGAAATTAATCAAGATTTTAGCCAAATACTACTAAACCAGTTAGTAAAAATGGTTTACGATGTCAGACGAGACGATGCTATATTTCGTCAACAATTATTCAAACAAGGTTTCGATAGTTTACGCAAAAATTACCCAGTTCGCAGGGAGTTTTCAGCGGTAACTGTAACCTTGTCACCCAACGCCAAAAGTGATGTGCCACATCGCTTAGGCTTTAGTAAAACGTCCAACTAGAAGAGAGAGGATCATGGCACAGAAATTTGATGTATGTATACTTGGCGCAACAGGATTAGTTGGCAAAACGATTATGGAAATCTTAGAAGAAAGAGATTTCCCAATTAATAAACTTTACCCTTTAGCAAGTTCTCGCTCTGCTGGTGAGTTAATTGAGTTCAACGGTGAAAGTATTGAAGTTCTTGATGCTGACCTTTTTGACTTTAGCCAAGCACAAATAGGCTTTTTCTCAGCAGGCGGTTCTACTTCGGCTAAATTTGCTCCAATTGCCGGTGAAGCAGGTTGTATCGTTATTGATAATACATCTGAGTTCCGTTATGAAGCAGATATTCCTCTAGTTGTACCTGAAGTTAATCCAAGTGCATTAGCCGATTACCGCAATCGTAATATTATTGCTAACCCGAACTGTTCAACTATCCAAATGATGGTGGCGTTGAAACCAATTTATGATGCTGTGGGTATTAGTCGTGTTAACGTTAGCACTTACCAGTCAGTTTCTGGTGGTGGTAAAGAAGCAATGGATGAATTAGCTAAGCAAACGGCGGCTTTATTAAGCGGTAAGCCAGTAGAGAATAAAAACTTTACTCGTCAAATAGCGTTTAATGTTATCCCACAAATCGATGTTTTCTTAGAAAATGGTTATACCAAAGAAGAAATGAAAATGGTTTGGGAAACTAAGAAAATTTTGGGCGATGAAAATGTTCTCGTAAATCCAACGGCAGTACGTGTTCCTGTATTCTTTGGACATGGCGAAGCTTTACACATTGAAACTAATTCACCAATTTCGGCTGAAGAAGTTAAAGATTTGTTAGAGCAAGCTCCAGGTATTGTTGTTTGTCGTGATGATGCTGATTTCCCAACTCAAATTGGCGATGCTAGTGGTAAAGATGACACTTATGTTGGTCGTATTCGTGAAGATATCAGCCATAATTGTGGTATTAACATGTGGATTGTTGCCGATAATGTTCGTAAAGGTGCGGCAACAAACAGTGTTCAAATAGCTGAATTGTTAGTAAAAGAGCACTTGAGCTAACTTCTATAACTTTAATATTAATTAAAGTTTAGTAAAGAAATAACAAAACTCGTCGTTAACTATAGCAATATAGTTAACGACGAGTTTTTTTGTTGTATAGCCCAATTTCATATTTACAACTTAGCCTTAAACCACGGCACAGCTTACCTGCAGTAAATAAAAATATGTTTCTGTTTTAATTGTCGTGCTTTCAAAGGCATAGTACAGAGTGTCTCAAGAGTTACAAAAATAGAAGACTTATTGAGTGAATTTGCTATTATCTTGTTAGTTAATGGTTTTTTGGAATAAAGATTGCATTTTATCTTTGGGGTAGGCTTTACCTCGTTTAAAGTGACGTAATGCGATATTTTTTTGGCGCCAACAATTTTATTACAGTGTCATAACTTAATTTAGGATATACCAATGCAAACATTATTGCGCCTGTGCCTATGGCAGGTGATTATTATTGGCATACTAACGACTCATTTTCCTGTTAGTGCTGAAGAAGAGCGTGGCATTCGTATGCGTGGCCCTAAAAGTAGTGATGTATTTCCTTATGATCGTTACGGACCTATTACTTCAAAAGATACCTTATGGAATATCGCGACAAGAATTCGTCCAGATACGCGTTTAAGTGTTTATCAAGTGATGCAGGCATTGTATCAAGAAAACCCTCAAGCATTTGTTGATAGCAATATTAATCACTTAGTTGAAGGCCAATATTTAAAAATTCCATCATTTAACAATATGATGGCGGTGAATACTGATACTGCAAAGAAGAAGTCTGAAAGTGATAGTAAAGCTTGGCAAAAAATTCAGCCTAAAGTGGAAAAAAAGCCGGTAGTTGTTGTACCGAGCGTAAAGAAAGAAGACTTAGATACAGTAAAAACTGAAATTAACGAGCAGTTACAGAAGATTGATGGTCAGCAACAAAAGCGTTTAGAAACCATACAAAATGATGTCTTAGATTCAATAGATGGTTTACAAGCCATCTTGAAAGAGAATGATGAGCTACGTCAACGCTTAACTTCCTTCAGCGACAAACTCGGTGTGATGCAAGATGAAGTGGCTAAGGGGAAAGAAATTAAGTTGCAGATGGATGACATGATCAAATTGCAGCAAGCCTTATTAGCAAAAGCAGAAGCAAGAGAAAGGCAATTATTATTAGAAAAACAGCAAGCAGAATTAGCAGAGCAAGACATTACCTCAAGTTTATGGTTTAAAATAGCCATGGGTACATTACCCGCTATTTTGATACTAGGATTAATAGCCTTTTTATTTAAACGTCGTAAACAAGCATCGGATGAAGTGTTTTTCAACGAACTCGATAATAAAAAACAAACACAAGCCTCCCAAAAAAGCAGTATCGCAGATGAACTATCACTTGATGATGAATTGAATTTAGACGATGAGTTGAATCTAGATGATGAATTGAATTTAGATGATGAATTAAGTTTAGATGATGAGTTGAACCTAGATGATGAGTTGAACCTAGATGATGATGTTATCCATTTAGACGAAGATGATAGTTTAGATGATCTTGATGATTTAGACGACTTAGATGATCTCGAAGATATATTACTAGATGATGATAGTGACAATGACGTTCTTGATGGTGGAGAATTAGACCAAGGAGACTTAGACTCGCTCTTATCAGGGTTAGATGATGAAACTCCGGTTAGCGAAGACTCCGAAGATGAAGCAAGTGAAGAGCTTGAAGGTGGAGAGCTTAGCCAAGATGATTTAAATGATTTACTTGGTGGTTTAGATGATGACATTGAGGAGCCTGAGTCGGCTGTCGAAGAGGAGCTGGCAACAAAAGCTGAAAAGCAAGCTCCAGCTGATGTTACTGATCCTGATGATGTAGATTCACTGCTTGATGCGGTAGTTGCCGATGCACCAGCTGAAGTGACTGATCCCGATGATATAGATTCACTGCTTGACGCCGCAGTTGCCAATGCACCAGCGGAAGTAACTGATCCAGATGATATAGATTCATTGCTTGATGCGGCAGTCGCCGATGCCCCAGCTGAAGTTACTGATCCAGATGATATAGATTCACTGCTTGATGCGGCAGCCGCCGATTCACCAGCTGAAGTGACTGATCCAGATGATATAGACTCACTGCTTGATGCGGAAGTTGCCAATGCACCTGCTGAAGTGACTGATCCCGATGATATAGATTCATTGCTTGATGCGGCAGTTGCCAATGCACCTGCTGAAGTAACTGATCCCGATGATATAGATTCATTGCTTGATGCGGCAGTTGCCAATGCACCAGCTGAAGTAACTGACCCAGATGATATAGATTCATTACTAGACGCCGCAGTTGCTGATGCACCAGCTGAAGTAACTGATCCTGATGATATAGATGCTTTGCTTGACGCCGCCGTTGCTGATGCACCAGCTGAAGTAACTGATCCTGATGATATAGATGCTTTGCTTGACGCCGCAGTAGCGGACGCACCAGCTGAAGTGACTGATCCTGATGATATAGATGCTTTGCTTGACGCCGCAGTAGCGGACGCACCAGCTGAAGTGACTGATCCTGATGATATAGATTCATTGCTTGACGCCGCCGTTGCTAATGCACCAGCTGAAGTGACTGATCCTGATGATATAGATTCACTGCTTGAAGCCGCAATCGCCGATGCGCCTGCTGAAGTAACTGACCCAGATGATATAGATTCACTGCTTGACGCCGCAATCGCCGATGCGCCTGCTGAAGTAACTGACCCAGATGATATAGATTCACTGCTTGACGCCGCAATCGCCGATGCGCCTGCTGAAGTAACTGACCCAGATGACATAGATTCATTGCTTGACGCCGCAATCGCCGATGCGCCTGCTGAAGTAACTGATCCTGATGATATAGATGCGCTTCTTGAAGAATCAAATGGTGAACCTGTTACAGAAGAACCACTAGTAAATGAAGAAGTTACAGTTGATGATGGTGAAAGTAAGAAACAAGAACCTAGTACAAAAGAAAGTACGGTAAGTGTCGAAGATCAAAAGATACAAGATGAAATTGCTGCTAATGAAGCAAAAATTGCAGAGTTTACTGCGGAATATGTTACCCCATTTCTAACGGCTGACTTTAGCGATATTCTTGCTAAAGAAGAGCAGTCAGAATTAGCTCCTGAAGATTTAGCCAATAAAGATGATTATGAATTAGATGAGGAGCTAGATATTGATGCCCTTATTGCAAATGAACAAAACTTAGCAGACGAGCCTGAACTTGAGCAGGAAAGTGCTGAAGATGATATTGGTGATAGCTTAACTGATTATGCTAATAGTGATTTATCAAACAAGTCTAATAGTGAGTCAATTAGTGAGGCTGCATTAAGTCAGTTGTTAGCAGATGAAAATATTGATGAAGAACAGCCTGAAACAAACTCTGATGATGCTATTGACTTAGCACCAGACTTTTCAGATGAAGAGGTTTTAGCTGAGTTACTGACTGAGACTACAGAGTCTGATGAAGAAGAGTTACTTGAAGAATCGTCAGCACAGGACGTTATTGAAGAGCTAGATAATGTCGATTTCGATGAGTTACTTGCCAATATTGAAGAAGAAACAGCCCAAACAAAAGAAGATGAAATTGAGTCAGTGCTTGATATTGGTGATGACTTAATTGATGTGAATATAACTGAAGAAAAAGCCTCAACGGATGATAATACAGAGCCAAAAGAAGATTATGTTTCTGTTGATGAGCTACTTTCAGATACATTAGATGAAGCAGATATATCTGAGCCTTATGAAAAAACTAATATTGATGTTGGTCTAGGGCAATTTGCAGAAAATGAAAGCGGTGTAGATGTTGATGAAAATGGCTCTATGTCGAGTAAATTAGATTTAGCAAAGATGTACATAGAAATGGGTGATGAAGAAAGTGCTCAGGTTGAGTTACTTGCTGTTATCTCAAAAGGAGATGCAACTCAGAAAAGTGAGGCACAATCATTATTAGACTCACTTTAAACACTAATATAATAGCCTAACAACATAAAATAAAGGATAATGCGCAGCAAAAATAATCTCCTCACTAGAAAAGGCTGGTTTGCATGCGTTATGCGTTAGGTATTGAGTATGATGGTAAGAATTATTGTGGCTGGCAACGCCAAAATAATGCTATCACAGTACAAGAAAAGCTAGAAAAAGCATTATCTAAAATAGCTGATGAACAAATAGAGGTTATTTGTGCCGGGCGTACGGATACCGGCGTTAATGCAACTCATCAAGTTATTCATTTCGATACCTTAAAAAAACGTAAAGATGTTGCTTGGACATTAGGTGTGAATACTCACTTGCCTTCTGATATTGCGGTTTCATGGGTCAAGCAAGTTGATGATGAATTTCATGCCCGTTTTAGTGCTACCGCTCGAAACTACCGCTATATTATTTATAACAAACCACTTCGTTCTGCGATATTAAGCCATGGCATTAGCCATTGTCACTTTGCATTAGATGAAACTCTTATGCAGCAAGGTGCAGACCACCTCATCGGTCAGCATGATTTTACCTCTTTTAGAACCGTACATTGTCAGTCCCATTCTGCAGTTCGTACTATAGAACATTGTCGTATTACACGACTGGGTGATTATTTGATGGTGGATATTAAAGCTAATGCTTTTTTACATCATATGGTTAGAAATATTGTTGGCAGCTTAATGAGAGTGGGTCAATCAAAAGAAACAACCCATTGGATAAAAGAAGTGTTATTGGCTAAAAACCGCTGTGTGGCTGGTGAAACAGCACCACCAGAAGGGTTATATTTTGTTGATGTTGATTACCCTGAGCGATTTGACCTACCCAAAAGCCGTTTAGGACCATTGTTTTTATAGATAAACTTTTTATATAAAGCACAATTATTTACTGAGCAGACCAGTTTTTTCTATATTGTATAGGTTATACTATGGTCTAATACGCGGTTTAGAATTAGCATTAATTAACACTTAGACTTGATGGATAATTTCCATCAATAAACCGATAGATATTTCGTTGCAACAGGCAAAAATAAATTATGAGCTGGATAGAAAAAATTCTCCCGAAAGCAAAAACGACGCAAAAAAGTAATATTCCCGAAGGTGTATGGAGTAAATGTACTTCATGTAATGCCGTACTTTATAAAGCCGAGTTAGAGCGACAAATTTCAGTATGCCCTAAATGTGATCATCATATGCGTATTAGTGCACGTAAGCGTATTGATAGTTTTCTTGACCAAAACAACCGCATGGAATTAGGTGAGGAGTTTGAAGCTCAGGATATCTTGAAATTTAAAGACTCTAAACGCTATAAAGACCGTATTAGTGCAGCTCAAAAAAATACCGGTGAAAAAGACGCTTTAGTGGTAATGAAAGGCGAGATCAATGGTATGCCTGTTGTTGCTGCCGCTTTCGAATTTTCATTCCTAGGTGGTTCTATGGCTTCTGTTGTTGGTGCTCGTTTTGTTAAAGGTGTTGAGTACTGTTTGGAACATAACCTTCCTTTTATTTGTTTCTCTGCAAGTGGCGGAGCTCGTATGCAAGAAGCGCTTTTCTCGCTAATGCAAATGGCGAAAACAAGTGCTGCTTTAGCTAAAATGAGTGAAAAAGGTCTTCCTTATGTATCGGTACTTACCGATCCAACTATGGGTGGTGTATCTGCAAGTTTAGCTATGTTAGGTGATATTAACGTTGCTGAGCCTAAAGCGCTTATTGGTTTTGCTGGTCCTCGTGTTATTGAGCAAACAGTTAGAGAAAAATTACCTGAAGGCTTCCAACGTAGTGAGTTTTTACTAGAGAAGGGTGCTATCGATATGATAATCGATCGCCGTGAAATGAAAGTGACTATTGCCCGTATGTTAGGTAAGTTTATGGGTCACGAAAGCGTTGTTTCATAGACACTATAAGTCAAAATAGTTATTGTGTATTTAACTAAAATCACTTGTTGATAGAATAAATGTCAAAATCAAATTCA
>Ga0209395_1008631_pt1 | contig 10321 bp, 8 predicted proteins | sample GOMGulsemesocosm_3_FD_184635 | JGI IMG/M metagenome (GOLD analysis project Ga0209395, IMG submission 184635) | Methane-oxidizing microbial communities from mesocosms in the Gulf of Mexico - GOM9D Gulf of Mexico (SPAdes) (version 2) | ecosystem: Environmental > Aquatic > Marine > Cold seeps... | reverse complement strand
GACCTGGGGCGAACTATCAGTGGTCTTTAGATTTATTGAAAAAGTTTGGTGAAGCAAACCCTACCGTACCAACCAAATCAGGTTTAATGGTAGGTTTAGGTGAAACTAATGAAGAAATTTTAGAAGTCATGCAAGACTTACGAGATCACGGCGTAACTATGTTAACTATTGGGCAATATTTACAGCCTAGTAAACATCATTTACCAGTTGAACGTTACGTACACCCTGACGACTTTGACATGTTCCAAAAAGAGGCCATGAAAATGGGCTTTGACCACGCGGCATGTGGTCCATTGGTACGTTCTTCTTACCACGCTGATAAGCAGGCGGCTGGTGAAGAGGTTAAATAAATCAAAAGGTTAACGAATTAATCAACAACAAATAACATCTCAGGGTACACGCTGGGGTACACATAATAAAAAGCTAGAAACAATCACGCTCTAGCTTTTTATTAATTTAAATATTAGAGACTTAGCAATGAATTAGCAATACATTCAAAATAAATGAAAATATTACTAAAAATCACCATTATATTTCCCTCTTTTAGAATTTGATTAAGAGATAGTAAGTCACATTGTATAATAACCAACCAACACAATCACAATTGCTAATAAAATATAAATAACGAAACGCACCACTATAGCTTTTTTTTCTTGCTTATCTTTCAGTGTTTTTATTTGTTGATCATGTTGGCGTTCAAGCCCTAAATTTTCTTTTTGATATTTATGCTCTAACTTTAATAGCTGATTTCAAAAGCCTTGTTCCTTTACTACCAAGGATTTTTGTAATTCGGTATTTTCTTTGCTTACCACTGATATTTGTTGCACCAAGCTATTAATTGATTTGATAAATTCTTGGTTAGCCTGATGGTTAACAACGTGGCTATCCTAGTGGGACTATATGCTCAACAGGTACAAGTTACTCTAATACATTATACAGCTATGAAAATATCCCTACTAATTCATCCTCTATAGCAAACCCCACTATATGGCACAATACACTTAATTTTTCGCATAACGCTCAAACCAAATTAATATTTGACATAAAGTGGTATTCTACTTCAGCAATGGAGAGGTTAACTCAATCGAGTACTTACACCGCATCAAGCTCTTGCCCTTAAAATATGAATGATATTATTTTTTATAAAAAACCAAGCATTGCTTGGTTTTTCATTTTCAGTCTAGCCAACAATTATGTCGGTTTAATCACCTCACTAAACACAGCTTGAATAAAATATAAATCACGCTCAATCCTTGGTACTCCAAGTTGATCGTGATTAATCCCCTCAAGTTCTTCAATTGATACATATCCCCATTCATCTTGTATTAAACCAGTAACATAACCAAAAGCAATTTTATCACTTGGGTTATACTCGGTTAAGTACCACGTTGCTGAGCCAAAGGTATCAAATAGCTTTGCTATGATCAGTTGGTTTTTATTATTCTCTTGAGAATATAACGGGTACTTTTCAAACAAGGTGACAAATTCAGGTGTTGCGATATGCTTCATTAAACACTCCTATTGTTGCAACATAAGTAAACATAACGCTGGTCTTGAACATCAAGAGCAGCGAAATTTACTTATGTTGGCTAAGAGAGTTTTATGGCAGAAAAGGTTTTTGTTGTTGATCGGCATTAAGCCAGCGTTGATTAAAGTTTTGCTGTAATGAGCCGATTGATTTAAATAAAAAGTATTGGTTGAATCTATTTAACCCTGCGTGATTTCAAAATTCACGGATAGCCGCATTCATGCAACTTTAAAATTCAAAAACATAATAAATACATGCTGGTTTACTAACCCCGTAGGCATCAGAATATACTCACGATGCTAGTGCGTAAGCGTGGTTAACCATTTGGTTAATGGCTCTTTGGGTATCTTTGCCATTGTGTTGCTCAAAAATAACTAAGTGCTTTTCATTTTTAACCCAAAGTAATGCTATTCAGTCTGGCTCTAACCATTTTTTACCATCAAAAACAGCCGTCATAGCTTTACGATAATTATGCTCTGGTGCTTTATTAAAGTAAGGGTGAAATAAAGCGAGTCAGTAGTTTTGGTTAGCTAGCCATTTTTGTAGTCTAATATTAAAATCAATGGTTGCTATACGGTGGAAATAATCACGACTAAAAAAGGAGTTTAGTCCTTTTGGGTAGTAAATTTTATCTTCCGTGTAACCAAGTGATTGCTGCAAAAACTTGGCACCTGAATAGGTAAGGCAATGCACATTGGCCAACCTACCCTTTCAAGGGATAATTCAGAAGTTCAAGCTTTTCACCAATGGATACTTAACCTGTTTTAAATCATGAATTGCTGAGTTGATATAGCTATTACTCTTTTTAGAAAAAATAAGTTGGAGATGATTTGTTGTCAAAAATTTAAATCTTGCTAGCGCCTCCAATATCAAGATTTGTCTTTCGGTTAACTTCATCAATTTCCATACTTAGCAGTTAAACTTTCTAAGCTTGATACTTGCTGATCATGTCTGACAATTGGGTAACTGTTTTGGCTTAATTGCGCGTAATAATTTTTAAGGTTAGATTTTTTAATTTCTTGCCAGTATCGTCTATTCATAGAAAAGTTATTTTTTAGCAGTAATTTAGATGATTTAATTCTGTAAGCTGGCTTTACTCATAATTTGAGATAAAACTCCCCTACGGCTAAGTTTTTAAGCTTGGTGACTGGTATTTCTAACTCGTTAGCGATGGTTTTAATACTTTTCAAATCATTTTGACCAACTAATTTAATACCCGATCAAAATAATACTTTTTGTAAAGATGGTTTAATGCCCTGCCCAACATATTGATTGGATAAGATTAAATGTAAGCCATACTTCCTTAGTTGTGTCAGCGACTTTTCAATATCATCAGAAATAAAGTGTTGGAATTCATCAATAAACACATAAGTCGGCACTCGTTTATTTACCGCTATATGACTACGTTGAATAGCCGTTATACGTAATAGACCAACAATAAAACGTCAAAAAGCTTGTACGCTTTCAGTACCTACTTCTCCCAGTGATAATTTGAATACGATGATACTTTTCTGCTCAATAAGTTGCTTTAAATCTACAGTGGTTTTATTTGAAATTAGGTTTTGAAAAATAGGATCATTTAGCAGTATTTGCATTCTGGTATATAAGCCGTGCTTAGTTGTGTTATAGAACTTGGTATTGAATTTAGTTTGAAAAAGTTGCCTGTGCTGTGGGTTTGGTGATTGCTTCCCTAGCTCAATTAAATCATGGTTGTTTTGATCATCCATAAAACGCTGTAAATCGGTAAATGAACTATTTTCTCGTCTTAGTAACGTGGCAATACATGGACTTAAAATAGCATCCATTTGATGCGTAGTGCTGCTCCCTTCAAGTAAAACAGCAATAATTGATTTTAACTCCTGAGTCATTATGGCTATGTTTTTTTCACTAAGATTAATAATGGCAAAGGGGTTAATGCTCGGTGAATAATCATCATGTAAAGTTGGGTCGATAAAGACGAGTCTTTTATTAATATTTGTATGATTAAATAATTTGAATTTTGCGATTTCCTCAGCCATATCTCCATGTGGATCGATAATAACAACTGCGTTTTTAGGCTGCTTATGTAATAGCTCTGGTAAAATCAGCGCTTTAATAAGTTCACTTTTTCAACTCCCTGAAGAAGCGACAATATAACCATGCTTTTTAAAGCTAGATAGTGGCGTTAATTTTTTTAAACGTAGTGCTAGTTTTTAGACAGGTAAAATTATTTACTGTAGAATCCGTAATGTATCGAATTATATTTAAACTTTTTAAATTAAAGGCTTAAAGTATTAAACGAATAATTTGTTATTTTAATACAACGATTGGTTGTTAATTTAAAAGGAGAGTCGTATGTCAAGGAATATTGATATTGTAATTTTACGAAGTTTTGTTGCTGTAGTTGAATATGGAGGGGTATCTAAGGCTGCAAATGTATTACATCTCACCCAATCTGCCATTTCTCAACATATTAAACGCCTTGAAGTCATGTTAAATACAAGTGTATTTAATCGATCGGGCCGAACCTTTGTAATAACCCAATCTGGTGAAGTTTTGTTTGAGTACGCATCTAAAATATTGAAAACCAATGACGCTGTGATAAATTATTTTTCTCAAGAAGTTGAAGAAAACTCCATTTCAATAGGTATTTCAGAGCATATTTCGCATGTTTATTTGCCTGATATTCTTTCTGTATGTAGCAAAATGCCTAATATTCGATTAGATGCCCAAATTGGGTTAAATCATGGTTTGTTTGCAGATTTAAACGATGGGTTATTGGACGTTGCATTATTAATTAGTGAAAAAGGCGCTCAAAATAAAAATATTGTTGGTCAATCTAAAGTTGCTTGGGTCTCATCTACCTCTATTAACCGAACCGATTATCCTGATGAGTTACCTATTGTCGTTTATGATGGCCCTTGTATGTTTCGTACTATGATGATTTCAACATTGGAGGCACACAATATTCCATGGAAAGTAGCCTACAACGCTTCAAGTATTGGTGATCTCAAGGCCGCGCTTGAGGCAAACATGGGGTTTTCAGCACTACTTAGTTGTGAGATTGACGGAAAGCTTGAAGAAAAAACGGGAGAGTTTACCCAAATGCCAACTCTGCCCAATGTCGATATCATATTAAACAGTCCAAGATATGGCAAAGATCCTGCTATAAGTAATATGGTAGATATACTAAATAATCATATATTTAAGTGATATGATGAAGGAAAATTTCCTTCATCATATAAGATGATATTTAATTTAGCCTCCCCGACAGTCTGATTTGAGAATTGATATTTTCAGAAATTAGTGCCATAGGTATTTTAGGTAGTTCTCTCTCGTCAACTTTCTGTTTATATAAATCATTAGCTAACATAAAGGAAAGCTCTATTGCCCGTTCTTTTACTTGTCGTTCAATAACTTCTAATGCTGTTGTAAAAAAATAAACACCTGAAGTCAGTGGCCCCACCGCAAATACATTACAATCTACATTGTCATTGTTTATATTGGTTTTAGGATATAGTCGCCCTGATGAAAAGCAGCAGTTAATCCCTCCATGTCTATGTGGTGTGATCATGCCACTAGTTAGAAGATTATCTAACAACTTACTATTGGCTTCGTTAATATTGCTTGTGGAACCCGCAGCTGATATTAAGTAATCCACTTCTATTGTCGATTTGTTATTTCGCTGAAGTTCAAATTTATCACTGTGTTGATTAAATGAAAAACCGGATGAATCACCTTTTACCGATAAGCTTTCATCTTTCATCATTGCTAATATTTTTTCTGCATTTTCACGGGGAATTGACGCACGATAGGTTAGCCAATCATTGAACCAATTAGACATTAATGACTGTTTATCCTCTTCATGTAAATAATGCCATAATAAGTCGATATTACCATTAGTTGCGTAAATCGCTGCTTGCCACGGACGCTCTTTATCCTTAGATAAATATATTTCGTTTTCATAATAGGCTATGGGTGACAAATCTTTCCGCATGATTTCATGTAACTGTAATTCTCTTCCTTCAGCATGATTGATTTCTTTCGTAAGCATTTTGATAATATCGGTTAACCTGAGCTTAGACCCTCTATTAAATAATAGCTCAAGCAGACTTTCTCTATTTATATCTTTAAATTTATAATCACCTCGTTCTGCCCGAACCGCAGGTAGACGACCTCGACGAGAGATACTGGTTAACTTACCTTTATGTCCACCAGCCTTTAGACCCAAAGCAACATCTATTGCACTTAATCGAGAACCAATTATCCCGACAGAGGCTCCTTTAGGAATATCAGTGATTAACTTATTTATAGGATAGGGGTTGTGATAATAACGATTATTATCTTTATAATTACTATCGAGTTTTTTCTCTAAGTGCCCTAAGGCTAAATATATATAACTACCATGGTAAATATTAGATTTAGAAATGACTTTATAAGTATTCAAAGTTTTCACGATATTAGTTACTTCATCGTTGATAACTTTAATTTCCACGCCTCTTTTTTTTGCTTTTTTGATAGAGAACTGTAGTAAATCAGATAGGTATAAACCGACAACAGGACGAGGAACATAAGTATTTTCATCAATATTGTCATTTGGCATATAGGGTTTCCATTTGTGAATATTACTTCTAGCCCATTCTAATATCCCGAAACCTTCACCATAACCACGGTCAATAGCGCCACATTTAGTGTTCATTAAATTACTATAAATGTCTTTAGCATAAGCGTTGCCACCCTCAATATTTTTTTTAGAGTCAAATAATAATACTTTAATACCAATACGCTTTAAGCCGATTGGCAGAGTTCTAATTATTTGATTTACTAAGCCAATACCTGTCGCGCCTGCGCCAACAATTATTACTGTTTTAGAGTTTTTCATGGATAGTCCTTTTATCGTTAAATTATGAATGTTTAATTAATACTTGGTGATAGCTTTACTACATTAACTCCTAAATCATTGAGCTTTAATGAAAAATCAACATATGGTCTAATATCTTTGTCTATATCGATTCCTGCAGCTATTTCACTCAATACTAGTTCGCCATTAAATACATCAAAAACAGCCCTCTCTGTTATGATTTTTGCAGGCCGACCAGCCAACTCATTTAAGTGTCCGTTAAAACTTAACTGCGCTACTGTTTCGACAAACTTTGTAGTATTACCTTCTTTGATAATTATCAATTCACCAGAATCAGCATCAACTTCAATTTCTAGCCCCCCAGTAGTAAAGGTGCCGCAAAAAATCACTTTTTTTGCCGACTGCGAAATATTAACAAACCCCCCTACCCCAGAAAAACTTTTACCATAACGGCTGGCATTGATATTGCCGATCTTATCAACTTGTGCAAAACCTAAAAACGCGATGTCAATCCCGCCCCCGTCATATAAATCAAATAACGTATTTTGATCGATAATTGCATCAGGGAACTCAGAGGCTCCAAACGATAATCCATAAGCTGGCTTGCCACCAAAAGCACCACCTTCAACAGTGAGGGTAGGAGCGTTTGGAGCTTCATAGTTTATATAGGCCCCTATTTCTGCAGGAACACCAATGCCAAGATTTATTATTGGGGATGCTCCTAAACTAGTGTTTTTTAATTCTTGTACTGCTCGTTTTACAATTAAATTCCGGGCATTAATCTTGCCAAGATTATTATCTAGTGCAGGTATTAAACCTGAGGTGGTATAATTAAGGTTAAGCACCTCGTCGTACGTTTGACAATGATCATCACTATCATCGGCGATTACTAAATAATCAACCAAACTACCTGGCACCTTAACCATTAAAGGATCTAATAGGCCAACAGGTACAATATTTTTCACTTGTGCTACAACTACGCCACCGGAGTTATGGGTAGCCTGTGCCTGTGCTAAAGAATCTTGTAATGAAACTTCTTCTTCCATCGTTAAGTTCCCAAACTCATCAGCAGTTGTTGCCCTAATATAGGTAAAATCAACAGGTATTGTTGGGTAAAACAGTTTTTCTTTATTTTTGACCTCAATTAATTCAACTTTAGGTTGAGTAACATTATTAATTGCCCCTCCTTCAATTCTTGGATCTATAAAGGTCCCAAGACCTACCGAAGTTATTAAACCTTCATCTTTTGAGGCTATACTACGAAATAGCTTGCTAATAACACCTTGTGGCCAGTTATGAGCCTCAATGCGTCCTGCTATCGCAGCTTCTCCTAACAAAGGGATAAACCCCCAAAAACCACCAATTACGTTGCCAATAAGACCCGGTAAAGCTAAACGATTAATACCCTTCGTTTTTTTATCCCCTGGTCCTGCAGCAAATAACAAAGTTAAATGTCTAGGTTTACCCGTTTTCTTGAACCTTTGCTCAATTGCTTTAGTAATTGATTCTGGATGTCCACAACATCCAAAACCTCCTGGTATTACGGTTGCCTGATCTTTGATCAGGTAAGCAGCCATAGTACTGGTTATTATTTTGCTCATAATTTTTACATTCCCAATTAAATTAATTCTGCATTGTTAGCTCAACTGGTTGCTCCCAAACAACCAAAAAAATACACCCATCTTTAGAGCTGAGGGAATGTGTACTGCCAGGAGGACATACTTGTAATGTACCGGGATAATGGGCCCCTTCATCATTTTCCAATACACCTTCAAATACATAAATTAATTCATATCCCGGATGAAGGTGTTCGTTAACTTTTGCTCCTGGTTGATAGCGAACCAGAGCAGCGGCAGGACCCTTTTTGCCGGTATCTTCTGTGGTGTATAAAGGATAGATCTCTACACCATCTCTCCCCGGCACCTTATAAGATGACCATTTAATATCAGATTCAACATTAGTTCCGGCGATTAAATTTTTAATTATTTGTGCTCCACGCATGATACTTTTTCCTTTAATGAGTATTTAAATATTGTGTTTTTGTTAAGTTAATGAGTTAACTCAAAGCTATTTAGCATTTTTATCAGTGTGTGTTGCTAAATAAACGCCCGATACAGTTACCGCAAAACCAAGCATTTCAACTAATTTAAATGCGTCTCCTAAAATCAGGGTTGCCATAATTGCTGTTGTTGGTGGTATCAGAAAGAATAAGCTAGCGACAATAGAGGCTTTACCTTTTCTTAACATTAGATACATTAAGCTGATTGCCCCAATAGAGTTCATAATTGCTAACCAAGCGGTAGAAGCAACAAATCCAATGCTCCAGTTTACTGTCATAGTTTCAAAGTTAGACGCCAGCACCCACATGATTACTGCTGCAATGCTCAATTGAATTGCACCACCGGTACGCAAATCCATAGCCTGACAGAATTTTTTCTGATAAAGGGTACCCGAAGTAATACCTAGCAAAGCGATAATGACAAATAGATAACCCATAGGGTCAATATCGTTAAAGTTAAGTCCTTCTGAGACGACTAAACCAACACCGCACACCCCTAAAAGCAAGCCTACCCATTGTTTTTTTGTTACTGTTTCACCAAGGAAAAAACCGGCCCCTAAGGCTGTTAATATTGGCATTGTGCCTACAATGAGTGCGGATACAGCCGCGGGAACACCTAAGTTCATTCCGCTGTATAGTCCACCGAATTGAGTTGCTTGGATCAACACACCGACAACACTTATATGAAATAATTGCTTGCCTTTAGGCCAAGGTGCTTTAAAAAGTAAAGATATAATTAATAATATGACAGCAGCACTTCCAAATCTAAATAGTGTCATGGTGAAAGGCTCTGCGTAATCTAATCCTATTGCTCCGCCAATATATCCAGAACTCCATAATATAATAAATAAAAGTGGCATACTAAATACAGAGAGAGCTAAAGGATTATCAGTTGTAAAATTTGTTTTTTTTGTTGTTTCCATTATGATTCCATTTTGGTTGGTTATTGAACAAAATGAAGTTTGCCATAATAGCTAAACGATAAAAAATTAAGTCTTGTTATGTCATAGTTAACATTTACTAATAGTAAATATTGTTATGTCATAGTTAACATTTACTAATAGTAATGTTTTAATTAACCTAAAGTTAATAAAAATTATCTTGTAATGTTTGTTTTGTTTTTATAAATATCTCGGCCGCAAGCGACCGAGTTTTAAAACAAATCCAGCTGATCTGAGTTGATTTCTTTACGATCTAATTCAATCAGTTGGTTTTGAACATATTTCCGAATAACTTCTTCAGTGGCATTTCCAATAGTTTCAACAAAGAAACTTTGAGTCCACAACTTACCACCCCAGAAATATTTCTTTTTAATTTCAGGATAAATCCTGAAAAATTCACGTGCTGTGATACTTTTAATTATTTGCATTACATCACTTGGTGATTGCTTCGGTATTCCCCTAATCACCATATGAATATGATCTTCTGGTATTTCTAATTCAACTATATCGATATCGTAATCATATCCAATTTTCTGAATTATCGCTTTCATCGTAGAACGATAAGGCTCATTGAATACTTTGTGACGATACTTAGGTATCCAAACAAAGTGATACATTAATCGATAAACATGATGTGTATTTCTTTGAGTTTCCATGAGCAGAATAGTATTTACTGGGGTGCCCCCAGTATACACTATCCAGCACGGGGGCTTGCCCCCGAGATTTACGCTTCGCTAGTTAAAATAGCGACGCAGGAGCAAAAACCAACTGTTTTTAGTCCTGTTGAATTTCTTGTTATATGCCCTTTACAATACGCATTACAGTGCGCATAATTAACATAATAATTACTTGGAGAGATAACATGCAAGCATTATATGATTTTGAAGCCCCTAAAAAAGCAACAAACCTAAGCTTAAATAGCGACTTACTAAAAAAAACAAGAGCACTTAACA